>Ga0105095_10002339_pt1 | contig 10187 bp, 11 predicted proteins | sample PPLLak2March2015_2_FD_79180 | JGI IMG/M metagenome (GOLD analysis project Ga0105095, IMG submission 79180) | Freshwater sediment microbial communities from Prairie Pothole Lake near Jamestown, North Dakota, USA - PPLs Lake P8 Core (3) Depth... | ecosystem: Environmental > Aquatic > Freshwater >... | reverse complement strand
GCATTTATTGACAGCAACGTTTGAACTCGCTAGGCTAGACACTAAAGTTTTCCGAACGGACGCCCGATAACTTTAGCAAACGGGCGTTTGTTCCAGTTCCAGGCAGATCGCCTGGATCCCGCTCCGAATATCCCCAATCTTTATCTTCACCACACACACGATAGGTCTATGCGTTTATCCGATCTTAAACATCAGCACGTGCAAGAGCTCGTGGACATGGCGGTCACTCATGAAATCGAGGGCGCCAGTCGCCTGCGAAAACAAGACCTTATCTTCGCGTTACTGAAAAACCAGGCGCGCAAGGGCGAGAGCATTTACGGCGACGGCACGCTGGAAGTGCTGCAAGACGGCTTCGGCTTCCTGCGCTCCCCGGATACCTCATATCTGGCCGGCCCGGACGATATCTATGTCTCGCCGTCGCAGATCCGGCGCTTCAACCTGCATACCGGCGACACCATCGAAGGCGAGATTCGCACCCCGAAAGACGGCGAACGTTATTTCGCGCTGGTCAAGGTCGATACGGTCAACGGCGAACCGCCCGAGAACTCCAAAAACAAGATTCTGTTCGAAAACCTCACGCCGCTGTTCCCGACCAAGCCGCTCAAGCTGGAGCGCGATATTTCCAGCGAGGAAAACATTACCGGGCGCGTGATCGACATGATCGCGCCGATCGGCAAGGGCCAGCGCGGATTGCTGGTGGCCTCGCCCAAATCGGGCAAGACCGTGATGCTGCAGCATATCGCGCACGCCATCACCGCCAATCACCCGGATGTGACCATGATCGTGCTGTTGATCGACGAGCGCCCGGAAGAAGTCACGGAAATGACGCGCACCGTGCGCGGCGAAGTCGTGGCCTCGACCTTCGACGAACCCGCTACGCGCCATGTGCAAGTCGCGGAAATGGTCCTGGAAAAGGCCAAGCGCCTGGTCGAGCATAAAAAAGACGTGGTGATTCTGCTGGACTCCATCACCCGCTTGGCGCGCGCCTACAACACCGTGGTGCCGGCTTCCGGCAAGGTGCTGACCGGCGGCGTGGACGCCAATGCCTTGCAGCGCCCCAAGCGTTTCTTCGGCGCGGCGCGCAATATCGAAGAAGGCGGCTCGCTGACCATCATCGCCACCGCCCTGGTCGATACCGGCTCGCGCATGGACGACGTGATCTACGAAGAATTCAAGGGCACCGGCAACATGGAAATTCACCTCGATCGCAAGATGGCCGAGAAGCGACTGTATCCGGCGATCAACGTCAATCGCTCCGGCACCCGGCGCGAGGAGTTGCTGATCAAGCCCGACGTGCTGCAAAAAATCTGGATCCTGCGCAAAGTGCTGTATCCGATGGACGATTTGGAAGCCATGGAGTTCTTGCACGATAAATTGCGCGCGACCAAGAACAACAACGAATTTTTTGATTCCATGCGCCGTGGCTAGGGCTTGTTGCCAAGCAGCTCCGTTTTCTGCATAATAGCGCCCTTTCTCTCCGGTCTTACCCGGAAAAACCTTTTAAGGATACCGCGATGAAGCCAGAAGTTCATCCAAACTACACAGAAATATCAGTTACTTGCAGCTGCGGTAACCAATTCAAGACCGGCTCCACCATGAGTCGCGATTTGAACATTGAAGTTTGTGCGCAGTGCCATCCGTTCTACACCGGCAAGCAAAAGGTGCTGGACACCGCTGGCCGCATCGACAAATTCCGCCAGAAATACGCCAAGAAGTAAGCCAAAAATTTTCGGATTTTTTGCTCAAAAAGGCGGCGCAATGCCGCCTTTTTTGTTTTGCGCGGGAAGCTTGTAGGGGCGGCGCTTTGCCCTTATCATTGAAGTCCACTTTTCTGGCCATTTTTACCGCGAAATCACGTGGTTTTCTCATTCTTCAAACGCAAGGGCGACGAGCCCCAAACCATGACGCCGCCGCGTCCGGTAGCGCCCAAGCCCGCGTCTGGCGTCGCCGCGCCGACGACGACGGGTGCGCCGTCCAGCGTTGCGCCAGCGCCGGAAGCGGATTTCGATGACATGCCTTACGACAGTTCCATCGACACCGCCGAATCGCATTCGGCGGTAGAGGAAGCGGCCATTCTTTACGCCAATGAGCGCGTGAGCGAGGCGGTGGCCACCTTGCACGGCTTCATCAAGGAAAATCATGAAGTGCGCGACTTGCATCCGTGGATGCTGTTGTTCGATCTGTATCAAGTGCAGAACATGAAACAGCCGTTCGACGAATTGTCGATGGACTTCGTGGTGCGCTTCGAGCGTTCCGCCCCAGTGTGGGAAGGGCCGCGCCAAGCCGCTCCGGCGGCGAAGCCGGCGCCCAAGCGCAGCATGGCGAGCAGCGTTCAGTTCAAGGGGCAGATTGGCGCAGCCCAGGCGGATGAGTTCGAGCGCATGTTGCAGCTGGCGGAGGCGGAGAGCGGCGTTAAGCTCGACGTGGTGCACGCCACGGGTATCGATCCGGAACAGGCGGCGCGTTTCGCGCAGGTATTGCAAACCATCCGCCGTGCCGAGCAACGCATCGTCGTCGCCGGCGCCAATGAGTTTGCACAGGTTCTCAAGGACTTGCTCGCCAATGGTGCGCAGCAGGAGAAAGCCTATTGGGCGCTGTTGTTCGAGCTGTATCAGTTGAGCGGCCAGCAAGATGCGTTCGAAGACGCCGCCATCGATTACGCCGTGACCTTCGAGCTTTCGCCACCGTCCTGGGAAGCCTTGCCCGAATCGGTGCAAACCGCGACCGACGAGAGCGAGCCGGAGGCGCCGGCCGCGACCGAGGAGGCGGAATGTTTCTGCATCGAAGGCGTGCTGGCGAGCGGCACCGACTACAAATTGCGCGACCTGGAGCGCTATGCCGATGCGCGCACCCAGGTGCAGATCGACATGACGGCGACCGCGCGCGTCGATTTCGTGACGGTCGGCGCCTTCATCAATACCCTCATCGGCCTGAATCAAAAAGGCAAGCAGGTTTCCATCAGCGGTGCGAACGAAATGGTGCACGCCCTGTTCGACGTCATGGGCGTGACCGAGTACGCCACGGTCATCCGCCGCAAGCAGCGTTAATCTTTTTTCCCTGGGATCGTTCATGGAGCAATATCACGGCACTACTATTCTTTCCGTGCGACGTGGTGCACAAGTCGCACTCGGCGGCGATGGCCAAGTGACCTTGGGTAATATCGTGATCAAGGCCTCGGCGCGCAAGGTGCGCCGCCTGTACCACGACAAAATCCTCGCCGGTTTCGCCGGCGGCACGGCGGATGCGTTTACCCTGTTCGAGCGCTTCGAGGCCAAGTTGGAAAAGCATCAGGGACACTTGCTGCGCGCCGCGGTGGAACTGGCCAAGGATTGGCGCACCGACCGCATCCTGCGCCGCCTGGAGGCGATGCTGGCGGTGGCCGATCGCGAGACCTCGATCATCCTCACCGGCAACGGCGATGTGCTGGAGCCGGAGCAAGGCCTGGTGGCGATCGGCAGCGGCGGGCCCTATGCGCAAAGCGCGGCACGCGCCCTGTTGGAGAATACCGATTTGGCGCCGGCCGAAATCGTGCGGCGCTCGCTGTCGATTGCCGCCGACTTGTGCATTTACACCAATCAAAATCAAGTCATCGAAGTGCTGGAATAAGGCGTTGCGTTCGCGATGGAAATGACCCCGAAAGAAATCGTCCATGAGCTGGACAAGCATATCGTCGGCCAGGATGCGGCCAAGCGCGCGGTGGCGATTGCCCTGCGCAACCGCTGGCGGCGCGCGCAAGTGGCGGAGCCGCTGCGCCAGGAAATCACGCCCAAGAATATCCTGATGATCGGCCCGACTGGCGTCGGCAAGACCGAGATCGCGCGCCGCCTGGCGCGCCTGGTCAATGCGCCCTTCATCAAGATCGAGGCGACCAAGTTCACCGAAGTCGGCTACGTCGGGCGCGATGTCGACACCATCATTCGCGACCTGATGGAAATGGCGGTGAAGCAAGGGCGCGACCACGCCATGCAGCAAGTCAAGTTTCGCGCCGAAGAGGCGGCCGAGGAACGGGTGCTGGATGCCTTGCTGCCGCCGGCGCGCGACGCCGGTTTCGGTCTCGACGAAAGCGAGTCCAAGCCGGCCGAGTCGGCCACCCGACAAAAATTCCGCAAAATGCTGCGCGAAGGCGCGCTGGACGACAAGGACATCGAGATCGAACTCAACGCCGCCGGGGCCAGCATGGAAATTTTCGCCCCGCCCGGCATGGAAGACCTGACAGCGCAACTGCAAGGCATGTTCCAGAATCTCGGCACGACGCGCAAGAAGCAGCGCAAGCTGAAAGTACGCGAAGCCTTCAAGCTGCTGACGGAGGAAGAAGCGCTCAAGCTGGTGAACGAGGATGACCTGAAGCTTGATGCGCTGTATAACGTCGAACAAAACGGCATCGTGTTCCTGGACGAGATCGACAAGATCACCAGCCGTTCCGAAACCGGCGGCGCCGAGGTCTCGCGCCAAGGCGTGCAACGCGACTTGCTGCCTTTAGTGGAAGGCACGACGGTCAGCACCAAATATGGCATGGTCAAGACCGATCATATTCTGTTCATCGGCAGCGGTGCGTTTCACCTGGCCAAGCCCTCCGACCTGATCCCGGAATTGCAAGGTCGCTTTCCGATCCGCGTCGAGCTGGACTCGCTCTCGGTGGACGATTTTGCGCGCATTCTCACCGGAACCGATGCCTGTTTGACACGCCAATATCAGGCGCTGTTGGAGACCGAAGGCGTGCAACTGCGCTTCACCGATGACGGCGTGCGGCGCATGGCCGAGATTGCTTTCCAGGTGAACGAGCGCACCGAGAATATCGGCGCGCGCCGGCTGTATACGGTGATGGAAAAATTGCTGGAAGAACTGGCCTTCAGCGCCGACCAGCATGACGGCGTGGAAATCAGCATCGACGCCACCTATGTCGACGCCAAGCTGCAGGCCTTGGCGCAGAGCGAAGACTTGGCGCGTTACGTCTTGTAGGTCGGGCTTTAGCCCGACATGTCGGGTTTCAACCGGCGATGTCGGGTTGAAACCCGACCTACCCGGTACTCCAGGCGCGCGGCCGCTTCATGCCGGCAATGCGGCAGGCCTGTTTGACGTAGCCATAGGGGAATAGCTCGAACAGGCGCTTGCGGGCATCCGTTCCCAAGCGATTCGACAAATGCTTAATCACATGCCGGGCATCCGGGATGATTTGATGCTCCTCGTATTCCGCGCGAATGAAGCGGATGGCGTCCCAATGATCTTCCGTCAAAATCAGGTTTTCCTGGCGCGCCAATTCCTCCGCCACCGCTTCGGTCCAGTCCTGCGGGTCGATCAAGTAGCCTTCCGCATCCATGCTGGGCAATGCCGCTGCTGTTTCCATGACTTTCTCCCGTTCCTATTTCAGATCAGAATACGCTTTGGATAATATATCACGGCATGATATATTGCAAGCGCGCCCATCAGCCCGCAAACGAAGGCTCTCATGACAAAAAAATCCTTGCAAAAGAACGAGTTCGAAGCGCTCTCTAATTTCCGCTATCAATTGCGGCGTTTCCTGCGCTTCAGCGAGGATGTCACTCGCGAGCACGGGGTAACGCATTTGCAATACTTGCTGCTGCTGCATATCAAAGGCTATCCGGGACGCGAATGGGCCACCATCGGTGAATTGTCGGAGCGCTTGCAGGCGCAACCGCATGGCGTGGTGGCACTGGTATCGCGCTGCGAGTCGCTGGGGCTGGTGTATCGCAGCCAAGGCAAAAGCGACCGGCGCGCGGTGGAGGTGCGCTTGACGCCGGCCGGCGAAAAGATCGTGCTCAGGCTGGCGCGCTTGCACCGGGACGAATTGTTGAAGCTGCAGGGGATATTCCAGGTGCCCGACCTCAAGGAATTGGGCGAAGCGGAATCCGAGTAAAAAAACGTGCGTGTCCGATCATTTTGCGCGCACTGGAATTAGAATAGGCGGTGGGCAACAACGATAATACAAACAGGAGATGCGGCATGTTTGAAAAGCGCGGTCGGGAAAAGGTAATGGCGTTCGTAATGGCCGGCGGCGAGGGTTCGCGGCTGCGGCCCTTGACGACGGACCGTTGCAAACCGGCGGTGCCCTTCGGCAGCCGTTACCGCATTGTCGATTTCGTGCTGAGCAATCTGGTGAACTCGCATATCCGCTCGATTTACCTGCTGGTGCAGTACAAGCCGCAGTCCTTGATCGAGCACATCCGCAAGGCCTGGACTATCTCGGCGCTGTTCTCGGACCAGTTCGTCACCGTGGTGCCGCCGCAAATGAGCAAGGAAAACGCCTCGTTTGGCGGCACGGCCGATGCGGTGTATCAAAGCCTGAGCCTGATGGACCGGCATCGCCCGGACTTGGTGGCGGTATTCGGGGCGGATCATATCTACCGCATGGACGTGCGGCAGATGGTGCGTTTTCATTGCGAGTCCGAGGCCGACGTCACCGTGGCGGCATTGCCGGTGCCGCTCGACCAGGCTTCGGGTTTTGGCGTGATCGAGACCGCCGCCGATGGCCGCATCCGCGGCTTTCAGGAAAAACCGGTGCAACCCAAGCCCATGCCCTTCGACCCGCAGCGGGCATATGCCTCGATGGGCAATTATTTGTTCAACGCAGACTTCTTGCGTACCGTGCTGGAAGAGGCGCACCAACGCGGCGAAACCGATTTCGGTCAGCATGTATTGCCGCGCCTGACCGAAACCAACCGTGTGTTCGCCTATGATTTCGCCACCAATGAAGTGCCCGGCGCCAAGTCGTATGAAGAGCGCGGCTATTGGCGCGATGTGGGCACGCTCGACGCGTATTTCGAGGCGCACCAGGACGTGCTGGGCCTGGAACCGCGCTTCGACGCCTTCAATCCGCAATGGCCGATTTACTCCAGCCATTATCAGGGGCCGACGGCGCGCGTGGTGCAGGGCACCCTGGATAATGTGCTGTTGGGCGCGGCGACCATCGTGCATGGCGCCCAGGTGCGCAACTCCATACTGCGGCGCGAAGTGGTGGTCGAGCCGGGCGCGGTGATCGAGGATTGCGTGATCATGGACTATGCGCGCATCGGCGCCGGCGCCAAGCTGCGCCATGCCATCATCGACCGGCACAATGTGATCCCGCCCGGCGCGCAGATCGGCTATGACTTGGCGCGCGACCGGGCGGCCGGCTATCACATCACGGAAGGCGGGATGGTGGTGGTGCCGCTGGGCGACGTGCGCTATTTTTCCCGCGGCGAAAACCGCATCGGCGGCGGTTATTCGGAATAACCGCTACACGACCAAGCCCGGCTAAGGCTTGTTGTTTTTCTGATTGGTCCAGCGTTCGATGGCTTGCGCCGCCCATTCGCGCCCGCCCAGCCCGAAAGCCAAGGCCAGCGCCAGACAGATTGCGCCGAACAGAATGGCGAAGGCGGTGGTCAACAATTGCGTGCCGATCGCCAATTGCTCCAGCGCCACGAATACCGCGAACACCTGCACGCCGTACTCGGCGATGGTGCTGATGGTGAGCGCGCCCTCCACGCCGAGATTGCGCAGCCAGGCAAACACCATGCGGTTGATGAAGCGCGCGAGCAAGGTACCGAAAATAATGATCAGCACCGCCACGACGATGTTCGGCAAATACAGCGCAACGCGGTTGAACAGATCGGCCACTGCCGTCAGCCCCAGGCTGCTGGATACGGTGACCAGCACGATCAACAGCACCAGCCAGTAGCTGACCTCGCTGATGATGCCGGAGAGCGTGACATGCATGTCGCCATGCTTGAGAAATTCCTCGACGCCGGTCTTTTCGGCCAGTTGGTCGAAATGCGCCAGGGCCAGCAGGCGGCGCACACCACCGCGCACCAGCTTGGCGATGATCCAGCCAAAGAACAGCAATACCAACGCCGCCAGTATTTTCGGCAGAAAGTCCGCGAGCTGGCTGATGATGGCATTGAAAGAAGAAATGAAAATATTGAATTGTTGTTCCATGGCTGTATCTCCTAGTCTAGATTTGCGCGGAAAAAAGCGGTCACGATTGCCGGCCGCCGATCAAGGTTAGAGTGGGAGCGGAGAACTCCCGAGGACTACACCGCGCTGCTTGCTGGCTGCTTAATTAAACATTAATGCGTCAGCGAATTGGGAATTGATGAATGCTGCGGAGTCCATTCTAAGGGCAACAGTATCGATGTGCAAGCTTGCGTGGAAATGTTGAGCCCCATACGGTTGCTGGTCTGCATAAGGGCGTTGCCGCGTTTGAAACCGGGATGGCGACAACCGCTTTGATTGAGCGAGATTGGGCGGAAATGGCCACAAGATGCCGCAGTGAATCCTGATGAGGTGGAAGTAGGCCATTGAAAAAACTGGCGCGCCCGGCGCGATTCGAACGCACGACCCCTGCCTTCGGAGGGCAGTACTCTATCCAGCTGAGCTACGGGCGCGAGGGTTTCGATTATAGCCGCTTTTGTTCGATGCCTCTATGCGCCGTTGGGTGGGGGTGCCGTGGGTCGGGCAGTATTGGTTTGCTTGGTCGCTTCCCATGTTTTTAGTATAATCGCCAGCTTTGGCAACGATTGATAAGGGTAGGGCTAGACCATGAGCGAACAAACAGGAGAGAGTAAAACGTCCCCGGTGATGATTCTCGTCGCGGTGGTGGGGGTTTTTGTGGTGCCGGTGCTTGCGATCGTGATGATCGTGCAACTGGTGCTGTCGATGCAGGCCGGGCATGTGGACAAGAACGATCCGCGCATGACGGAAGCGGCAGTGCAAGAGCGCATCAAGCCCTATGGCGAGGTCAAGGCCATCGACCCCAGCGCGCCGCGCGTCGAGAAGACCGGCGAGGCGGTGTATACCGAGGTGTGCGCGAGCTGCCACGGTACCGGTGCGCTGAATGCGCCGAAACTGGGCGACAAGGGCGATTGGGGCAAGCGCAATGCGCAGGGCTTCGACACCTTGGTGAAAAACGCCAGCAACGGCATTCGCGCCATGCCGGCGCGCGGCGGCAATCCGGAATTGTCGGATATCGAAATGTCGCGCACGGTGGCATATATGGCGAATTCGGGCGGTGCGAGCTTCAAGCTGAAAGAGCCGGCACCGGCCAAGTAAGCGACTATTCCAGGTGAATAAAAAAGGCGCGATCCTATCGCGCCTTTTTGCATTCTGGCGGTATGATTCAGTTTGGTTGAACCCAAGCCGGAGGTATCGTGATGCAAAATCGCTTAATTCCAGTTGCCCGGATGTTCTGCTTGCTGGGCGCCATATCCTTTTCCGCGCTGGCGCTCGCCGCCGAAGCGGGCAAATCTCCAGAGCCGTCCGCTGAACAAACCCAGGAGAAATCCAGTGGCTGGTTCATCCTGAAATGGATGGAAAAGCCCTCCGCCAATGGGCCGTCGAAAGGCGCGAATGCGGAAGACCTAGCGCAATTCAAACAGGTGCATGCCTTCGATCATGACAAGGGTGACACCGCCTTCCAGCGCACGCTGGAGCAATTGCGCGAAGGCGATGTTCTGGCGTACCGCATGGGCAAGTGGGAGGCGCGCAAGGAGATCTTTACCGGCAAGCTGAACAAGGTGGCCTATCGCCTGTACAAATACGGCCACTTGGCGATCGTGGTGCGCGATCCGGAAGACATGAGCAAGCTGCGCATTTTTTCCAGCGAAAGCTTCAAGGGGCCGAATATGCGCGAGGGCCTGGAGACACTCAGAACGCATAGCTTCGATGTCTATCGCCTGGACAAATGGGAGCGCGTGGACAAGGCGCGCTTGAACGAATTTGTGCAACTGGCCATGAAGAAAGCCGGCCACTGGTACGGCTACGACTTCTCCGGCATGTTCGGCTTATGGAATTCCAACCTGAAGCCGGCCAAGCCGGAACAGATCGGGCATGACTATATTTGCTCCACCATCGTGCTGACCGCACTGCATTATTCCGGCGTGGAACTGGATGCCCAGAAGCGGGGCGGGGTGCTCGATCTGGTGACCCCGGCCCAAGTGGTGAACAGCAAGGGCCGCTATATTGCGCCGCCGGATGCCACCATCGATATCGAGCTGGCGCAGAAGGGCGATTGCGGGAAAGACGCGGCCAAATCCTGTTAACAGGATTTATTCCGCAGGCGCCTTATTTGCCAGCATGGCCTTGAGCTGCGCCAGGCGGGCGTTGCCCTGTTGCTTGGCGGCGGCCGGATCAGCGGCCGATTGCTTGCTGCGCACATGCTCGCTGCCGAGTTCGTGAATGAAACGCGAGGGTTC
>Ga0105095_10002337_pt1 | contig 10191 bp, 10 predicted proteins | sample PPLLak2March2015_2_FD_79180 | JGI IMG/M metagenome (GOLD analysis project Ga0105095, IMG submission 79180) | Freshwater sediment microbial communities from Prairie Pothole Lake near Jamestown, North Dakota, USA - PPLs Lake P8 Core (3) Depth... | ecosystem: Environmental > Aquatic > Freshwater >... | reverse complement strand
GGGCAAGGAGTTCTGGTGGGGTGCGGTCGCGCACTTGGTTGCAGAGCCCCTGCGCCCTGCCGTCGGCGGTCACTTGCAGACGCTGGTGCGCAAGGAACTGATCCGCCCGGCGCCGTCGGCGTTCCGCGGCGAGGATGCCTTCGGGTTCCATCACCAGCTGATCCAAGAGGCCGCGTACCAGGGCACGCCGAAGGACATGCGTGCGGATCTTTACGCACGCTTCGCCGACTGGATCGAGGCGCGGGCCGGTGAGCGGGTCGTGGAGTACGAGGAGGTGCTCGGGCACCATCTCGAGCAGGCATTCCGCACCAGGGGCGAACTCGGCCCGCTAACCGACAATGACGTTCGGCTCGCGGCGCGAGCGGCGGAACGGTTGGGCGCCGCTGGGCGCAGGGCCCACGGTCGCGGCGACATGCCGGCGGCGGCCGACCTCCTCGGCCGTGCCACAGACCTATACCCGTCCGACGACCCGCGCCGTCTGTCGCTGTTGCCCGATCTCGGCGAAGCCCTGATGGAGACGGGTGACCTTTCAGCCGCCGAGGAGACCCTCGCCTCGGCCATCAGTCAGGCCGACGAGCTCGGCGACCGGGGCACCGCGTCGCACGCGAAGGTCATCCGGTTGCTGATGCTCGAATCGACCGACCCGAAGGAGCGGTCCGAGGAGGCGCTCCGAGAGCTCGCCTCCGTGGTGCCCGTCTTCGAGGAGCTCGGAGACGATCTCGGGCTCGCGCGCGCATGGAGGCTCGTCGGCGACGTGCACCTGGCTCGATGCCGATACAGCGATGCCGACGAGGCGCTCCAGCGTGCGATCGAGCACGCACGCCGCGCGGGAGCTTCCTGGGAGGAGGCGGAGGCACTCGGGCAGTACGCCGGTTCAGGCGTCTACGGTTCGGTGCCCGTCGACGAGGTCGTGCGTCGGTGCGAACAGATCCTCGCGTCGGCCAAGGGGAACCGCGCGATGGAAGCGCGCGCGTGGCGTGGGCTTGCCCACGCGGCCGCCATGCAAGGTCGATCGGGCGAGGCCATCGAGTACGCGGAGCGGGCGCGGGCGATCCTCGAGGACCTCGGGCTTCGGCTGCGGGCATCGTTCACCGCTGAGACGTTGGGGTTCATCGCGCACCTCGGCGGCGACCACGTGGCCGCCGAGCGGGCCCTGCGCGCGGGGTTCGAAGTCGCCACGGAGTTCGGTGAGCAGGCGTACACCTCGACGGTCGCGGCGCTCCTGTCCCAAGAGCTCGCTGAACAGGGCCAGCTCGAGGAGGCGGAGCGATTCATCAGCGTCAGCGTGGAGCAAGGCGCGGAGGACGACCTGACGACGCAGATCGTCTGGCGCGGCGCGCAGGCTCTCGTACTCGCGTCGCGGGGCGCGCACGGGGAGGCGGGGCGGGTGATCCGGGACGCCGTGGAACTTGCGCGCGGAACCGATGATGTGAACATGCGTGCGGACACGCTCATGACACTCGCACAGGTGCTCGAGGCTCACGATCCGGCAGCAGCTGGTGCGGCTGCGCGCGAGGCACTCGAGCTCTATCGTGCCAAGGGCAACATCGTCTCGGCATCCGATGCTGAACGTCGTCTCGCGAAGTTTGGGGCGTGACGGCGCCGAAGCCCCGATCCAACGGGTCCGACCTTCGCGGGGGCCTCGCCCCATCGCGACACACGGTCGGATGGCCCGAGTGTCAACTGAGGTCGATCCCGGTCACACGGATGGGCAGACTATGACTCACAGTGTTGGTCGGACCGCACGTCTTGGAAAGCGCCCAACCCCGCGGCGGAAGCAGTCTTGCTCTTCACGCATCAACCGACACAACTCGTGCCTGATCGCTTCGCTCGCACCTTCGGTGGTTGCATGTCGCGAGGCCACGACCTCGGGCAGCCCGTCCGCTTATCGGAGGTGGAACAGGCTCCTCGACCAGAGCTGCGCGACGCACCACGGAACCTCTTCTAGGTCCGCCCTCGCAGTGAAACCTGGCAGCGGTTACTAAGCGCGAGCCGCCTCCTCCGCGGCACTCTCCTTCTTCGCTGAAATGAACTCGATCAGGTCGTGCAAGGGCTTGGTGCCAGCGCCGATGATTAGACCGGTCGCCAGAATCTCCCACCACCGGCTCGTATTGGGTATCCCGGCCCTCTGAAGGAGATACAGCTTCATCCCGGCGCTGACGGCGATGCCGACCACTGTTGCGAGGACCCAGAACAGGATCGCGCGGTGCCTATCTCGAGCTGCGGCGACCGCCATGGCCATAGCGGCGTTGTCCAGTGTGGTTTCCACATTAGCGGCGACCGTCTCCGGTACGCCCCCGCCAGCCTCTGCTTCCTGAGCGTTGCCGATGGCAATCTTCGCTTCCTTCACCCCCTCCTCAGCGTCAGCGGTCTTCTTCTCGCTCGTCATAAGGAGGTTCGAGAAAGGCTCAAGGAGCCGCTCGATCGCCTGCGCGGCGACGTAGAACACAGCGAAGAGCACCAGTCCATCGACCAAGGCCGGCTGCTCCGGGGGCGGGAAGTTCTCGTCAGGTGCAACGCCGTCCGCCACGAACACCGCCGCCACGATCGCTGCCACGGCGATCAACGCCCACAAGTACTCGACGACGACATTCGTCGTATGCGTCGCCGTCATGGGGATGGGAACCGCCGCTGCAGCCGCTTCCGGCTCCCCTGGCTCGCGAGCAGGCGCCCTCGAGACATCCGGAATCACGATGACATCCGAGCTGAAGTCGACTCGCGCGGTCGCCATAACGGCTCCCCCTTCCAGATCCAGCGTTGCGCTGGCCGATCATGCGACCCAACCGACTCTAGGCTGCGGGACCCCGGGCCACCCTTCGGATATTCGACTTACTGCAAGTTCGCTGTTAGTGGCCGGAACGTTCTGACTCCCCTGTCCCATCTGCATGTCACGATGTGGTTGGCTCACCCTCTGACCAGTCCTGCGGACGGCCCCTAGCCCTGCCCGTGGCGGCGCTTGCGCATTACGGCCTTCGCCTTCGGACAACGTCGAAGGTCGTCCGCGTTCCTGTCCTTTGCGAAGCTGCTGATTGTGCGTGGCTGGCATGGACCACAAGGCGAGCTTTCGCCGACAGAAGTCGTCGTCGTAGGTCCCCTCCTGCCGACTTGACGTCCGTCCCAGAATCACGACTCTCGCGGTGCCGCAGTCTTCCGCGCCGTTCGCCCCCGCAACGGTCGTTCCCGTGATCGGTCGTGCGACACAACCGTCTACATCTCCAGCCCTCGGATACAGGCGTATGGCACACGGTCTACGTCGCCGCGGCTAAGAGCGACACGCGGTTCGATTCATCGTGTGACAAGGTTCTCGGCGAACCGCGAACTTGTTCGTGGGCCTCGACGGCGTCTCTGCTACGGCTGCCCTCGAAGCGATTCGATGAAGACGGAGACGGGGAACCAGTTCCTCGATCGTGGCACGCCCCCGAACTGGACCTCGTAGAGCTGCTCTTCCCACGCTCGTGTCTGGCGATCCTCCCGGAAGAGCTTCCCCTTGAGCCCGCCACTCCTCCCGACCCACGTTGGGGCGCCAGTGCCCCGCTCGAATGCCGCGACGATGTCCGCACCTGTCATCTTCGGACCGGCCGCCCTACTCGCACGCAGGTTGTCGAGGTACGCGCAAAGCCGCTCCAGGTCCTCCCTCCAATGAGCATCCGACATCCCGTGCCCGTTGTACTCGGTGAGTTCCTTCAAACGTCCGGGGAGCTCATCTGCACGTGGCATCGGAGCGCCCTCGATCAGCACGGGGACGACCATCCTTCCAAGCCGCAATGCCGTCTCGAGTTCCCTCCTCACGAAGTCGTCGTCGTCGTCCAGCCTTCGTCCACGGATCGGGTCGGAGATGGTGGCCCAACTCCTGCCGATAACGCATAGGACGCCGTCGCACTGCTTGATCGCGCGCTCCACCTCCGTCATGAACTTGGCACCCGGATCGATCCCGCCCACATCCCGAAAGACCGAACCGACGCCGTAGCGTTCCTCGAGGCAGTAGTGCAGCCACCCCGCGTAGCCCTCAGTGTCGGCGCGCCGATAACTCATGAACAGAAGGAAAGGGATGGGTCCCATCGTTGAAGGCTCCTCATACTTCTTCGGGCGTTTCTCGAGTTCGCCATCGATCCGTCTCAGTCGTACGTTAGTCTGGCCGTGCGTGGCTGCCCGATTGGCCATCCTGTCGCACGATGCAGACGTCCCGCGCTTGTCCGCTCCGTACCCGAACGGCCCAAGCGCGCTAGGGTCTTGGCATGGCCACGCGGAGTGACGGATGAAGGCTTGGGTCTATCGCCGCTATGGATCGCCGGACGTGCTGGCGTACGAGGAGATCGAGGCAAAGGTTCCTGGCGCGAAGGACATCCGAATCCGGGTTCGAGCGAGCGGCCTCAACGCGGCCGACTGGCACATCATGCGCGCGGATCCGTTCCTCGCTCGGATCGCCGTGGGGCTGCGCAAGCCCCGTCACCCGATGATCATCGGCTCGGACGTCGCTGGCATCGTCGAAAGCGTGGGCGACAAGGTCTCCCGCTTCTCACCCGGCGACTCGGTGTATGTCGAATCGATGATGAAGGGTGGGTGCGCGGAACTCGTCGTGGTCCCCGAGGATCGAGCCGCGCGTATGCCCTCCGGGCTCACGTTCGAGCAGGCCGCCGCGGTGCCGATGGCTGGCGTGACCGCACTGGTGGCGGTTCGCGACGACGGCCGCCTCCAGCGGGGCCAGACCGTGCTGATCCACGGCGCTTCAGGCGGCGTGGGGACCTTCGCCGTTCAGATCGCTCGTGCGCTCGGCGGGAAGGTCACAGCCTCCTGTAGCTCGGGCGCCGTCGAGCTGGTCCGGTCTCTCGGCGCAGATGAGGTCATCGACTACACCGTCGATGATCCGATCGATGCGGGGCGCACCTATGACCTCGTCGTGAGCATCGGAGGAACACACTCCTTGGGTGAGCTTCGGCGGACGCTCAACCGCCAAGGGACCCTGGCGGCAGTCGGAGGCTCGCAGCACGGCGGGCTGCTCGGCCCCGGCAGCGTCGGCATCCGCGGGGCCCTCATCTCACCGTTCGTCGGGCAGCGGTTGCGGTCGGTCTCGGACAAACCGAACGGCCCCGATCTCGAAACCCTCGCAACGATGATCGAGGAGGGTGAGCTGACCCCGGTGATCGATCGCGCTTATCCCTTGAGCAAGACCCCCGAGGCGATGCGCTATCTGGAGGACGGCCACCCCAAGGGGAAGATCGTGGTCACGGTCGCTGATACGTGAGCGCGAACGCCATCGGATCTGATCGCCCGAAGTCCGCGGCGTTATCGAATCGGCGGGATCCGTTACCCGGGCGCATCCACGGGACTGCATGTGAGCTGGGGAGGAGGCCGTTTCAACCACCCCGCAGTAGCTAGCGGGCCGCTCGGCTCTGGAACACGCGAGGGTTGCTCCTAGCTCACCCATGTTCGTTTCGCATCAGAGGGCGCGCCCCCCCACGGGGAGGAGCGCACCCCTCACCTTGAAGGGTGAGGACGATGCGAAGGACGATCCTGCTGTTCGTGGCCATCGCACTCATGCTCGCGATGGTGGGTATACCCGCGGTCGCGACACCACCCGAAACGGCACTCGGTAGCGGTGCGGCTTCGAGCGACGGGGCCATGTCGCCAGGTTAGGAGGCCGTCGGTCGCCGGTGGGAGACCATCCGCGCCAGCACAAGTAGGCCGATGCCAAGAACGATCCCGATCCAGGGCGCCGTACTCCACCAGTGCGATGGAGCCTCGGTGATCCCGTTGGCGAGGTCCCGGAGCGTGTATCCGGCGCCGAACACGCCTACGACAACTACGGACAGGCCGCCGACCAACAACACCCGCGTGCGCACGAGTCTCCCTCCGATCGAGTTCCACGGTACGGCCTTGTGTGGGGGAGGGCTAGCGGTGTCGCGTCGCGATTCCGTGGCGATCTCCATGTCGTGCGAGCGGCAGGCAGCCTTGGAGCGGACGACCAGGTGCCCCGGTCTCACCTCTTGACTGGGGCTGAGGTCGGCATCGTCCATCAGGGGCGACTCCAGCCGGGCGCGGTCATGGTGGGATGCTGCGGCAGGCGGGACAACGGAAGGGCCGGTCCGAAGACCGGCCCTCGTGCGTCGACGCAGCGGCGGCTGCTAGGGCAGCTGTAGAAATCCGCTGTACTGGATGGCGATGGGCCTGCCCGTCGGCAAACCGCAGGCACTCGCCCCGGACGGTGCGGGAAGCCGGGAAGGCCGAAAGGCCGCGTACCTTCGGTCACACGTTCCGCAGGTCGCGTCGGCAGGGCTGTAGTGGTGGTCTTCCAAACCGAGGGCGGCTCGCAAAGTGCGGCAGCCGCTCTCTGGAGCAGCTCGGCGCACGGCGTTGCCGCCTCCTCCGACGAACGCGGTCACGCAACTTCAACCCTTCGGAGGTGCCGGTGGGCGGGGATGGCATCCGAGAAGAACGCTAGTGACGGTATCGATCACCCGGCGCCCGCTCCGGGCCGGTCGGGAGACCACTCGGCGCCGAGTCAGCCCTGGACCATTTCTAGCCCCAGTCTCCTCAGCTGGAGGGCATGGGTCCTGCAAACGGAAATCACGCGAATCATCGGATGCCCGGGCTTGCCAGCACGCGTGGACTTGATCTCCAGCCTCACGGTTGCCGCCACGGCCCTCTTGTGCTCCAGATCGCAAATGAGCTGTTCTGCCACCTGCGGGTACCTCCTCGGTCGTCGGAGGATTGTATTCGGCGGACTGGGAGGATCCTTCGGTTCTGTGGACCCTGCAGGCGGTGCCGGCCGAAGGTCCGACATCCTGCTCCACGCATCGTCACTCAACTGCGGATCCAGAGGGTGACTAGCCTGCCTGACCAGCCGCCGGACTTCCACGACGCCGATGGCCGACTGGAGCCAAGGTCGAGGTACGCGAAAACGGCGACCCGCGCGACCGGTGTCGCGTTGGGAGCGCCCGCCGTTGGCTCCAGGGGTGGTACGTTGAGGTCACGGTCTTTGCTCTTCGAAGGGGAAGCCATGGCCAACAAGGACAAGGGTGGCTCGAAGAACTCGAAGACCGCGGCGAGCAAGTCGCTGAAGGAGAAACGCCAGGCGAAGAAGGAGAAGGCAGCCCGGGCATCCTCCTCGAGCGTCTCCGCCGGCAAGTAGCCGGTAACGCCACGCGATCCGCGTGGCCGCCTGCTTCGTCGACGAAGGCGATCGTGAAGGAGGCAGCCGAGCGTCGCCCAGAGCTCGTGCCCACGATCCCGCAAGGCGCGTTCCACCGCGGACCTTGCCGCCGTCTCGCTCGTCGCTTCGACCGTCATCTGAACGACGACGGTTCCCGGATCCCCGCGCGTGGAGCTCCCGGGCACGACCGAGCGGAAGGCGGACCATGAACCCCATGAAGGCGTATCTCGTCCCTGTCGTCGTCGAGCAGACCAGCCGAGGTGAGCGCTCGTTCGACATCTACTCGCGGCTCCTGAAGGAGCGCATCGTGTTCCTCGGCACGCCGATCGACGACGCTGTGGGGAACCTCATCATGGCGCAGCTCCTGCACCTCGAGTCCGAGGATCCCGACAAGGACATCAACCTGTACATCAACTCTCCCGGTGGAGACATCACCGCGCTCTTCGCGATCTACGACACGATGCAGTACGTGAAGCCCGACGTGTCGACGATCGTGATGGGTCAGGCGGCCTCGGCCGCCGCGGTGCTGCTGCTCGCGGGGAAGAAGGCCAAGCGCTTCGCGCTGCCGCACTCGCGGATCCTGCTGCACCAGCCGCATGGGGGAGCGGAGGGCCAGGCGGTCGACATCGAGATCCAGGCCAGAGAGATGACCCGGAACCGCAAGCTCCTGGAGCGGTTGATCGCCGAGCATACGGGCCAGCCCCTCGAGACCGTGTCGAGAGACACGGACCGTGACTTCATCCTCACCGCCGAGGCGGCGGTCGAGTACGGGGTCGTGGACGAGATCATCACCACTCGGGGAAGCGTCCCCGAGCTCGCGGCGGTGGCGGGCGCGAACTCGTAGCCGTCGCTCGGCCTTGCTGGCGGAGAGGGGTCGGGTCGTGCAGTGGATCCGCGAAGGGCTGGTCTCGCTCCCGACGATGCCCGGCGAGCCGGACGCTCTCCGGGCATGGCGTCCGTGGGTGCTCGAGGAGCCGGATGGCACCCTTCGCATGTGGTACACGGGCGATGACGGCACGACCTCGAGGATCCTGACGGCCGTCCGGCCGCCGGGCGGCGGATGGGAACGCCTCGGACTCGCGATCGACGCCGGGTTCGCCGGCGACACCGACTCGTACGGAGCCGAGTCACCGTGCGTCGTGAAGACCCCGGGTGGCTACCTGATGGTCTACGGAGGCTTCGACGGAGAGGTCGGTCGCCTCCACATGGCCACGTCGGACGACGCACGGCGCTGGGAAGCCCAGGGCACCATCATGCAGCGCGGCCCCGAGGATGAGAGCGGGGCCGACCATCCGTGCCTGTGGATCACCGGGGAACGGTGGTGGCTCTACTTCACCGGATACTCGCGATCGGGCGGAAGCGACCGCTCGGTGATCGTGACGGCCGTGTCCCAGACGGGAGCCTCCTGGGACCGGGTCGGGACGGTCCTCGAGCCGGAGGCGGACGAGATCGGGGTGTCGCACCCCTGCGTGCTCGAGGTCTCGAGGAGGCGCTACCTGTTCTACGCGAGCGACGTCGGGGGCTCGTCTCGCATCGCGCTTGCCACCTCCTCCGACGGCATCTCCTGGTACCGCCGGGGCACGGTCCTGGCGCCTGCAGTACGAGGATCCGACGGCGCGAGCGTCCACACCCCCTGCGCCGTGAGACGCAACGACGGGTCGGTTGCCATGTGGTACGCGGGCCTCCCGGTCGGCGACGACGAGTTCGGTTACCGCATCTGCTCCGCGAGGTTCCCCGGCCCCTGGTCCGCGTGAGCCCTACGGTGCGCCGACGAACTCGGCTACCCTGACCCTGTCAGATTGCCTCGTCAGGACGACAAACGTGCTTGGTGACACCGTGCTGAATCGATGGAACCTCCGTCGCATCGAGGAATGCCGCACGCTAATCGATTGGCTAGCGCCGCGCCGTGGGGAACGCGTGCTCGACATCGGATGCGGGGACGGGTACAACACGGCGGCGATCGCCAAGAGTGGCGCAATCGTGACCGGTATAGACGTGAACGAGCGTCGCTTGGCGATCGCGCGCAGGCGCCACCGAGGTCTGCCGGTCAACTTCCAGACGATGAACGCGGAGACGTTGTCGTTCGCCGACGCCTCCTTCGACAAGGCCATCAGCTTTTGCGTGATCGAGCACTTCCGGCGTGATGACTTGGTCCTCGCCAACGTTCGTCGCGTCCTCGCGCCCCACGGGGTCCTGATGCTCTCGGCCGACAGCCTGACGAACCCCGAGATCCGGGAGGTCGAGCGCGAGATCCATGGCCGCCGCTACGACGTGAACATGTTCTACTCCGTCGACCTGCTTCGAAGGAAGCTCGATGAGGCTGGGTTTGCCCTCGAACGATGGCGGTACATCCTCACCACTCCGGTAACGCTCACGCTCGTTCGGGCGTCGTGGTCCCTCGATGACCTCCCCCTGCCGCTGTTGCCTGTGAAGGCGGCCGGGTACCTGGCATTGCGCCTCTTTGGGAAGCCCCTCTCGGATCTGACGGAGCGGATCGCCCGCCGGCCTGACAGCGGCCTTACGCTGCTGGCTGCGGCGTCGACGCGTTGACCTGTCCTGCTTCGAACTAGCAGCGGCAGGACCACGGCGGACGATCGGCGGGCCGCAGATCCCCACTGACGCGAACTCGGGGGTGTCCATGGTCGGGATCCCTGCTCCGAGCCGATCCCCGGCCTTGGTGGACGTGCCACGGCTCGCCACCAGTCGAACATCCACACCGATGCTTGAGTCCGTCCTCCAACTCTGCGAGCGTCCGGACCGGCGCCCCATCGCGGACGGTGGACGGAACCTCAGAGCCGCGCTCGTATCCTGATCCCGTGGCCTCGACCCGAGCGGTTCTGCTCGACCTGTGGGGCACGACCGCCTGGGGCGAGCCGCCGCCGCCCGAGGAACGCCTCTCGATCCAGCTCGGCGTGCCGGAGGCGGTGCTGTTCGACAGCTTCGAGCGGACGCGCGTGTACCGGGGAACGGGCGGACCACTTACCGCGGAGGAGAGCCTGGCGGTCGTCGTCGAGGCCTGCGGCGTCGACCCGGAGCCGGGG
>Ga0105095_10002335_pt1 | contig 10197 bp, 7 predicted proteins | sample PPLLak2March2015_2_FD_79180 | JGI IMG/M metagenome (GOLD analysis project Ga0105095, IMG submission 79180) | Freshwater sediment microbial communities from Prairie Pothole Lake near Jamestown, North Dakota, USA - PPLs Lake P8 Core (3) Depth... | ecosystem: Environmental > Aquatic > Freshwater >... | reverse complement strand
TCCGGCCATCTCCTCCGAAACCTGGTTCTCTTCGGGCGGGTGCTCCGCGGGCTCGGCCTCGACGTGAACCCCGGAAGAGTGATCGACCTGGTCCTGGCGCTCCAGCACGTTCAGATCGGCGTCAAGTCCGACTTCTACTACTCGGCCCGAACGCTTCTGGTCCACAAGCGCGACGACGTCGCCCTCTTCGATGCGGCGTTCGAGATGTTCTGGCAGACGCCTCTCGGAGAGTGGAAGCTCCTCGAGATCCAGGGCCGCCGAATTCGCCGAACGGCGCAGAAGCCCCTGGTCGCTCCTCCGGCGCTCGAAGGCCAGTCGGGGAAAGCTCCGCTTCCGGAGGACGCCGAGGAGCGGACGGTCGTCGAAGTTACGAAGACCTACAGCGCCCGCGAGGCGCTGAGGACGCGCGACTTCGCCAGCCTGTCCGAGAGCGAGATCGACGAGGTGCGGCGGATGATGGACGAGCTCGTCTGGACTCTCGGCGAGAGGCTCACCCGCAGACAGCGTCAGGGAGGTAAGCACCGCCTGGATCTTCGCCGCACGTTGAGAAAGAGCCTCCGACACGGGGGCGAGATCCTCGACTGGGCCCGGCGCGAGCCGCGGCGGAAGCCGAGGCCCCTGGTCGTCATCTGCGACATCAGCGGCTCCATGGAACGCTATACGCGGCTCCTCCTGCACTTCGTCTACGGCCTCACTCAGGGCCTGGGCCAGAGGGTCGAAGGGTTCGCATTCGGGACCCGCCTCACCCGCCTCTCCCGGCATCTGCGCGACCGGGACATCGAACGCGCGCTCTCCGGAGTGTCGAGGGCCGTGGTCGACTGGGCCGGGGGAACCCGCATCGGCGACTCGCTGCGGAGCTTCAACTACGAGTGGGGACGTCGCGTCCTCGGAGGCGGTGCCGTGGTCCTCATCATCAGCGACGGCTGGGACCGCGGAGAGCCCGAAGTGCTCGCGCAGGAGATGGAGCGCCTGCGGCGGAGCTGCCACCGGCTGGTGTGGCTCAACCCGCTCCTGGGCTCACCCGAGTACGAGCCTCTGACTCGGGGAATGCAGGCGGCGCTGCCCCACGTGGACGATTTTCTACCGGTGCACAACATGGCGAGCCTCGAGGGGCTGGCGCGACACCTGGAGAGGCTCGAGGCGGGTCGTCTTCGGCGTCACTGAATGTATCCGAGCGCCCTCAAGCGCTCGAGGACATCGTCAGTGCCCTCCCGGGAAACGCTTCCTCCGACGTCCCCTTCGATATTCTTCTCGACGTAGCGCGGAGGATTCGACAGGAGCCATTCGGGCTCGAAGATGGGGGCGAGCACCTTTCCATCCATCGCCAGCGGCACGGGCTCGGAGAGACGGTGGAGGATCGTGGGGGCGATGTCCAGGAGAGACGCCCCACGGTACTCCGCGTCCTCGCGGATGCCGGCTCCCGCGCCGATGAAGATCGCATGGGGCGCGTGCAGACCCTGGGTTCCGGCGGGGCTCATGCCGTGGTCGGAGACGACGAAGACGGTGGAGTCGGCGGGAAGCATGTCGATGAGCTCACCCATCCAGCGGTCGATGCGCACGTAGATCTCGTCGACGACGGAGCGAACGCTTTCCTGGCAGCCCTCGGCGACGGGCGAACCCGCGCGCCAGTGGAGGTACATATGGCTGGCGACGTCGATCGACTCGAAATACACGGTGAAGAGACCGCTCTCGAGTGTCGGCAGGAGCTTCTTCGACGCCCGGAAGTAGAGCTCGTCCTGCCGAAGGACGTCCGCGAGCGCGCTTTCCCTCTCCGTCAGCGGCGGAACGCAGTCGAAGGCATGGATGTCTCTGAACGTCTCGTTCATTTCCGCGAGGCTCGGGTACAGTGGCTCTAGCTCGGAGGCCAGTCCCAGGGGCCAGGTGAGAGCGCTCTTCGTTCCCTGCCGGCGCCCGCGAAGCCCCATCCGCGAGGTGACAAGGAACCCGTTGACCGGGTACGCCGGCCAGGTGTTCCAGAATCCCACGACTCCGACGGGATGCCCGGCGTCGCCGAGGAGTTTCCAGACCGGGAACGTCCTCATGTGCGAGCTCTGTGCTTCGACCACGTCGGCTTCGGGTTGGTAGAAGCCGCGGCCCAGGTCGAAGCGGCGGTACACGGGGTCGAGCTCGACGATGACGCGATCCTGGGCATCGAGCACCTCGAGCGAGGACATTTCCGCCGCCAGCAAACGGCCGTCATGGGAGACGCCACCGTCCGATGGACGGCTCTGCTTGGAGAGCCCGAAGACGAGGCGGTTGATCGCGGGGCGGATGGTTTCAGGGGCGATGGGAATCGTGAACTCGGCCCACTCGACGGGAACGTCCACACTCTGGAGGAGGGCACCGTTGAGCGACACGGAGATCGCCTGCGTCCCATTGGGCGTGTGAGAACGGAGCCGGATGCGAAGACGAAAGGGACCTTCCCCTTCAAGCTCCGGGAGGCGGAGCTCCGCCCGGGGCGGGTCGTCCTCCGAGCCCATCCATACCTGCGATGTCCCGGGAACAGGGAGCAGAAAGTCGAGAATGCCATGCTTCTGGGGAACCACGCCGGTCGCGACGTTGGCCCAGAGGATCGGCGACCAATGCCCGCGCCGGGGGTTGGCATTCATCAGCCGGCGCTCCGGCATCGACACCATCGTCCCCGAGGTTCCGGAGCGGATGAGCCGATCGAACGCGGGGAGCTTTCCTTCCGAACGGAGATCGTCGATCACCTCGAGAGTCGCTCCGTCGAGCGCGAAGAGGGCCACGAGACTTCTCTCGGGTGGTGGGGAACTGCAGGAGCCCGACGCCACTGCGAACAAGGTGAGGAACCAGAGAGCCTTCGACGGGGTGGACATGCTACTCGTGCTTGAGCAGCGACAGCGGATCCACGCTCGCGGCGCGGCGGGCGGGAACATAGGTCGCGGCGAGGCTCACGACGGCGAGGAGAGCCGTCGCCCCCGCGAGTGTCGGAACATCGAAGGGCCGGACTCCGAAGAGGAACGTTCCGAGGAGTCGCGAGAGGAAGAACGCCCCGATGCCTCCGGCGACGATTCCAGACAGAATGAGATTGGCGCTTCGTTTCAATACCATGGCACGCAGTCGGCCGGGAGTCGCTCCCAGGGCCGAACGGATACCGAGCTCGGGGAGCCGCTGCGCCACGAAGGCCGCGAAGACGCTGTAAACACCGGCAGCGGCCAGGAGCAGGGCGATGAGCGAGAACGACGACGTGAAGACGGCGTGGAACCTCGGCGTGCGGAGCTCGAGGTCGAGCAGGTCGTCCATCATCGCGACCCGGTCGAGCGGCAACTCGGGATCCAGGCCTCGAACGACGCCCCGGATCGCGCTCACCAGACTCTCGGGCGAAAGGCGCGTGCGAACGGCGAGAACGTTCGGGCTGAGGAGGGGATGGAGCAGTCGCTCGGTCGAAAAGGGGTTCTGGTGAATAGGGAAGTAGACCGTCGGCCAGGATCGGGTGAGCTCGCGGTAGCGGGTGTTTCCGGCGACGCCGACGACTCGATGACTGAGCTCTCCGAACCCAACGGTTCTTCCGATAGCGTCCTGGCCCGGCCAATACCTGTCCGCAACCTCCGCGCTCACGATGGCGACCCGCTCCGAATCCAGTTTGTCGAAGTCATCGAACGGTCTTCCCCCCATGATGGGAATTCCGAGAACGGCGAAGTAGCCGGGCATCGCCATCTCGACGTTCGTCATCGGATTGCCGCGAGCTTCTTCGGGGAGCTGGCCCTCGTACTTGAGCGGTCCGGTGACTCCTTCTGACCCTGGGTTCATCCGGAGCGCGGTCACCGCGGCCACGCCGCTCAGGGATTCGACCCTCCCAACGAGCTCCTCGAAAAACTGGAGGCGAGATTCCGGCTCGGGGTATTTGGAGACGGGCAGCGGCACTTCGAATGTGAGGATGTTCTCGCTCTCGAATCCCCGATCGATCGCCCGGCTCGCGAGGAGCGTACGTACCAGCAGTCCCGCCGTGAAGAGAAGCGGAAGGGCGAGCGCGGTCTCAGAGACCACCATCCACCGCAATATGCGTCCCTGGGAAGCGAATCGTCGCGATCGCAGAGACACGCGGGTTCCGGCGATCATGGGAAGGCAAGCGCAGATCGCGGTGGCGAGAGCCGCGACGCCCGCCCCGAAAAGGAGCGCGTTCGCGTCGACGGCGATCTGCCGAACGCGAGGGAGATCGGCGCCCTTCAGAACCAGGAGAATCTCGATACCGAGGTGGGAGAGAACGAATCCTCCCGCGAGCGCGGCGGCGCCGATCAAAGCGCACTCGGTCAGTCGCTCGCGAAGGAGGGCGCCGGTTCCCGCGCCAAGCGCGGAGCGAATCGCCAGTTCGCGCGTCCGCCGGAGGGCCCGGATGAGGGACAGCGCGGCGACGTTCGCGACGGCGATGGCGAGAATCAGTGCTACCGCCCCGAAAGCGAGCAGGGATGCGCGGCCATAGTCGCCGACGACGCTCTCGAGAAGCGGCACGAAGACCACCTGGGTGGAACGGTATTCGTCGGGACGTTCCGAACCCATGTTCTCGTCAATGGCCTGAAGCTCGGCAAGAGCCCCCTCCGCGGTGACGCCCTCGGCCAGGCGTCCGATGAGATCGCATTCGCATGCCCGGCTGCCGGCCCACGCCGGATGCACGGCCATGATGGGAGACCAGGCCCCCGCAGGTGCGAAGAGATCGAACGACTCGGGCATGACTCCGACGATCTCGAAGGACGTGCGCTCGCCGAGCCGCAGGGGTAAGGTCTTGCCGACGACCGTCGGGTCCGCGCCGAAGTGCTCCCTCCAAGCGAGATAGCTCAGTACCAGGGGGGGGACTGCGGTCGCCCGGTCGTCCTCGGGCCGAAAGATCCGTCCGACCTGGGAAGGGACGCCGAGGACGTCGAAGAAGTTCGCCGATACGGTAGCGACCTCGATTCGCACGGGCTCGTTCGGGCCCAGCAGAACGCCTTCTTGTGTGCCCCGGGCCCAGACCGCGGCGAGGGATTCGAACGACTGGCTCCTCCGGCTCCACTCGAGGTACTCGGGGTAAAAGAGCGTGTAGTGGTCGAAGCCCCGCTCGACGTCGTTCTTCCAGATGCGCACGAGTCGGTCTTGAGCGGTCACGGGAAGGGGGCGAAGGAGCAATCCGTTGACGACGGAGAACACGGCGGTGGAAGCGCCGATACCGAGCGCGAGGATGAAGATGGACGCGACGGTGGTGCCCGGAGAGGCACGGAGAGCGCGAACCGCCTGGCGGAGTCTCATTCGCGATCAGTGATCCGTCGCGCTTCGGTTCTTCTCCTGCTCCACGTACCACAGTACCTCGCGCAATAGCGCGGGAGCGTCGTAGAGAACGCCGTCCTTTATCGTCCACCGCACGCCGCCCTGCTTCCACTGCTCCTTGGGGTCGGCGATCCCGTAGAACCCGTAGCCGAGACCGTAGAGGACCTTGAGGTTGTCGATGGGGTTTCCGTTCACGACGGCGAGGTCGGCGGCGCAGCCTACGCGCACCCCGCAATGATTCTCGAGGCCCAGGACCTTCGCGGCATTGGTGGTGGCGACGCGGACGATGTCGATGGGGTGAAGCCCGGCCTCCTGCAGCAGCTCGAGCTCGCGGATCAGCGCGGGGCCGCCCATCGGTCCGGTGTCGCTTCCGGCGGTGAGGAGCCCGCCCCGCTCGTGAAATTCCTTCACGTAGCGCATCCAGATCTGGAAGTTCTGCTTCCAGCGGACTTCGTCGGAAGTCTTCCACTCCCGCTTGAAGGCGCCGTGCTCCGCGGCGTTCGGCCAGAGTCCCTCGATGGCCGCGGGGTGGGCGAGCGTCTGGTGCCAGGGGAGCGTCACCGCCCGCCCGAGATCGCGGTTGTCCTCGTAGACCACCATCGTCGGATCCCAGTTGGTGCCGTTCGCGATCATCACGTCGAGAACCTTGGACAGGGCCTCCGGATGTTCGGCCGCTTCGGTCCAGAGCGCTCCCGCCCAGCGGAACCGGTCGAGCTCGTCCCAGTAGTTGTAGTTCGTCGGAAAGTTCTGGCTTCCCGGAAGGGCGGCGTCGGGGATTCCGTACCAGTGCTCGATGCTCGCGACGCCCGCCTCGGAGGCCGTCAAGGCGTCGGTCTCGGAGACCTTGAGGTCGACCATCACCGCAAGGCCGATGGCCTTTCCTTCCTCGACGATAGCGCGCAGAACGTCGGGGTAGTGGCCGGGGCTCTTGCTCACCTTCACGCAGTCGGCGCCGAGCTCCTTGAATTCGCGGACCATCTCTCGCGCCGACTCGGGAGTGTTTCCGACGTCCCACTGCCGAAGGGGAAGAGGCCACCTCTGGCACAGAACGAGCCTCGGGGCGACGATCTCGTGCGCGGCCGAGCGCCGTCTTTCTTCGGTCAGGATGCCGAGCCCGGCGCCGCTTCCGGCGTCGCGGAGCGTGGTGACGCCGTGCCCCATATAGAGAAGATACTGATACTCGAGAGCGCGAGGGCCGAGGTCGCCGCCGTTTCCCCTGAGGTGAGCGTGCATCTCCACCAGGCCGGGGATGACGTACATTCCAGCGGCATCGATCTCACGATCGGCGCGAGCGCCTCCCTGTCCCTCCTGGTAGCCCGCGGCGTTCACCGGGTCGACGGGGAACATGTTCACAATGCGTCCGTTCGCGATGAAGATGTCGATGGGGCCCTCGGGAGGCATGGCGCGGTTCCCGTTCTCGGAGCCCGGCCGGAGATCACGGTCGCGTTGCGCAGGACGAGAGTTCCCACTCGCTCACCCCGAGTAGTTCCCATGGGAATGGGCTCGGGCATCGCGATCTCCACTTCCGATAGGGCCGAGGCGATAGCCGCCGGGGCGAGAAGGGCGACGAGAAAGGCGATTTTCCGTGTCGTTCTCATGGGGCGGATTGTAACCCCGCCCCCGTTTCCGGTGCATAATCCCCGGGTGACGTTCCGAGACGTAGCCAAGGACATCGAGCGGTGGAGAAGCGAAGGCGAGGCAATCGCCCTCGCCACGGTGGTGCGCACCTGGGGCTCCGGCCCCCGAGGACCCGGGGCGAAGATGGCGCTCACGAAGGACGCCCGCATCGCGGGGTCGGTGAGCGGAGGGTGCGTCGAGGCGGCGGTGGTGGAAGAGGGCCGCGAGGTTCTCGAGACGGGTATGCCGAAGCTCCTGCGCTTCGGGATCGCTGACGAGACCGCCTGGAACGTCGGTCTGACCTGCGGCGGGTCGATCGAGATCTTCGTCGAAAGGCTCGACGATGCGGTCTTTCAGGCTTTTTCAGATTCGATCGAGAAAAGGCACCCCCTCGCCCGGGCGGTGGCGATCCGCGGGGCCGAGCTGGGGTGGTCGGCTCTCGTTCATGAGGGAGAGCTCGCGAGAACCGTGACCGAGGCGGCGGCCTTGCGGTCCCTGGAGCAGGGACAACCCGACGTGATCACGGCCGAGGACGGCGCGGAGATTTTTATCGACGTCGAGGTCCCGGCACCGTCGCTCGTTATGGTCGGAGGCGTCCATATCTCGATCGCGCTGACCGCGATGGCGAAGTCCCTCGGCTACCGCACCATCGTCATCGACCCGAGAGGGGTCTTCGGGAGCGAGGAGCGTTTCCCTCACGCGGACGAGCTCATCCAGGAATGGTCCGATGAAGGTCTCGAGGCCGTCGGACTCGACCGTTCGAGCGCCGTCGCGACGCTGACCCACGACCCGAAGATCGACGATCCGGCGCTCATGGTGGCGCTCCGGAGCCCCGCGTTCTTCGTGGGAGCCCTCGGAAGCCGGAAGACTCACGAGAAGCGGAGGAAACGACTTCTCGACCGAGGTGTCACCGAGACCGAGCTCTCGCGGCTCTTCGCCCCCGTGGGTCTCGACATCGGCGCGCGCTCTCCCGAGGAGATCGCGCTCTCGGTGATGGCGCAGATCGTGGCGGTGCGGAACCGGGCGGTTTGATCTCGCTCGCCGCGGCTCTGGTCGCGGCCTCGGTCCTCGTCTACTTTTTTCGGTTCGATCTCGAGGAGCCGCGGCGCTGCCTGATGGCGCTCGCGACCCTCGGGTTCTTCTTCGCTCCGCTCTCCGATATACCTCTGCGCGTCGGGCTCTGGCTTCTCGGTGTCGCCGTCGTCGCCTGGGGAGCTCAGATTGCCGGCTCCGGGTGGGGCGGTTTTCCCTTGTGGCTCGCCTGTTCCGTCGCGGGGGCGCTTCTCGTCGTGCGCGGAGGCTCGAGGGCGGCTCGGTACTATCTCCCGGAAGCCGGGAGCGAGACGGGGCGCGCCCTTCAGCGCGACATCCGGATTCAACTCCAGATATCCGTCCTCTTGTTCCTGGTCGGATACGTCTTCAACCGGTGGTTCGGAACGCTCGCGGTCGCGCTCGCGGCCGCGTTCTTCATGCGCTACGTGCTCCTGCAGTCGAAGCACCTGGGAATCGTGGCCGCTCCGCTTCCCAGCGACCCTGGAATCGTGCCCTCTCAGCGATGGGCGATGCTCGTGCTGTTCGCGGTCGTCGGAGGAACGAGACTCCCGCAGGCCCTTCTCGGAGAGGACCAGGGCTCGTTGCTCCTGACCGCGGCACTCCTGCTGGTCAGCGCGGCGCTGTTGTTCGTTCTCTCACTCACGCGCACGGGCTGGCCCAGAGCATTCGTGAGGCGCGCTAGCTTTGCCGCCGGCGTCGTCCTTGCGGTTGCCGTCACCGCCGTCCTGGTGGAGCTCGAATCTTGGGACCCGTCGGGCTACCGGGTGTTCGCATCGTTCTGCATCGCTTTCCTGGTCGTCCTGCCGTTTCTCGAGCGCCAGACGAAACTGCTCCTGGTCTGGCCCCGGCTCGCGGCGCTCGTTCCTCCGGCCGCGCTCTCCGTGATGATGTCGCCTTCGACTGCCATCAGCGGCCTGGCGTCTTCGACGTCGTCATCGACTACGGTCTTTCTCTTCGCGTTCTCCGTTCTCATGCTCGTTTACTACGCTCTCGTCGGCCTTCGCGCCAGGGCGAAGAGCACGGTCTATCTCGCAGCCTCGCTCGCGCTGGTTCTCTACCTTTTCCTCCTGGGAATCGGGGACCGCGGGTTGCAGCTGTTCCTGGTGTCTCTGGGGTTCGCGCTCTACGCGATCGACCGGCTCGAGCGGGTATGGCGGGAGTCTCGCGCCCATGTAAGAATTCCGACGAAATGACCAACCATCATCCGAACATGCTCTCGGCGGACGAGGTCTTTCTCGTCGTCATCGACGTTCAGGAGAGGTTTCGCTCTCTCCAGAAGGATTTCGAGGGGATGGTCGCGGGCTCGGTCCGCCTGGTCCGGACGTTTCGCCTGCTCGAGCTCCCGATACTGGTGACGGAGCAGTATCCGAAGGGGTTGGGTCACACGGTGATAGAGCTCGTGGACGCGCTGGGGGAGAGCCGTGCCCTCACGAAAACCTGTTTCAGCTCCTGCGGAAGCGAAGAGTTCACAGCCAGTTTGCGTAAGCTCGGGCGCAGACAGGCGCTGGTCTGCGGCATCGAGACCCACGTGTGCGTGAGTCAGACGGTGCACGATCTCCTGCAGAGCGGGTTCGCCGTCCAGGTCGCGGTGGATGCTGTCGAGTCCCGAAACCCACTGGACCGCGAGGTGGCCATTCGCCGAATGGAGCGCTCGGGCGCGATTCTCACCACGTCGGAGGCGGCGGCCTTCGAGCTTCTGTCGGACGCGAAGCACCCGAAATTCAAGGACGTCCAGGCGCTGTTCAAGCAGTGAGTAGCGGCAAGGCGGGGAAATACTTTCGATAGTACCCGCGGTCGATCGCCGCGAGCTTGTCGGCCTGTATTTGGGCGTGAGCGGCGACGAGAAAATCGGGGATGAGATGCTTCCGCGGTCCGCCAGCCCGGCGATAGGCGCGGAACGTCTGGCCCGCGAGCCAGGATGCCTCCGAAGAAACCGACTCGAATCGGGCTCCGAGCTTCTCCAAGACTTCATCGAGATCGTCCTTGGAAGGAAACGCCGGAGAGATTTCAGCGTAGACGACGTCGCAAACGACGAGCTGCGCTTGACGTCGCCCCTCGATCAGCGACTCCATCCAACGCCCGGCGCCCGACTCACCGTTGAAGATCGCCAGGAGAACGGAGGAATCGACCGCGAGCTTCATTCCTTCGATTCCAACGGTCCGCGAGTCTCATCGAGCCACTCTCCGGACGTGAAGCCGACGCCACCTTCCGCGCAGCCGACCACGGAACGCATCGCCTCCTCGTCGAAGACCGGTACTGCCTTGAGAT
>Ga0105095_10002329_pt1 | contig 10208 bp, 16 predicted proteins | sample PPLLak2March2015_2_FD_79180 | JGI IMG/M metagenome (GOLD analysis project Ga0105095, IMG submission 79180) | Freshwater sediment microbial communities from Prairie Pothole Lake near Jamestown, North Dakota, USA - PPLs Lake P8 Core (3) Depth... | ecosystem: Environmental > Aquatic > Freshwater >... | reverse complement strand
GACATCTAATTCCGGCTGGTACAGGATTAAGGAAGTATAAAAATATATTGCTTAAAACAGAAATCGTAGTACCTGAGCAGGAAACAAAACCTGAAGAAAAAGTTCAGGCTACTTAAATTCTCAAATTGTCCGATCTGATAGCTTTATCAGATCGGAAGGATATTTTGTTTTCTTGACAAAATTATACCCAAAGGGTATATTTGAAATCTGAAATTTTTTAAGAATTGTAAATTTAGGAGTTAATTTTTGCCAACAATAAACCAGTTAGTACGTAAAGGAAGAGTTCAAATAGAAACTAAGAAGAAGGCACCTGCCCTTGAATCCTGCCCTCAGAAAAGAGGTGTATGTACACGCGTTTATACAACAACTCCTAAAAAACCAAATTCAGCTTTAAGAAAGGTAGCAAGGGTAAGATTGACAAACAGTATTGAAGTAACTGCCTACATCCCTGGCGAAGGACACAACTTGCAGGAACATTCTATTGTTTTGATAAGAGGGGGAAGAGTTAAGGATCTTCCCGGAGTTCGTTATCATATTATAAGAGGGACTCTTGATACAAGCGGTGTTGAAGATAGAAAAAAAGGAAGATCAAAATACGGAGCCAAAAAACCTAAGGCTAAATAAGTATGAGAAAGAAAAGAGCAGAAAAAATATACATTAAACCGGATGCCAAATATAATGATCTTATTGTTGCTAAGTTCATTAATTCATTGATGTATGATGGTAAAAAATCAAAAGCAAGAGATGTTGTATATAAAGCATTTGATATTATAGAAGAAAGAACAAAGAAACCGGGATTAGAAATTTTTAAGAAAGCTATTGCAAATGTTCAGCCGGTTATTGAAGTGAGAAGCAGAAGAGTTGGCGGCGCAACTTATCAGGTTCCTACAGAAGTTAGACCTGAAAGAAGAATAGCATTAGCTATGCGTTGGCTTAAAACTTATTCGCGTGAAAGAAGTGATAAATCAATGTCGCTAAAACTTGCTTCAGAATTAATTGCTGCTTCAGCTGGTGATGGTTCTTCTGTAAAGAAAAAAGAAGATACACATAGAATGGCTGAAGCCAATAAAGCATTTGCACATTTTAAGTGGTGATTAAATAATAAATAAAAGAAGAGAATGGCAAGATTTAGTTTAGATAAGGTTAGAAATATTGGTATTATGGCTCATATAGATGCCGGAAAGACCACTACAACCGAAAGAATACTTTTTTATACAGGCAGAACACATCGTCTCGGTGAGGTGCATGAAGGTGCAGCTATTATGGACTGGATGGAACAGGAAAAAGAGCGAGGCATTACAATTACCAGTGCTGCAACTACATGTTATTGGAGTGATCATCAGATTAATATTATTGATACTCCAGGACACGTTGATTTTACTGCTGAGGTTGAACGTTCTCTCAGAGTTTTGGATGGTGCAGTTGCATTATTTTGTGCAGTTGGTGGTGTTGAACCGCAATCCGAAACAGTGTGGAGGCAGGCTGATAATTACAGTGTCCCCAGGATTGCTTTTGTAAATAAAATGGATAGAACAGGAGCTGATTTTTATAATGCTATCCAGATGATGAAGGATAGACTTGGTGCAAACGCCGTCCCAATCACTTTGCCTATTGGTGAAGGCGATATGTTTACTGGTATTATTGATCTGATTAAATTTAAAGCGAGAATGTACCATGAAGAAACTTTGGGTGCTACTTTTGATAAAATCGAAATTCCACCTGATCTTAAGGAATTAGCAAATAAATTCAGAACTGAAATGCTTGAAGCTGTTTCTGATGTTGATGATACTTTGCTTGAAAAATATCTTGAAGGTAAAGAAATAAGCGAAAAGGAAATTAAAACTGCACTAAGAAGAGCTACTATTGACTTAAAAATTATTCCTGTTATTTGCGGTTCAGCATTTAAGAATAAAGGAGTACAGAAACTACTTGATTCAGTTATTGATTTTTTACCAAGCCCAATTGATTCCATAGATATTGAAGGTCATCATATTGGTATAAATGATAAAGTAAAAAGAAAAATTGATAACAATGAGAAGTTCACCGCTCTTGCATTCAAAATTATGACCGATCCTTATGTTGGTAAGCTTACATTCTTCCGGGTATATACCGGGACACTGAAATCAGGTTCTTATATCTATAACGCTGTAAGCGGTAAGAAGGAAAGAATTGGAAGATTGCTTCAGATGCATGCAAATCATAGGGAAGATATTGATGAAGTTAATGCTGGTGATATTGCAGCAGCAGTAGGACTTAAGTATACTAAAACAGGCGATACCCTCTGCTCTGAAGACGATCCCATTTTATTGGAGAAAATTATTTTTCCCGAACCTGTTATTCAGATTGCTATTGAACCTAAAACAAAAGCAGATCAGGATAAACTTTCAGAATCTTTAAATAGACTATCTGATGAAGACCCGACATTTAGAATAAATGTTGATGAGGAAACAGGACAAACTTTAATTAGCGGAATGGGTGAGCTTCATCTTGAAATTCTTGTTGACAGAATGAAAAGAGAATTTAAAGTTGAAGCAAATGTTGGTAAACCACAAGTCGCTTACAGAGAAACAATTACTCAAACAGTTAAGTCTGAAGGTAAATTTATTAAACAGTCCGGCGGACGTGGTAAATATGGGCACGTTTGGGTTGAGTTTTCACCAAATGAACCGGGCAAGGGGTATGAATTTGAAAATGCAATTGTTGGTGGTGTAGTTCCAAGAGAATACATTACCCCGGTTTCCACAGGAATAAAGGAAGCAATGAAAAATGGTGTAATTGCAGGATTTCCGGTTGTTGATATTAAAGCAAAACTTTTTGATGGTACTTACCATGATGTTGATTCCGACGAGATATCATTTAAAGTCGCTGGTTCAATAGCATTTAAAGAAGGTGCAAAAAAAGCTAAGCCGGTTCTTCTTGAGCCGATTATGGATGTTGAAGTAGTTACTCCTGAAGAATATCTCGGTGATGTAATGGGAGATTTAAACTCACGTCGTGGTAAGATTGAAGGGTTTTCAGCTCGTAAGGATGCACAGGTAATTAAAGCACGTGTTCCTCTGGCAGAAATGTTTGGATATGCAACTATCCTTAGATCTATGACTCAGGGACGTGCAATTTACACAATGCAGTTTGCAGTATACCAGGAAGTTCCAAAATCAATTGCTGATGAGATTGCAGAAAAATCGCTCGGTAAAAAAACAATATCAGTTTAATAAAGAACAATTATAAGAAAATAAAATTAAAGGAGATTTAGATGGCAAAAGAAAAATTTGACAGGAGTAAACCTCACGTTAACGTAGGAACTATCGGCCACGTGGATCATGGAAAAACTACATTAACAGCTGCCATCACAATGGCTCTTAATAAAAAGGGTTTATCTGAAATAAGAACATTTGATAGTATTGATAATGCCCCTGAAGAAAGAGAAAGAGGTATTACGATTGCAACTGCTCACGTAGAATACTCGACTGAAAAGAGACACTATGCACACGTTGACTGTCCGGGTCACGCAGATTATGTTAAAAACATGATTACAGGTGCTGCACAAATGGATGGTGCTATTCTCGTTGTTGCTGCAACGGATGGACCAATGCCTCAAACAAGAGAACATATTCTTCTTGCACGCCAGGTTGGTGTTCCAAGAATCGTAGTTTTTATGAATAAAGTGGATATGGTAGATGATCCTGAACTATTAGATCTTGTTGAAGAAGAGTTGAGAGATCTTTTAACATCATATGAATTTCCGGGTAAAGAAATACCTATTATCAGAGGTTCAGCATTAAAAGCTCTTGAAGCTGCAGCATCAGCTGATGCAAAAGTTGACGATCCGCGTTTAAATTGTATCTGGGAATTAATGGATGCAGTTGACAATTATATCCCAATTCCGGAAAGAAATGTTGATAAACCGTTTATTATGCCTGTTGAAGATGTATTCTCAATTACCGGTCGTGGTACAGTTGCTACCGGAAGAGTTGAAAGAGGCCAGGTAAAAATTCAGGAAGAACTTGAACTTATCGGTCTTGGTGTTCATAAGAAAACAGTTGTTACCGGTATTGAAATGTTTAGAAAAGAGCTTGATTCTGCAATAGCTGGTGATAACGCAGGTATTCTTTTAAGAGGTGTTGATAAGGATGAAATTGAAAGGGGAATGGTGCTTGCAAAACCAGGTTCTATTACACCCCATAAGAAATTCGAAGGTGAAGTTTATATCCTCTCAAAAGAGGAAGGTGGAAGACATACTCCTTTCTTTAACGGATACAGACCTCAGTTTTATTTCAGAACAACAGATGTTACCGGTATAGCATCTCTTCCTGCCGGAACCGAGATGGTTATGCCCGGTGACAGAGTGATGTTATCTATTGATTTGATTTCTGAGATAGCAATGGAAGAAGGTTTACGCTTCGCTATTCGCGAAGGCGGTAGAACCGTTGGTGCAGGTGTTGTAACAAAGATTTTTCAATAATCAAATTATTAAAAACAGAAAGGGAGATGAAACTCCCTTTTTGTGTCTCTAAATATTAAGGAGTTATAAATTGCCCGGTCAGAAGATAAGGATAAAGTTAAAATCTTACGATCATATACTTATTGATAAATCCGCAGAAAAGATTATTAAAACTGTAAGAAGTACAGGCGCTGTGGTATCAGGTCCTATTCCTTTACCAACAAGACGCACTGTTTATACTGTTTTAAGATCACCTCATGTTGATAAGAAATCAAGAGAGCAGTTTGAGACAAGGGCACATAAAAGAATAATTGATATTCATAACTCCAACAATAAGACAGTTGATTCATTAAGCAAGCTGGATATTCCGGCTGGTGTTGATATAGAAATTAAGCTTTAAAGGAAAAAAGATGTCCGGTTTAATCGGAAGAAAAATTGGAATGTCAAATATTTTTAACAGTATAGGAGAACTTGTTCCAGTTACTGTTATTCAGGCAGGACCCTGTAAAGTAGTTTCCATCCGGACAAAAGATAAAGATGGATATGAAGCTCTTCAGCTTGGTTTTGGTGAGAAGAAAGAAAAGAAAGTCTCTAAACCTGTTTTCGGACAATTCAAAAAAAATAATTTATCTCCCAGTCTTTTATTAAAAGAATTTAAATTTCCTTCTTCTTTTGAATTTAAAATTGGTGATGAAGTTAAAGTTGATCTTTTTAAAGAAGGAGAGAGCATTAAAGTAAGAGGAGTAAGTAAAGGTAAAGGTTTCCAGGGAGTTATGAGAAGGCATAACTTCGGAGGAGTCGGAGGAACAACTCATGGTCAGAGTGACAGATTAAGAGCCCCCGGATCTATCGGTGCAAGCTCTTATCCTTCAAGAGTATTTAAGGGACAAAGAATGGCTGGAAGAACAGGGCATGAGAATGTAACTGTTTCCAATTTGAAGGTAGTTAAAATTGTACCTGAAGAAAATTTAATTTTGATTAAAGGTGCAGTTCCCGGCGCAATTAACTCAATAGTTGAATTGATTAAGAAATAAGCTATTAAAATGAAATTGGATATTTATAATATAGATGGAAAAGCGAGCGGTAAAAAAATAGATTTACCGAAAGATATTTTTGGAATAGAACCAAACGATCATGCAATATACCTTTCTGTTAAAGCTTTTCTTGCTAACCAGAGGCAGGGAACTCATAAATCCAAAGAGAGAGGTGAAGTAAGAGGTGGTGGTAAAAAGCCATGGAAACAGAAAGGAAGAGGCGGTGCCCGCGCTGGTACAACCCGTTCTCCTTTATGGTCTGGTGGAGGAAGAATTTTTGGTCCACGTCCAAGAGATTACAGGCAGGATTTACCAAAAAAAGTTAAAAAACTTGCAAGAATGTCTGCATTCAGTTATAAGTTAAAAGATGAGCAGGTATTAATTGTTGATGATTTTAATTTTGAACAGCCAAAGACAAAAGATTTTGTTGATATGTTAAGAGCGCTTAATGTTTCTGATAAAAAAATTCTTCTTTTAACTAATGGTAAGATTGAAACCGTTTATAAATCAGGAAGGAATATTCCTAGAATAAAAATTCTAGAAGCTGATAAAGCAACTGCTTATGACATACTGAACAATCAGGTTTTGATCCTGCAAAAAAGTGCTGTTGATGTAATTTCAAAATTATTCGGAAACAATACTGCTGTGGAGAGTTAATATGCACAATATCCTGATAAGACCATTGATAACTGAAAAGATGACTAACATAACGGCAGCACAGCCTACTAAGTTTGGTTTTATTGTAGATCTTAAAGCAAATAAAATTGAGATAGCTAAAGCAATTGAAAAAAGATTTAATGTTCATGTTATTGATGTAAAAACAATTAAGCATCATGGTAAGGCAAAAACTCAGTTCAGAAAAAGCGGAAGATTTGAAGGCAGAACATCAAAATATAAAAAGGCTATTGTTACTCTTAAAGAAGGCGAAACAATAGAGTTATTTGAGCAAGTATAGAGATTAAATAATGGCAATTAGAAAATTAAAACCGGTAACTCCAGGAACAAGATTCAGATCGAATTCTTCGTTTGAAGAGATTACTAAAACCGAACCGGAAAAATCTTTAACCATCGCTCTAAGAAAAAGCGGTGGTAGAAATAACCTTGGCAAGTTGACTGCAAGGCATATCGGCGGCGGACATAGAAGAAGATTCCGTATTATAGATTTTAAAAGAGATAAACATAAAGTCCCTGCAAAAGTCCATTCGATCGAATATGATCCGAACAGAACATCAAGAATTGCATTGCTGTTTTATAGTGATGGAGAGAAACGGTACATTCTCGCTCCGGAAGGTTTAAAGGTTGGTGATCAGGTAATGTCTGGTTCGGGAAGTGAGATTACTGTAGGCAACGCTTTACCTTTAAATGAAATGCCGCTTGGAAGTTTTGTCCATAATGTTGAATTAAAACCTGGTAAGGGTGGACAACTTGGAAGAAGCGCCGGTTCTTCTTTACAGTTGATGGCTAAAGAGGGTTCTTACGCTCAGTTAAAAATGCCTTCTGGTGAAGTAAGAATGGTTAGACTTGATTGTATTGCAACTTATGGTGTAGTTGGAAATGCTGAGCAGGAAAACATAAGTCTTGGAAAAGCAGGAAGAACAAGATGGCTTGGAAGAAGACCTCATGTTCGTGGCGTTGCAATGAATCCTGTTGACCATCCAATGGGTGGCGGTGAAGGTAAAACTTCAGGTGGCGGACACCCGGTTTCTCCGTGGGGACAAAAAGCCAAAGGGCTTAAGACCAGGAAACATAAGAAAGAATCAAACAAGTTTATTATTAAACGTCGTAAAAAGTAAATAGGAATTTATGCCTCGTTCAGTTAAAAAAGGACCATTTGTTGATTATAAGTTAATGCAGAAAATTGCAAAGCTTAATGAAATAAATCAGAAAAGGATAATAAAAACTTGGTCCCGTACTTCTACAATTATTCCTGATTTTGTTGGGCATACAATTGCAGTTCATAATGGAAATAAAATGATTCCTGTTTATATAACAGAGAATATGGTTGGGCATAAACTGGGTGAATTTGCACCAACAAGAATTTTCCGTGCACACCCGGGCACTAAAGCAGAAAAAGCTTCAACGGTAAAAGGGACAGCGTAAATGGAAGCAATAGCTAAACATAGATTTTTAGGTTCATCACCAAGAAAAATGAGATTAGTGATTGATTTAATAAGAGGAATGTCGGTTGATAGAGCTTTGGAAGTTCTTCACTTTTCTCCAAAGCATGCTTCTAAAGATGCAGAAAAAGTTTTAAGATCTGCGGTATCTAACCTGATGAACAGGGATGAAGCAACAAGAATGGAACCGGGTGATATTTTTGTTAAAGAAGCATTCGGTAACCAGGGTCCAACACTGAAAAGAATTTCTCCGGCTCCTATGGGGCGTGCTTACAGAATCAGAAAAAGGTCTTGTCATATAACAATTGTGGTTGCCACAAAAGCTTAGGAGGTTTATTGGGACAGAAAACAAACCCTATCGGATTAAGAGTTGGTATCATCAGAGGATGGGATTCTAACTGGTACGAAAATAAAAGTTATGCAGGTAAACTTAAAGAAGATGCAAAGCTTAGAGCTTATATAAGAAATAGATTAAAGAAGGCTGGTATTTCCAGGATTGTTATTGACAGAACTTCAAAAAATATAATTTTAACAATTCATACTTCGAGACCTGGAGTTGTGATTGGAAAAAGTGGAAAAGAAATTACTCAGCTTGAACAGGAATTAAAACAGATTACCGATAAAGATGTCAAAGTTCAGATTAATGAGATTAAAAGACCTGAGCTTGATGCATACTTAGTTGCAGAAAATATTGCAGGCCAGCTTGAAGGAAGGGTTTCTTTCAGAAGAGCTATGAAAATGGCAATTACTGCAGCAATGAGAATGGGTGCTGAAGGAATTAGAATAATGTGTGCAGGCAGATTAGGCGGTGCTGAAATGGCAAGAACGGAACAGTATAAAGAAGGAAGAATTCCTCTTCATACTTTGAGAGCAGATATTGATTATGCATCGGGAAGAGCTGAAACAATTTATGGCTCAATAGGAATAAAGGTCTGGATTTGTCGAGGAGAAATCCTCGGTAAAAGAGTATCTGAATAAATTTTTAGAAAGGCGACTTTAATATGTTAATGCCCAAAAGAGTAAAGTACAGAAAATCCCAGCGAGGAAGAAGAAAAGGGAAAGCTTCCAGAGGAAGTTCTGTTGCTTTTGGCGATTATGGTTTAAAAGCACTTGAACCAGCCTGGATTACAAGCAGACAGATTGAAGCCTGCAGAGTTGCTTTAAGCAGGAAGATGAAAAGAGATGGTAAAGTTTTTATCAGGATTTTCCCGGATAAACCTGTTTCCAAAAAACCTCTTGAAACAAGAATGGGTAAAGGTAAAGGCGCCCCCGAATTCTGGGTTGTGGTTATTAAACCCGGAAGAATAATGTTTGAAGTTTCAGGTGTAAATAAAGAAGTTGCACACGATGCACTTGGTACATGTTCCTATAAACTTCCTATTAAAACAAAAGTTGTTTCAAGACCGGATCTTGCATAAAAAGGTAATGAGAAATGAAAATTCATGAAATAAGAGAAATGAAAGATGATGAGTTGATTAAAAGAATAGAGGAAGAGGATAAAAATCTCGTTGATCTCAGGTTCTCTCATCAGCTTAAGCAGTTAACAAACACTGCGAAATTAAAAATAGCTAAGAAAGATATTGCAAAAATGAGGACAGTTCTTAAAGAAAGGGAACTAGCTCAGAAAAAAGCTAAAGTGGAGAGCAAAGGCTAATAATGGAAGCACGTAATCTGCGTAAAACAAGGATCGGAATTGTAACCAGTAACAAGATGGAAAAAACAATTACTGTTGCTATTGAAAGAAGAGTTCCGCATCCGATCTATAAAAAGTATTTTAAAAAAACTACAAAGCTGATGGCGCATGATGAAAAAAGAGAATGCAGCATTGGTGATAAAGTTAAGATTATGGAAACACGTCCTCTAAGTGCAAAAAAGAGATGGCGTTTGGTTGAAATTGTAGAGAAAGCCAAGTAGAAAGGTAACTGTAGAAATGATCCAGGAAGAAACAAATCTTGTTGTTGCCGATAATTCGGGAGCTAAAAGAGTTCGCTGCATAAGAGTGCTTGGCGGAAGCGACAGAAAATATGCTAGTATTGGAGATACTATTGTTGTATCGGTTAAATCAGCTTTGCCAAATGGAACAGTTAAGAAAGGTGAAGTTTCAAGAGCAGTAATTGTAAGAACAAAAAAAGAAGTTAGAAGAAAAGATGGTTCTTACATAAGGTTTGATGAAAATGCTGCTGTTCTTATTAACCCGCAGAATGAACCAAGAGGTACGCGTATTTTTGGTCCTGTTGCAAGAGAATTGAGAGAAAAACAGTTTATGAAAATTGTTTCATTAGCACCTGAGGTTTTATAAGGTTTTATTATGAAGATAAGAAAAAATGATAATGTGGTTGTTATAACCGGTAATGACAGAGGAAAGACAGGAAAAGTGCTTAAAGTTTTTCCATCTGAATCGAAAGTAATTATTGAAGGAATTAATTTACGAAAAAGACATACAAAGCCGAGTCAAAAACAACCGCATGGTGGAATAATTGAAAAAGAAGCACCGATTCATGTCTCTAATGTAATGCTGGTGGATCCAAAAACAAACGAACCGACAAGGCTTGGAGCTAAAATCATTCTTGATGAAAAAACAGGTAAGAAGAAAAGCCAGCGTGTAAGTAAAGCTAG
>Ga0105095_10002326_pt1 | contig 10212 bp, 9 predicted proteins | sample PPLLak2March2015_2_FD_79180 | JGI IMG/M metagenome (GOLD analysis project Ga0105095, IMG submission 79180) | Freshwater sediment microbial communities from Prairie Pothole Lake near Jamestown, North Dakota, USA - PPLs Lake P8 Core (3) Depth... | ecosystem: Environmental > Aquatic > Freshwater >... | reverse complement strand
TCGGGGGCCTGCTCGCCCTCGCGGCGCCCTCCGCCCCCGCCGCCGGCGTGGAAGCCGAGGAGGAGCGCCTCGCGGCGCCCGGCCGCTGCGCCGAGCCCCGGCGCTTCCAGGGGAGCGCCTGCACCGACTGCGGGGAAGAGGCTGTGGCCGGCGAAGGCTTCGACGTCGCCGGCCCGGTCGCCGGCCGCTTCGCGCCGGCGGATGTCGGCGCCCCCGCCGCGGCAGGCGCCGCCGCCCCGCCGCCGACCCTCGGCGGCTTCGAAGGCCGCGGGCCCTGCGACTCGCCGGGGTCCGGCTGCCTCGGCACCGTCGCCCCGGCCCCCGCGGGGCCGACCGCTCCCTCCGGTGGAGGGCGCGGGGTCCGGGTGATCGAGCGACCGCCGAACCCCGGAGGCCCCCCGGGGCGTCCGGGAGGCCGCTGAGCCCTTCTCCTCCATTTCCGGCATTTCCGGGAACCGCGTTCCGCCGGGGGGTCACTCACGGGGGAGCATGGACGCCGACATTCCCGCTCCCGGGCCCCTCGACGACGCCGCCCTCATCGAGCGCGTGAAGGCGCAAGACGCCCGCGCCCACCGCCTGCTCTTCGACCGCTACTACAGCCGCGTCTTCTCGTTCCTGCAGCGGCGCCTACGCGACTTCGAGCTCGCCGAGGAGACGGCTGCCGACGTGTTCTTCGAGATCTGGCGCAACGCCGGGGCCTTCCGGGGCGCGTCCCAGGCGTCGACCTGGATCTTCGGCATCGCCCACTTCAAGTGCCTGGAAGCGAACCGGCGCCGGCGGCGCATGAAGCGCAGCCAGGTGCTGCCGACGAACGTCGAGTTCCTGCACCGCGTGGCCGACGGGCGCAGCTTCTCCGACGACCTCGACGCCCGCGCCGAGCTCCGGCGCGTGACGGACCTGCTGCGGCGCCTGCCCGCCGACCAGCGCACGACGATCGAGCTCGCCCTCGTCGAGGGGCTGGCCTACGAAGAGATCGCGACACGGCTCGGTGTTCCGGAAGGCACCATCAAGGCTCGCGTGGCGCGGGCGCGCGCGCGGCTCCGGAGCGGAATCGGACTCGCCGCGGAGGGAGACGCATGACGGACCAGCGCAGCGAAGCGACCTGCCCGGCGGACGTGCTGGAGGCGATCCCCTGGTACCCCGACGGCCTCACCCCCGCCCAGCGCGGCGCGGTGGAGGCCCATGCAGCGGTGTGCGCGGACTGCCGCCGCGAGCTGGCGCTCGTGCAGGGCGAGCCGATCGAGCGGCCCCTCGCGGCTCCCGAGGCCGAGCGGGTCTGGGTGCGCGTCCTCGAGCGGATCGCCCGCGAGGACGACCTCGACGTGCCGTCGCGTCCCCCGGCGCGCGCGCCGCAGCGCCGCGCCGGCGGCTGGCTGCGAGTGGCCACGCGCCCGCTCCCCCTCGCCGCTTCGCTGGCGCTCGCGCTGGGCGTCGGCGCCCTCGGCACGCTGGTGGGCTCGACGCTCGCGGGCCAACAGGAGCCGGTGTATCGGACCGCCACGGCCCCGCTCCCCGAAGTTTCGTCCGCCGGCCCCGCCCTCGACGTGGTATTCCGGAAGAGTGCGAGCGCCGCCGAGATCGAGAAGTCGCTGCACGCAATCGAAGGCAGCCTGGTGGCCGGGCCGAGCGCCCTCGGCGTCTACCGCGTCGCGCTCCGGCCCGGCGCCGATGCATCGGGAGCGGCCGCGGCGCTCCGCGCGGAGGCCGGCGGTGTCGCGTCCCTCGCCGAGCCGGTCCATCCGTAAGGAACTGATCCTCCTCCTCGTTCTCGCCCTTGCGAACGCGTTCGCACTGCGCGCGGGAGCCGCGGAGGGCGAGGGCTGCGGCCCGTTCGAGACGCCCTACGCGGCGCTCGATCTCGCCGCCGCCGACGCGCAACCCGAGGGTGGGATCGCGCCGTCGACCGCCGGCGAATCGCGCGCAGGCGAGGCGGACGGCCCGATCGTCGGCCTGCCCGCAGCGAGCGGACCGGCGGAGCGAGGACCCGTCGCCGGCGAGGCGCTGCTCGCGCTCCCGAAGCGCGCGGACGGCACGCTGCCCCTCGATTTCGAGCTGGGCGCGGGCGTACGCGTTTCGGACTCGTACTGGAGCCCGGTGCTGTGCGCGACGGTGGCGCTGCTGGTGGGGCCGCCCGGGGCGAGCCTCGCGGAGATGGTGCCGCGCGTGCCGGCCGGCGCGACGGTGGCGAGCCACGATCGCTACACGACGGCGGGCGTCTCGCTGCGGCCGGCGTCCGCCCTGCCCGCCCAGCCGGCGACCGTCTCGGCGCCGGACTCGTATCGCCCGATGCAGTGGGGCCTCGACCGCCTGGGCGCCGAGACGGCCTGGACCAGCTCGCAGGGTGCGGGCGTGCGCGTCGCGCTCCTCGACTCGGCGCCCGAGAGCGCCCACCGGGATCTCGCCGGCGTCGAGGTCGCGGGAGTGGCGGGCGGGCCCGCCGCCGCGCCCGCGACCCACGGCACCCTGATGGCCGGCGTGGTGGGCGCCGTCGCCCGCAACGGCTTCGGCATCGCGGGCGTAGCGCCCGCGGCCACCGTCGTCGCAGTTCCCGTCTGCCGGCCGGCGGGTGCGTCGGCCTCCGACGAGTGCCGCCTCTACGACGTGCTGCGCGGCGTCGACCGCGCCTGGGAGCTCGGCGCGCACATCGTGAACCTCTCGCTGGTCGGGCCCGCGAACCCGCTCCTCGAACGGGGCATGGCGAGGCTCGACCAGCTCGGCGCGCTGGTCGTGGCCGCCGCCGGCAACGAGGGCACGAGCGATCCGCGCTACCCGGCCGCGTACCCCTCGGTGATCGGCGTCGGAGCCATCGACCCGGACGGCGCTCCCTTCGAGCGCGGCAACCGGGGCCCATCCGCGGAGCTGCTCGCGCCGGGGGTCGAGGTGCTGTCGACCGTGCCGGGCAACGCCTTCGCGTTCGGTGACGGCACCAGCCTCGCCGCCGCCCACGTGAGCGGCGCGCTAGCGGTCCTGCTCGGTGCGAGCGCCGACCCCGCCGCATCCCGCACCGCCCTCTTCCAGGCCGCCGACGAAGCCCGCCCCCCCGGCAGCCCCGCCTCCTCCCCCCCGCCTGCGCCTCCCCTCTGCCGCGCCCTCGAGAAGCTGAAGCGGGGACGGTGTTAAGTAGTTAAGAAATCTCACCCGAGGGGGAGGTTTCTTAACTACTTAAGACCGTCCCCGCCGATCTACCCGGTGTTGCGGAGGGCGGCGGCGATGCCGTTGATGGAGAGCTGGATGGCCTCGGAGAGGCGGTCGAGCTCGGCGCGCGGGCGGGCCGGCTCGGCCTCGCGCTTGCGGCGCAGCAGCTCCACCTGCACGTGACCGAGGGCATCGAGCCAGGGGCGGCGCAGCGCGATCGAGCGCGCCAGCGCGCGCTCGTCCTGGAGCAGGCGCCGCACGCCCTTCGCCTCGCACACGGCGCGCCGCACGCGGCCGAACTCGGATTCGATGCGCAGCATGATCTCGCGCGTCGCGGGCACGTCGCGCGCGAGCTCGGCGTAGCGGTGGGCGATGCCGAAGTCGACCTTGGCGAGCACCTGCTCGAGGTTGTCGATCACGGTCCGGAAGAACGGCCAGCTGCGAACCATCGCGGCGAGGGGCGCCGCGTGGCCGCCCTCGAGCTCGAGCGCGAGCCCCGCGCCGGCCCCGTACCAGCTCGGCAGCAACAGGCGCGCCTGGTTCCAGGCGAAGTTCCAGGGGATCGCGCGCAGCTCCTCGATCCGCTGCGTGGCGCGGCGCCGCGCCGGCCGCGAGCCGATGCGCAGCCCCGCGACCTCCTCGAGCGGCGTCGCCGCGCGGAAGAAGTCGACGAAGCCAGGCGTCTCGTAGACGAGCTCGCGGTAGGCGCGGCGCGAGCTCTCGGCCATCGCGTCCATCGCGCGCACGTAGCGCTCGGGCACTTCGTCGCTGCCGGGCCGCGTGCCGGCGGGAAGCGACGCCTCGAGCACCGCCGCCACCAGCTCCTCCAGGTGATGCACCGCCGCGTCGACGCTGCCGTAGCGGTGGCCGATCACCTCGCCCTGCTCGGTGAGCTTCAGCCGGCCGCGCACGCTGCCGAAGGGCTGCGCGAGGATCGCGCGGTGCGTGCGGCCGCCGCCGCGGCCGATGGTGCCGCCGCGCCCGTGGAACAGCTCGAGGCGCACGCCGTGGCGCTCCGCCTGGACGGCGAGGTCGCGCTGCGCCACCTGCAGCGCCCAGCACGCCGCGAGGTAGCCGGCGTCCTTCACCGAGTCCGAGTAGCCGAGCATGATCTGCTGGCGCATGCCCCGCGCGCGGAGCTGCGCGCGGTAGGCGGGCGAGCGGTAGAGCCGCTCCATGGTGTCGGCGGCCGCGCGCAGGGAGGAGAGCGTCTCGAAGAGCGGCACCACGTCGACGTCGCTCGCGACGTGGCGACCCTCCTGCACGCGCACCAGCCCGGCGCGGCGCGCCAGCACGAGCAGCGCAAGCACGTCGTGGTGGTCGCGCGCGTTCGAGATCACGAGGTCGCGCAGCGCTTCGCGGTCGGCGCGCGGCCGCGCGGCCGCGAGCGTCTCGAGCGTGCGCATCACCTCGCGCGTCTCGTCGGAGAGGGCCGCCTGCTGGGGCCCCGGCGCGCCGGCCGCGAAGAACAGGCTCTCGAGGAACGCGTCCTGGCGCGCGGCGGGCAGCGCCTCGAGCGGCCGCGCGCTGCGCCCGAGCAGCTCGTCCACCGCGGCGCGGTGGCGCGCCTGGTGCTCGCGCACGTCGAGGGACACGAAGCGCAGACCGAAGGATCGCACCGCCCGCTCGAGGGGAGCGAGCGTCACGCGCGCCAGGGGCGCGGCGCGGTTCGCCTCGAGGCTCTCGCGCAGCAGCGCGACGTCCGCCGCGAGGCCCTTGGCGGACTCGTAGCCGCCGAGCTCGCCCGGCAGCGAGAGCGTGTCCGTCTCGCGCAGCGAGCGCTCGAGCCGGAGCGCGACGGCATTCAGCTTCAGGCGATACACCTCGCTGGGACTGCGCCCGTGGGTGCGCTCGCGCAGCTCCTCGTCGCTCTCGAGGTCGTGGGACACGATCTGCCCGAGGGCGCGCGAGACGGGCACCTCGGAGGTGGAGGGGATCAGCCGGTCGATCAGGCCGGGGATGACGGCGCGGTAGCGCTCCAGCGCGGCGCGCCGGTAGAGGCGCAGGGCCTCGGCGGTGACGAAGGAGGTGACGTGGGGGTTGCCGTCGCGGTCGCCGCCCACCCAGGAGCCGAGGCGCACCAGCGGATGCTCGGCGGCTCCCTCGATTCCGTAGGCGCCGGAGGCCGCCGCCGCGAAGTCGCTCGACACCCTCGGCACGGCCTCGAAGAGCACCGTCTCGAGCGTGTGGAGCAGGTGGAGCACCTCGTCGATCGGGGTCGGCGCGCGGTGCTGGAGGAAGCTCGCCTGCCAGAGCGCCGTCACCTCGGCGAGCAGCTCGGCCTCGGCCTCGCCGTCCGCGGCATTCGGCCCGAGCCGCTCGAGCAGGACCTCCACGCGGTCGAGCAGGCGATGCACCGTCCAGCGCGTCGTCTCCGTCGGGTGCGCGGTGAAGACGACCGTGACCGCGAGGTCCGCCGCCGTCTGCTCGACGGTCTCGCGCGTGACGCCGTGGCGGCGCAGCCGGCGCAGCAGCCGCTCGAAGGGAGCCTCGCCGAGCCGCCGCTCCCGCGCGTCCTGACGCGTCTCGCAGACGTTGGCCAGGGTGGAGAGCACCGTGAAGGCTCGCGCCGCCGCTACGAGCCGCGGCAGTGGGAGCCGCCGCAGCCGGGCCGCGAGGCGCCGCTCCAGGGCGGAGTCGCCGCGCCCGCGCAGGCGACTCGCCTCCCGCCGCAGCTCCTCGACCAGCCGGGCGAGCTCCTCGCCCGCCTGCTCGCGCACCACCCTCGCGAGCACGCGCGCCACGAGCCGCAGCTCGCCGCGCAGCTCGGCTCCTTCGCTGTTTCTCCGTTCCACGGCGCCGCGATGCTAGCCTCGTGCGGATGGAGCCCAAGTCCTTCTTCCTGTCGCCGGAAATCCACTCCTACCTGGTCGCCCACGGCACGCCCCCCGACCCGATCCTCGAAGAGCTCGCCCGCGAGACGGCCCAGGTGGGCCCGCTGGCGATGATGCAGGTAGCCCCCGAGCAGGGCGCCTTCCTGACGTTCGTCACCCGTCTCGTGGGCGCGCGCCGCGCCATCGAGGTCGGCACCTTCACCGGCTACTCGGCGCTCTGCATCGCCCGCGGCCTGCCGGCGGACGGGCGCCTCTTGTGCTGCGACGTGAGCGAGGAGTGGACCGCCGTCGGGCGGCGCTTCTGGCAGAAGGCGGGCGTCTCGGAGCGCATCGAGCTGCGCATCGCGCCCGCGGCCGAGACGCTGCGCGCGCTGCCGGAGCGCGAGGAGTGGGACCTCGCCTTCATCGACGCCGACAAGCCCGGCTACCCGGTCTACTACGAGGAGATCCTGCGCCGGCTGCGGCCCGGCGGGCTGCTCCTCGCCGACAACGTGCTGTGGATGGGCCGCGTCGCCGACCCGGCCGTCGCCGACCCGGCCACCCAGGCGATCCGCGCCTTCAACGACCTCGTGGCCCGCGACGAGCGGGTCGAGAAGGTGATGCTGCCGATCTCGGACGGCCTCACCCTCGTGCGCAAGCGCTGAGGCGGCCGCGTCACCCCTTCGGGAGGTCGCGGTCGAGCACGGTGATGCGCCCCTCGCGCTGGGCGTTCTTGATGGCCTCGTCGCAGACGCGGCGCACGATCTCCGAGAGCGGGTCGAGCACGCTGTCGGAGGTGTTGTAGCCGGAGCGCGCGCGGATGTAATCCTTCAGGCGGCTCGCGATGATCAGGACCTCGCGCGGCACGCGCGGGGCCGTGGGCTTCGGCTCCTCGCGCACCAGCAGCCGGCGCCCGCCCTTGTCGCCGCCCGCGGAACGCTCTCGGGCCGGCAGCGCGCTGGCGGGCGCGCGCTTCTCGACGGCCCACGCCTCGCGATGGTTGGCGCTCGGCAGGTGCACCTCCCAGCACTCGACGCTGCAGAAGGCCAGGGCGGTGCGCTCGCGGTTGCAGGTGGACACGCTGCACACCCAGTAGATCGCGCCGGTCGCGATCTGCTTCTTGCAGGCGCTGCAGCGCCTCCACAGGACCTCGTCCGGCATCGCGACCCCCTCGAGCGGAGGAGAGACCCTAACGGTTCTGCGCCGCGGCCGCTCCGGCGAGCCAGCGCGCGGTGCACTCGGCCACGTGGCGCCCGTGGGAGCGCGCCGCGCGCAGGTGCTCGGCGGTGGGCCCGGCCTCGCCCCCCTGCGGATTGGTCCAGGCGATCGGCCCCCAGTGGCAGCCACCCTCCCGGAAGCCGTCGAGGCGGTTGTGCATCGGCACCAGCAGCATGCCGTGCTCGGCGAGGCACGCGAGCAGGGAGATCAGGGTGAGCTCGGCGCCACCGCGCCCGCCGAGGCCGCCCGATACGAACGCCGCGCCGAGCCGCCCGCGCAGCTTCCCCTGCATCCAGAGCGGCGCCGTGCGCTCGAAGAACGCGCGCATCTCCGCCTGCATGCCGCCCATGTGGACGCCGCTGCCGAGGATCACGGCGTCGGCGTCGACCAGGTGGGCGTCGTTCGCGTCCTGTGCCGGGCGCAGCACGACCTCGGCGCCGGCCTCGCGGGCGCCGGCCGCCACCTCCTCGGCCATGCGCTGGGTGCGACCGGTGGCGGAGGCGACCACGACGAGGAGCTTCATCGGGCCGGCATGCTATCGCAGGCGGAGGTGCGAGAGCGCAGCCTGGAAGTCGGGCGGGTCGGGAGCGGTCGCCGCCACCCCTTCACCCACCAGCCGCGAGGCATGGAGCATGGCGCGCTCGGCGCCCGACGCGTCGCCGGCCTCCGCCGAGCCGTAGCGGACGTCGCCGGCCAGCGGATGGCCGAGGTGCGCGAAGGCGGCGCGGATCTGGTGGAGGAAGCCCGTCACCGGCCGCACCTCGACGAGGGTGGCGCCGCGCAGGGCCTCCAGGGCTCGCCAGCTCATCCGCACGCGGTGGCCGCCCGCACCCACGCGCACGCGCGCAGGGCGGTGCTGCGCCACCACCAGCTCGAGCTCGATGCGGCCGTCGCCCTCCAGGCGACCGAGCGCCAGCGCGCGGTAGTCCTTCTCCATCCGGTGGCCGCGGAACGCCGCGCGCAGGCGCTGCCAGGCCTCCTCGCGATACGCGAACGCGAGGCAGCCGGAGGTCTCGACGTCGAGCCGGTGGACGACGCCGCTCCGCAGCCCGCCTTCGCCGACCCCGACGATCTCCGGATGCCGCGCGGCGACGAAGCCCAGGGCGGTGCCGCGCTCGTCCTCGCGCAGCGGGTGGACGGGCATGCCGGCCGGCTTGTCGACGACCAGCCAGCCGGGCCCCTCGGCGACTACGTCGAGCGCGAGGCCGGGCTCGGGGAGCGGGCGCCGCTCGGCGGCCGGCAGGAACGGCTCCACCTCGACGCGGGCGCCGGCGGCGAGCCGCTCGCCCTTCGCGGCCGCGCCGCACGGCCGGCCGGCGACGCTCACCAATCCGCGCGCCAGCAGCCGCCTCGCCTCGGCGCGCGAGACGCCGAGCGCCCGGGAGAGGAACGCATCCAGCCGCGAGCCGGCCGCGCCGGCATCGACGTCGAAGTGCGAGGCAGCCACGCGCGAGAAGTTAGGCGCGGGGACGGGGTTCAACTAATCAACTAACTCCCCCCGCGGGTGCAGTTAGTTGATTAGTTGAACCCCGTCCCCCCCCATCCTCAGACCTCCGCCGTGTAGGGCGGCGCCGGGTCGTATTCCATGAAGCGCTGGGTCTGGCGCGCGTGGGCGACGCCGTGGATCTGGCCGACCAGCCAGAGCGCCATGTCGATGCCCGCGGAGACGCCGGCGGAGGTCACCAGCCGGCCGTCGCGCACGAAGCGCACGTTCTCCAGCACTTCGACGTCGCCGCGCTGGCGCAGCGCCTCGACGAAGCCCCAGTGGGTGGTCACGCGTTTGCCGCGCGCGATGCCGGCCTCGTGCAGCAGCAGCGCGCCGGTGCACACGCTCGTCACCCAGCTGCAGGGCTCGGCGGCCTTGCGGATCCACTCGACGAGCGTCGGGTTCGACACCTCCTTGCGCGTGCCCTGACCGCCCGGGACGAGCAGCACGTCGAGGGGCGGCGCGTCGGCGAAGCTGTGGTCGGGGATCACGCGCAGGCCCTTGGCGCCGCGCACGGGCTCGGCGCGCTCGGCGATGGTGACGACGCGGTCGCCGGGCTTCCCCATGCATGCCATGGTGAACACCTCGAAGGGCCCGACGAAGTCGAGCTCCTCCGCGTCGTCGAACAGCAGGATTCCGGTGGTGAGGCTCATCGATCTCTCCTTGCCTGAGGTTCAGGCCACACGGGCGCTGCGGAAGCGGCTGCGGTACTCGGCCGGGCCGACGCCGAGCACGCGCAAGAAGGCGCGGCGGAGGGTCTCGGCGCTGCCGAAGCCCGCTGCGCTCGCGATGGCGGCGACGCCGGCGTCGCCTTCCTCGAGCGCGCGGCGCGCGTGCTCGACGCGCGCTTCCTCGACGAAGCGCGCCGGCGTGGTGCCGACCTCGCGCGCGAACACGCGGGCGAAGTTGCGCGGGCTCATGCCGGCGCGGCGGGCCAGGGACTCGACCGAGTGCGGCGCCTGCGGGCGCTCGGCGATCCAGGCCTGCACCTCGCGCAGGGGCTCGCGCTCGGCGAGCTGGCTCGCGAGCTGGGCGCTGAACTGCGACTGGCCGCCAGGCCGCTTCAGGAACAGCACGAGCCGGCGCGCGACCGCCAGAGACACCTCGCGCCCAAGATCTTCCTCGACGAGCGCCAGCGCGAGATCCATGCCCGAGGTCACGCCGGCGGAGGTCCAGATGCGGCCCTGGCGGATGAAGATCGGGTCGGGATCGACCCGCAGCTCGGGGTAGCGGCTCTGCAGCTCGTCGCAGGCGGCCCAGTGCGTGGTGACGCGCAGGCCGCCCAGCAGGCCCGCCTCCGCCAACAGGAAGGCGCCGGTACACACGGACGCGACGCGGCGCGCGCGCGGGCCGTGGCGGCGGATCCAGCCGACGAGGGCCGGGTCCGAGATCGCCCGCCGAGTGCCCCGGCCGCCGGCGACGAGCAGCGTGTCTAGCGGGCCACGGACCTGGGCGAGCCCGCGCTGCGCCAGCAGGGCGTAGCCGGTGGAGGTGACGATGGGTCCCGCTTCGCGCGCGACCAGCTCGATCGCGTAGGGAAGCGCGTCGCGGGGATGCTCG
>Ga0105095_10002325_pt1 | contig 10214 bp, 9 predicted proteins | sample PPLLak2March2015_2_FD_79180 | JGI IMG/M metagenome (GOLD analysis project Ga0105095, IMG submission 79180) | Freshwater sediment microbial communities from Prairie Pothole Lake near Jamestown, North Dakota, USA - PPLs Lake P8 Core (3) Depth... | ecosystem: Environmental > Aquatic > Freshwater >... | reverse complement strand
TTCCTCCCTCGGGCCGCGAGACCATGAACCGGTTCTTCGCCCGCTTTCTCGACGAGAAGGGGCTCGAGCCTCGCGCCATCTACGGGGTGCACAACGACGGGGCGGCGCCCCCGGAGCGGCTCGTCGACTCCATGCGGTGATAAGATCGCCGTCATGCGGAAAGCGTGGCGCGCTCTTCTTCTCCTGGCTGCACCCACTCTTGGCACTCTCGCCGCCTGGTACGTAGCGTCAGCGCAAAGCGGGCAGTCCCGTGAGCAGGCGGCCCTGGCCGAGCCCTTTCGCGGAGTGACCACGGGCGGCCGCCCCGTCGAGAATCTGTTCCCCATCCGGGTCACCGGTGTTTCGACGGCTCCGGTGGTCGATGCGGCGAAGACGTTTCTCTCGGCCCTCTCTTCCGAACAGCGCTCGCGCACGGAGTATCCCGTGGACGACGTCGAGTGGCGCCGCTGGAACAACGTCCACCGGTACACCCGCCAGGGCGTGAGCTTCAAGGAGATGGACGAGAGCCAGCGCGAGGCGGCATTCGGATTGCTTCGCGCCGGACTCAGCGCCCGGGGATTCGAGAAGGCGCGCAACGTGATGCGCCTCAACCAGCATCTCGCGGAGCTCGTCTCGAAGCCCGAGGAGTACGGCGAGTACCTCTACCACCTCACGGTCATGGGTGAGCCGTCTACGGTCGCGCCCTGGGGATGGCAGCTCGACGGGCATCACCTCGTCGTCAACTACTTCGTTCTCCGCGACCAGGTGGTCATGACCCCCTCGTTCATGGGCTCGGAGCCGGTGGTGGCGCTCTCGGGGAAGTACAAGGGAACCGCCGTGCTCCAGGACGAGCAGGACAAGGGGCTCGCCTTGATGTCGGCGCTCGACGAGGGGCAGCGAAAGAAGGCCGTTCTCGGGTTGGAGAAAACGGCGAACGACGCGAAGGCGCAGGCGTTCTCGGACAACCTGGTCCTGGCCTACGCCGGCTTACCCGGGCGGGAGCTCTCGAGCTCCCAGAGGAAGCTCTTTCTCGATCTCATCGGCGAGTACGTGGGAAACACGGACGACGGCCACGCGCGAATCAAGATGCAGGAGGTGGAAGCCCATCTCGACGAGACCTACTTCGCCTGGATCGGCGATACCGGCCCCGAGAGTATCTTCTACTACCGGGTGCAGAGTCCCGTGATCCTCATCGAGTTCGACCACCAGGGCCCGATCGCGCTCGAGGGCCCGAGAGTCCCCTCGCGCCGCCACGTCCATTCGCTGGTGCGAACCCCGAATGGAAACGACTACGGGAAAGACCTCCTGCGCCAGCACTACGAGGCCCACCGGACGGACCCGGCGCACGGACACGCGCACGAGCTTCCGAGGCGCTAGATCCCGAAAACCCGCCGAGCGTTCCCGCCCCGAACCCTGTCTCGGACGTCGCCCGCCAGGGCGTCGACGCGGGAGAGGCAGCCCGCCATATCCCCGATGTTGTGGGGATAGTCGGAGCCATAGAGAACGTTCTCGGGGCCGCAGACGGAGACCGCGAGGTCGAGCGCTTCCTGCCGGAAGACCACCGTGTCCACGAAGATCCGGCGCAGGTACTCGCCGGGCGCCACGTCGGTTTGAGCCCGGCACGTCGGGATCCGCTCGTGGCAGATATCGAGCCGCCCGATGAGGTACGGAAGCGCTCCCCCGCCATGGGATGCGATGAGCTTGAGATTCGGATAGCGGTCGAGAAAGCCGTCGTAGAACATGCGGGCGAGGGCGAGCGTGGTGTCGAACAAGAACCCCACCGGAGGCACCAGGTTGTGCTTCGACATGTCCATGTCGCGGACTCCCGGGGGCGCCGTCGGATGCACCAGAACCGGAAGCGCGGCGTCATCGATCGCCTGCCAGATGTCGGAGAACGCCGGCTCCGTCAGAGATCTTCCGTCGACGTTCGCGAGCACCATCACGCCGACCGCGCCTTCTCGAATTGCGCGCGCGAGCTCCTCGAGAGCGAGGGAGGGATGCTGCCAGGGAAGCGATGCGAACCAGCGGATGCGATCGGGGTACGTCCTCTGGGCGGCCGCCATGTCGTCGTTGAGAATGCGGGCCGCCTCCAGGCTCGTCGACGCATCACCCCAGTAGACGTTGGGACAGGTGAGAGAGACCACGGCAATGTCCACTCCCGCACGGTCCATGTTCCGGATGCGGAGCTCGTAGTCGAACATCTCTGGAAGCGGCGTCATGAAAGGTGCTCCGTCCATGTGGATGACGTCTGGAAGCGTGCCGACGGCGGATACGCTGTAGCGCGGTCCGCCTTTGCGCTTCAAGAGATCGAGCCACTCCCGGTGGAGCATGTGGGTATGGACGTCGATGACCGGGCTTTTCATCAACTCACCGCCGAAACGCGACCTTTCCGTCCACGATGGTGATTTCGGCCCGGAGGTCCAGGAGCCGATCGGGGGAAACGCTCAACGGGTCACCGGAGACGACCACGAGGTCGGCGAGCTTCCCCACCTCGATGCTTCCCTTGATGTCCTCCTCGAATCCCGACTCCGCGGCCCAGAGGGTGTGCATCCGGATTCCGTCCATCACGGTTATCGCTTCCTGAGGGTCGACCTCGGTCCCGTCCCGCGAGGTCCGGAGAACGGCTCGTGTGATGGGAAACCACGGGTTGATGGCTCGCGTCATGGTGCCGAGGGTGTCGGAGTTGCCGGGGGGATGAAAGCCGCGCTCGATGAGGGTCTTGATCGCGTAGGAGGTGACTCCGGGCCGAGGGCGGCGGGCTCCCGTGGAGGCCCAGAGGAACGAGGCCTCGGGAACGGGAATGATTTTCCCGCGGGCCATCCGACTGTATCTCTCCTCGGCGTCCTTCAGGACCACCGCGTTTCCGAAATGCTCGATGCGATGGCGGGCATCGGCGCGCGGGAGCTCCTCTTGCGCGGCCTCGAAGGCATCGAGGGCGATGTCCTGCGCGCGGTCCCCGATGGCGTGAATCCAGATCTGCCATCCGGCCTCGTGCGCTGCGAGGACCTGCTTCGCGAGGAGCTCTGGAGACCGGGACAGCGTTCCGCGGTTGTCGGTCGTTCCGGGATGGGGGTCATAGGTGGCGGCGCTCACCCCCGCTCCGTCCAGGAGGACCTTCACGGCCCCGACCTTCAGCCAGTCGTCCCCGAAGCCCGTCCTGAGTCCGGTCTTCAGCAGGTCGTCGAGCTCGAATGCGTATCCCGGGCCGATGAAGTAGCTGATCGAAAGCCTCACGGGAAGCTCGCCGGAGTCCCGAAGCTCCTGGTAGATGCGGACGGGCTCGACGGCGTGGGGCATCTCGTAGACCGTCGTCACGCCCTGCGCTAGGAACAGATCGTGCAGCGACTGCCGGATCGCTTCCTTCATCTCCTCGTAGGTGGGAGCGGGCACCTTGGCGAGCCGGGTCGCGGTCTCGCGCAGGACCTCCGGCTCTCCGTCGGCGCCGTGGTCGATCGTCCCGCCCTCCGGGTTGGGCGTGTCTTTCGTGATGCCCGAGACTTCAGCCGCCCTCCGGTTGATGAGGAAATCGTGCGCGCTCCAGCGAAGAAGCACGGGATGATCGGGGATGGCGCGGTCGAGATCCGCGCGCTTCGGCATGGGCTGGGCGTACGTCCCCTGGCCCACGATCCATGTGCCTTTGGGAAGTTCTCGCGCGCGCGCCTCGAGCTTCGTCAGGATCTCCTCCGGACCGGAGAGAGGCGGCGCCTGGATCTGGACTCGAAAATGCTCGTTCTCCGCGGTGCCGTCGATATGGGTGTGAGCGTCGATGAACCCGGGAAGGAGCGCCCGCCCGGATAGCTCCACCACTTCCGTCCGCGGCCCAATCCAACGGGCCATCTGCTCTTCCGACCCGACCGCGACGATTCGGTATCCCTTTACGGCGACCGCGGAGGCGACCGTGTTCATCGCGTCGACGGTGATGACCTTCCCTCCGCGCAGCACGAGATCGGCCGACTCGGGAGCGGCGGGTTGAAGCCAGGAGGCGGCGAGGAAAAACGGCACGATCGAGCTGACCATGGGGCGGAAGTATACTCCTCTCTCCCGATGAGTCGTCCCGTCCGCACCCGAGTGCTCGGCTTCGCGTTCGCGCTCTCGGTCATCACCTACCTCGACCGGGTCTGCATCTCGACGGCGGCCCCCTACATTACGAAAGAGCTCGGCCTCACCATGCTCCAGATGAGCGTGGTCTTCAGCGCCTTCACCCTCGCCTACTCTCTCTTCGAGATCCCCTCCGGCTGGCTCGCGGACACCCGGGGTGCCCGGTCGGTCCTCACCCGCATCGTGCTCTGGTGGTCGGCGTTCACGATGCTGACAGGCACCGCCTGGAGCTACGCGTCCCTCGTCGCGACGCGCTTTCTCTTCGGCGCCGGGGAAGCCGGCGCTTTTCCCGGAGTCTCCCGTGCATTCTCCCGGTGGTTTCCCTTACGCGAGCGCGGACGCGCGAACGGGTTCTTGTTCCTCGGCTCCCGCGTCGGCGGTGCCATCGCGCCGGCGCTTTCGCTTCTGGTGATCCACCAGTGGGGTTGGCGGATCAGCTTCGTCGCGTTCGGAAGCATCGGCATCGTCTGGGCGTTTCTCTGGTACCGGTTCTTCCGCGACGAGCCGGAGGATCATCCGGGAGCGAGCGCGAGAGAGATCGAATGGATCCGCCAGGACGGCCCGAGAGAGACGGTCCATCGCGCCGTCCCCTGGGGGAAGCTACTCGGGAGTCGTAACTTCTACGCGATCTGCGGCATGTACTTCGCCTTCGGCTACGGTCTCTACTTCTACTTCACCTGGCTCCCGACGTACCTCATCCAGGTCCTCGGTTTCTCCGCGTTCGCGGGCGGCGCGCTCGCGGGACTTCCATTCGTGCTCGCGGGCGGCGCCGACATTCTCGGCGGTTTCCTGACGGATCGCCTCTCGTCCATCCGCGGCCTCAAGGTGGGCCGCTCCGTTCTGGGGTGCTGCGCTTTTCTCGGGTCGGCCTTTCTCCTCGTAGGATCGACGGCCGTCGACGATCGACTTTCGAAAGCGATTCTCATCGCCCTCGCTCTCGCGTCCGCCGACCTCGGCCTCGCCGCCGCCTGGGCGGTCTGCCTGGACGTGGGACGACGCCATGCGGGAGTGGTGACGGGGGCGATGAACACCTTCGGAAACCTCGGCGGTATGTTCGCGCCGCTGGTGGTCGGCTACGTGGTCCAGAGATTCGGGTCCTGGAACGTCGCCTTCCAGGTCTCGGCGGGAATCTACGCCGTCGGAGGTCTTCTCTGGCTCGCCATCGACCCGACCCGCCGCCTCAACGAAGAGGCGTAGGCCCCGTGTACTCGAGGATGTAGAGACCGCCGGTGTCCCGGTCGTTGGCGTACATCCAGCCCTTCTCGTCGACGTACACGTCGTTCAGCTGGATGGCGCCCGTCCGGTTCCCGGGCGGGGCCTCCGGGATCAGGTACGCGATCTCTTCCGGATGCTCGGGGTCCGCGATCGAGTAGATGCGCACGCCCCCCGAGAAGAACGTGCCGACCACGGTCTCCTTCAGAGTCTTCGAATGGGACCCCGGACGATTCACGTGGATGTTGTGCGCCCCGAATCGACCTCCCCGCTTGCAGAGCTCGTCGAGGTTCGGAGGCGACGGGAGAACGGCGACGGGATTGGGGCTTCGCTCGTCGGCGATGTCGACCAGCCAGATGCGCTTCGGCCAGTCCGCGCACTGATCCCGCACTGCCTCTTCCGCGGCGACGAGGAGATTCCGATCGAAGAGCGGGAGCGCGGTGTGCGCGTATCCGACTTCAGGCGGATACCAGGATCGGCGCGCGACGAGCCTCGGATGGGCGCGGTCCGCGATATCGAGGATGACGATTCCGCCGTCGATCCACCCGACGTAAGCGCGATCGGGCCTCTCCGTGGAAACGAACGGCGAATGGATGCGATATCCGCCGTCGATCTTCAAGCGTGTCGGAGGAGGCTCGACGTCGCCTTGGCGGGTTCCAGGAAGCCACCACCGGCCGACTTCCCGCGGGCTGCGCGGATCGCGCAGGTCGACGACCATGAAGAACTGATCGTCGCTCGGGTGCGTGGGAGTGAAGTCGGCCGCGCCCGTCGCGAGGTACGCGTACTCTCCGTCGACGAACCAGACGAAGTGAACCCCCCGCGAATGCGGCCCCGAGGTGTCGAAGAACGCGACCTCCTTCGGAGCGTCCGGCGACGATACGTCGTAGATACGCATCCCAGCGTGAGGAAGGCCCACGCTCGCCGTCTGATGGGCGACGGCGAGAATCGACCCCGAGAGCCCGAGCGAATTGCACCGCACATCAGGACTCACGGTTTCGACCTGAGCCAATACGCTCGGGGCGCGCACGTCGGTGACGTCGACGACGCTGAAGCATACGGGAGCGCTCTCGTGCGCGAGAAAGAGGACCCGCCGACCGCCGTCGTACTCCCGCAGCGCCAGCCCCTCTCCCCCGTTCCCGCGCCCACGGAGATCGCTCCGGCCCACGATGCGCAGGTTCAGGGCTTCGGGCTCGGCGGCTCCGGCCGCGAGGAGAAAGGCGAAAAGTATCCACATCAGGGGGTACAGTACCACCATGACGGTCTATCGATTCCGATGGCTGCTCCTCGTCCTGGCAGAGTCGTGCCTTCTGATTTTCGTATGGTGGATCGCCGGTCCACTGCTTTTCGGAGGGAATTCCGAGACTGCGGCGCCCATAATCTGGTGGCTCCCCACCTCGCTCCTCAATTTCGTTCTACCCGAGGACGCTTCCGATTCGATGATTTACGGGTTCAACCTGGCCATCTTCTTCGGGTGCATGCTCCTTACTCAATGGTTCTTTCTCCGCCCGCGCCGAGGATGGACGTTGGGCCTCGGAGAAACCGCGCGCCCGATGAAAACGGCGGTCGTCGCTGCGGCCTTCCTGGCGATGATGCTGACCGTCGGAGCGATCCTGACCGTTTTGGAGCTCATCGAGTTGTCGGATGACGCCATCGACAACGAGTGGGTGGTCCCGGTTGCGGCCACTGCGGTCTGGATCGGATGGGCGCTTCTGTTCTACGCGTATTGGAAAAAGGGTACGCGGCTCGATCAGCTGCAGAGGATGGCCCATCGCCTCATTGTCGGGAGCGTCCTCGAGCTTTTCGTGGCCACAGGCGTGTTTGTGTTGAAGCCGGACACGGAAAACTGTTGGTGTGCCAGAGGCTCCTATGCGGGTCTCGTCTTCGGCGCCACCGTCATGATCTGGGCCTTCGGGCCCGGGCTGCTTTTTCTCTTCCTGCGTGAGTCGCGGTATCGCCGCGGCATCGATCATCCGCCACTGACGCCGTGAGCCCGGCGATTCCGCCTATTGGGACCGGCTCCTGCGACCTTCACCGATCTCGAAGGTGAACCGGGGCGGCGGTGCCCCGCGGCCCACCGCGAAGACGATGGAAACGCCGCGAGACTCAGGGTTGCGTCCGGCGTTGCATAGAGAACGCTCGCGAGAGCGCGCATCGCCACGAACGAGAGAGCGAGCCTAGAGCCGAGCTAACGCCGACGATGAACGCCGCGCGCTTCAGCATGGGCGGAACCACGTCCGCCCGGGGCTCGCTCGCAGCGCCGCCCGAATTCCGATCTCCCGAGTCCGCTGCCGCGTGCCGACGAATGACGCGAGCGCGCCGTTGCGCTCAATTTATTGGACATGTTAGATTTCTCTCTCCAACCGAAGGGAGCGCCATGGCCACCACGAAGCCCGCCGGACTCGATTTCGACCTCGAAGCCTTCTGGATGCCGTTCACCGCCAACCGGCAGTTCAAGGCGAATCCTCGCCTTCTCGTCGCGGCCGAAGGCATGTATTACACCGCGGAAGACGGTCGCAAGATCTTGGACGGCGTCGCCGGACTCTGGTGCGTGAATGCCGGACACGGGCGGAAGAAGATCACCGAGGCCGTTCAGAAGCAGGTGGCCGAGCTCGACTTCGCTCCCGGCTTTCAGATGGGGCACCCTGGAGCGTTCCGGCTCGCCCATCGGCTCGCGGAGATCGCTCCCGCGCCGCTGAAGCACGTCTTCTTCACCAACTCAGGCTCCGAGTCGGTGGACACTGCCCTCAAGATCGCGCTCGCCTATCACCGCGTGCGGGGCGAGGGCGGCCGCCAGAGGCTCATCGGGCGCGAGCGCGGCTACCACGGGGTCGGCTTCGGCGGGATGTCCGTCGGTGGCATCGCGAACAACCGGAAGTTCTTCGGAAGCCTCCTGGCCGGAGTCGATCACCTTCCCCACACTCACGACCTCTCTCACAACGCGTTCAGCCGCGGGGAGCCCGCGTGGGGCGCCCATTTCGCCGATTCTCTCGAAGCCATCGTCGCGCTCCACGACAAGTCGACCATCGCCGCGGTCATCGTCGAGCCCGTCGCCGGATCTACGGGCGTCCTCATCCCCCCCAAGGGCTACCTCAAGCGGCTTCGTGAGATCTGCGACAAGCACCAGCTCCTTCTCATCTTCGACGAAGTCATCACGGGTTTCGGACGCCTCGGCGCACCCTTCGCCAGCCACTATTTCGACGTCGTTCCCGACATGATCACCCTCGCGAAGGGTCTGACGAACGCCGCGGTGCCCATGGGCGCGGTGCTCGTACGCGACGAGATCTACGACACGTTCATGAAGGGACCGGACGGAATCGAGCTCTTCCACGGCTATACCTACTCCGGGCATCCCCTCGCCTGCGCCGCCGGCAACGCCGCGCTCGACATCTACCGCGAGGAGGGGCTCTTCGCCCGCGCCTCCGAGCTCGCTCCATACTGGGAAGACGCGCTCCACCAGCTTCGCGGTCTGCCTCACGTCATCGACGTCCGGAACCTCGGACTCGTCGGAGCCATCGAGCTCGACCCGGTCCCCGGCAAGCCCACGGAGCGGGCGGTGAGCGTGTTCCGCCAGGCTTTCGACAAAGGCGTCCTCATCCGCACCACCGGCGATACCATCGCCCTCTCCCCGCCGCTCATCGTAGAGAAGGGGCAGATCGATCAGATCGCCGGCACGCTGCGGGACGTCCTGAAAGCCGCTTAACGGCAGGGAAGCTCGAGAGCGTCCAGCTCGAGGCGATAGAGATCCCCCGGAGGCCGCTCGCCTTCGGCGACCGAGCGCACGACTCCCGGTCTCTCGGACGTAAACAACAGGTGGCGGCCGTCGGGCGTCAGCGACGGCGCGAAGTCGGCGTAGTCCGAGTTCACAACCGGGCCGAGACTCCGCCCCGGTGACCATCCCGACTCCTCGAGGCAGGCGGTGTAGAGGTCGGCATCCTGACCACCGGACCGACCGGCGACGAAGATCAGCAGCTTTCCGGAGGACGAGATCCAGGGGTTGCTGCCACCGCTCTCGAGATTCATCGCGAACGAGACCACCTGCGGAGTTTCATAGTCGCCGTCGATCCGACGGCTTCGCCAGATTCGCTGGGTCCCGTCGCGATCCGACCCGAAGTAGAGCGTCCCTTCCCGATCCGCCGAAACGAAGGTCTCATGGCTTGCGGTGTTCAACGGCTCGGGGAGGACGACCGGCTCGGACCATCCGCCGCCTTCCCTCTCGACGAACCAGCTGTTGAAGTCCGGCGTCTCGTCGCCGGGCCCCGTGGGCCGTGAAGAGCTGAAGTAGAGCCTCTCGCCGTCGGGAGAGACGAAGGGGTCGACGTCGCGATGGGTTCCGGAAAAGGGAGCCGTCTCCGGTGGACCCCATTCCCCGTTCCGGAAGCCCGAGACGAGGATCGATAGCCGACTCCGATCCGCGGAGGCACGGTTGAAGAAGAAGCTGGCTCCATCGGGAGAGAGCGAGGCCGCGAACTCGGGATCCGCCGTCGAAAGGACCCCGGGCGCGAAAAGGGCCGGGGCGGACTGAAGCGTGAAGGCGGCGCAGAGGCCCAGGCTCATCGGGGGCCGAATCGTTCGAGCGCCCGGGCGCGCGCTTTCAGAGCCTCCTCCTCCCGATCCCGGGGCGGAGCCGTGGTCTCGAGGCTATAGATGAGCTTTCGCGCGACCTCAGCGACCTCGACGATCGCGCGGTCGAAGCATTCCTCGTTCGCCTTCGAGGGTTTGTTGAACCCGCTCAGCTTACGGACGAACTGGAGCGACGCCGCCCGGATCTCTTCTTCCGTCGCCGGGGGCTCGAAGTTGAAGAGCGTCTTTATGTTTCTGCACATGATTGGAACCCGAACGATGCTACGTCGCCCGCCCGGCCCGCGCAAGACCGCCATCGGGTACACTACGCCCCTTCAGCATGAGGAAATCGAAAAGCGTAAGCT
>Ga0105095_10002324_pt1 | contig 10215 bp, 6 predicted proteins | sample PPLLak2March2015_2_FD_79180 | JGI IMG/M metagenome (GOLD analysis project Ga0105095, IMG submission 79180) | Freshwater sediment microbial communities from Prairie Pothole Lake near Jamestown, North Dakota, USA - PPLs Lake P8 Core (3) Depth... | ecosystem: Environmental > Aquatic > Freshwater >... | reverse complement strand
TGCCGTAGGTGGCGACGAACGCCGTGGGCATCCCCGCGACTCCTTCCTCCACCGTGAAGCCTTCGGACTTCAGAAGGGATATGAGCTCTTTCGAGGAGCGCACTTCCTCGAGGCCCGTCTCGGCGTAGCTCCAGATGTTCTGGTTCACTCGCTTCAGGGTGTCGGCGTTCGCCTCGACCCAGGAGAGGGCGGTCGTCCTGGCGCGATCCGCTTCCGCCGCCGACAGTCCCAGTACCAGCGCGGCCGTGAACAGAGTTCCCATCGTGAACCTCCCGCCTCGGGCCTGAATGCCGGTCGCTATTGTAGACTCTCGCGGTGCGAACCGGGGAGCGGCTCCTCTCTCTCGATGTATTTCGCGGAATCACCATCGCGTGCATGATCCTGGTGAACAACCCCGGAAGCTGGAGCCGCGTCTATCCGCCTCTGCTTCACGCGGAGTGGCACGGCTGGACTCCTACCGATCTGATTTTTCCGTTCTTCCTGTTCATCGTCGGCGTCGCGATGAGCTTCTCCTTCGCCGCCCGCGGGAGCCCGCCGCCCCTCGCGAAGATACTCGTTCGGAGCCTCGTTCTCTTCGGCCTCGGCCTCTTCATGGCGGCTTTCCCGCGCTTCGATTTCTCGCACCTGCGCATCCCCGGCGTTCTGCAGCGGATCGCCGTCTGCTACCTGGCGGCGTCGCTTCTCGTGCTCCACCTCGGCCGCAGAGCCCTTTGCTGGGTCCTCGCTCTTCTCCTGTTCGGCTACTTCTTGGTTCTCGGGAGCGATCTCACCCTCGAGGGGAACCTCGCTGCACGGCTCGACCGCTTTCTCCTCGGCGGCCACCTGTGGAAAGCGACGTGGGATCCGGAGGGACTCCTGAGCACCCTTCCTGCGATCGCGACCACGATTCTCGGCTACCTCGCGGGTGAGCGTCTGCGCGCAGGCGACGGCGGTCATGAGGCGGCCGCGACCCTCTTCACGGCGGGATGGGTCCTCATCCTCTCGGGCCTTCTCTGGAGCATCTGGTTTCCCATCAACAAGAACCTCTGGACGAGCTCCTACGTTCTTTTCACCGCCGGCGCCGCTCTCCAGTTCCTCGCCTTTCTCTACTGGACCGTGGACGTGAGGAAGTGGCGAGGTTGGACCATGCCCGCCGTGGTCTTCGGACGAAACGCCATCGCCGTCTTCGTCCTCTCGGGTCTCGTGGCGAAGAGCCTGATGCTTTACAAGGTCGAGCGCGAGGGTGGCTCCTCTTCGAGCCTCTATCAACTCCTTTACGAAAGAGCCTTCGCGTCCTGGGCGGGGTCGCTTCGGGGCTCGCTTCTGTTCGCGCTCGCGACCGTGCTTTTCTGGTGGCTCGTGATGTGGGTGCTCTATCGCCGTCGGATCTTCATCGCGCTCTGAGTCATTCCCGGCGCAGCGCTTCCATCGGCGTCGTCGCCGCGGCGCGCCGCGCGGGCCCGAAACATGCGACCCCGGCGACGGCGACGGCCGCGGCAGCGGTCAGGATCCAAACGGAGCCTTCCGAGGTATCGACTTCGAAAACCAGGCTTCGCAGCAGCCGCGCTCCGAACGCGAACGCGATGAACCCGAGCCCCGTGCCGAGGCATGCAAGCTTCAGGCCTTCCCTCGCGACAAAAGCGCGGATGCTCCACTCGCTCGCTCCGAGCGCCATGCGAAGGGCGATCTCGGCGCTCCTCGACGAGACCCAGCAGGCGAGGATCCCGTAGATGCCGAGACCCGCGAGGATCGTGGCGGCGCCGCCGAGGGCCGACGCGAGCACCAGAGAGAGGCGCTCGTCCGCTACGCTGTCGCTCACCCACAGATCGAGTGGCCTCACGTTCACCGCCTCGAGCCGGCCGTCGAGGTCATCGACCGCGGCGCGGACGGAATCGGCGAGGCCCGGATCCTGGCGTGATGTGCGGAAGACGTACACGGCTCCCTCGGGTGGAAACCGAGGGAGCGGGAGAACGATCTCGGGCATCGCCGGCTCGCTCAGGGCGATTTGCCTCGTGTCGGAAACCACGCCGACGATCTCGAACGGCTCGCCGTCGGATTCCCAGCTCAGAACGATGCGTTCGCCGAGAGCCTCGCGATCGGCGTAGAACGCCTGCTCGAAGGCTCGATTCACGAGGACGACCCGCGGATGCTCCGGGTCATCCTCCCAGGTGAAGCCTCGACCTCGAACGAGGGGAATCCCGAGGGACTCGAAGAATCCCGGGCTCGCGAGCCGGGCCGAAGCCCGGGGCCATTCGCCAATGGGCGCGGTCCGACCTTCGGGCAGAAATGAGATACCTAGGGGATTCCCTCGAGAAAGGACCCGACCGAGGCCCGCGCCCGCGGAGTCGATTCCGGGGATCGCCAGAATCCGGCTCGAGAGACGGCGATGGAACGAGAGCTTCTTCGCGTCCGAGTCGTAGACGATTTCGGGAAGGCCGATTCCGAACGAGTAGGCTCCCTCCGTCTCTAGCCCGGGGTCGACGGACAGGAGTCGCGAGAAGCTGCGCCCGAGGAGACCGGATGTCGCCAGCAATAGAACCGCGAGGCCGACCTGGATCACGACGAGCGCGCGGCGGAACCTTTGAAGAGATGGGGTGGAGGCCATCGTCCTCGGGACGAAGCCGGGATTCGCCCAGGGCAGGAGAGTGCCGGCGAATCCGGCGATCGCCGCCGCAAGAAGTCCCGCTCCCAGGAAAGCCTCGGGGCCCAGATCCAGCTCGACGGGAACGAAGCCTCCCAGGAGCGAGATGAGTGGTGGAAGCGAATCGAGGAGCAGACCCCCGAGCCAGAGTCCGAAAGCCGCGCCCGCAAGGGTCAGGAGGAGGGTTTCGGTGAAGACGAGCGCGAACAGATCCCGCGGTCGGGCGCCGAGCGACGTGCGCACGGCCATTTCGCGTCCCCGGGAGACCAGCCGCGCGAGGAACAGGCTCGCGAGGTTCGTGAGAGCGATTCCGAAGAGAGCCATGGCCGACGAAGCGAGGAGCGCAACGGGTAGGACGTTTCGACCCGCGAGGGCTTCCTTCAAAGGCACGAGCGAGGCTCCGTACCCGGCGTTGGTGTCGGGATGGACCGACGCGATGCGGCGGGCAACGGCGTCGAGCTCCGCTTCGGCTCTCTCGATCGCGATGCTCTCGCGCAATCGGCCGATGGCGGTGAGGCTTCTCACCGCGCGCTTTCCGCCGTAGTCGCGGTGACTGAGGGGAACGAAGGCATCGGGGATCGGGCCGCCGGTGGCGCTCGGAAACTGGAAACCTTCGGGAACCACCCCGACTACGGTTCGGGGCTCCTCGTTCAGGAGCACGGTCTCTCCCGGGCTCTTCCCAAACGCTTTTGCGAGAACGATGACCGGCGCTTCCGCGAGCTCCTCCTCGAACGTGAAGATTCGCCCCTCGGCGGGATCGATCTCCAGGGTCGCGAAGAAATCCGACGTGACCAGGCCAACCTGGACCACCCGCGTCTTCGAGAAGGCGTCTTCCGCCCGCAGACCGAAGCTGCGAAGGCGAAAGGCCGCCATATGCGCGAAGCTTCGGGACTGTTCCTTGAAGTCGAGGAAATTCCGGAGCGCGACTTCGGCTGGCTTGCCGTCGGGGGCGGTCTCCTGGATCCTCACGAGCCGCTCGGGATGGGGATAGGGCGGATCCCGGAAGAGGAGCTCCCGCGCCGCGGTCAGAACCGACACCAGCGAGGCCACTCCGATAGCCACGACGGCGATCGGAAGCCCATGGAAAGCGAGCCCGCGCCTCATCGTTCAACCTTATCAGAGTGAGGTACAATTCTTCCCATGAGATCGCCTCTACTTCGCAAAACCACGAGCTTCATTCTCTTCCTCTTCGTCGCCGCGTCCTCGTTCGCCGCCAATCAGCCGACGAGAGCGAAAAACGGAATGGTGATTTCCCAGAGCGACATCGCCTCCCAGGTGGGAGTGGATGTCATGAAGGCGGGCGGAAACGCCGTCGACGCCGCCGTCGCCACCGCCTTCGCTCTCGCGGTGACCCACCCCACGGCGGGGAACATCGGAGGCGGGGGCTTCCTCGTGTTCCGGCCGCAAACCGGGGAGCCCGCGGCCTACGATTTCCGCGAGATGGCGCCCGCGAAGGCGAACCCCAAAATGTGGCTCGACGAGAAAGGCGAGTACAGCTACGAGAAGCACCACGAGTCCCACCTCGCCGTCGGCGTTCCCGGTACCGTCGCCGGGCTGCACCTCGCCTGGAAGGAGCACGGAAGCCTTCCCTGGGAGAAACTGATGGAGCCGGCAATTCGTCTCGCGCGGGAGGGATTCCCGATGACCGACGGCCTCGCGAGCTCGCTCGCGGAAGAGTGGGAACGGCTGAAGCGGTACCCGGCGACCGCAGCGCAGTTCTCGAAGAACGGGGCCCCCTACCAGATCGGGGAGGTCCTGAAGCAGCCCGATCTCGCGGATACTCTCGTGCGCATCTCGGAAGTGGGACCCGCAGGCTTCTACGAAGGGGAGACGGCGGAGCTTCTCGAGAAAGAGATGGCCAAGAACGGCGGGATCATCACCCGCGAGGACTTGAAAGCCTATCGCCCGAAAAAGCGGACTCCGATTCGCGGAAGCTACCGCGGCTACGAAATCATCTCCATGCCGCCGCCGAGCTCGGGCGGCGTCGCTCTCGTCCAAATGCTGAACATCCTCGAGGGCTACGATCTCGGCGCCGACGGGTTCGGCTCGGCGCGGAGCCTTCACCGGATGGCCGAGGCGATGCGGCGCGCTTACTCCGACAGGGCCCAGTACCTCGGCGATCCCGATTTCAACCCCGAGATCCCCGTCGATCGGCTGACCTCCAAGGACTACGCCGCCGATCTGCGGAGGAGTATCCGTCTCGACGTGGCCTCGAAGTCGTCCCCCGAGACTTTCACCTGGCCCACGGAGAGCCCCGAGACCACGCATTTCTCCGTGGTAGACGCCAACCGGAACGCCGTCTCCGTCACCTATACCCTCGAATACGGGTACGGCTCGGGGATCGTCGTCCCCGGCGCGGGGTTCCTCCTTAATAATGAGATGGGCGATTTCAACGCCGGTCCCGGCCTCACGGACGAGCGGGGGCTCATCGGGACAGCTCCCAACCTGGCCCAGCCCGGCAAGCGTATGCTCTCGAGCATGACTCCGACGATCGTCGCCAAGGACGGAGAGCTCTTCATGGTGACGGGAAGCCCGGGTGGGCGCACCATCATCAACACCGTGCTGCAGACGATCCTGAACGTCGTCGACCACAAGATGAACGCCCAGGCCGCCGTCGACGCCGGCCGCATCCACCACCAGTGGCTTCCGGACCGAATCAACTACGAGCGGCAGGCGTTCTCGCCCGACACCCTGAACATCCTGAAATGGCTGGGCCACGACCTCCGGGAGATCGAAGGACAGGGCGTCGCTCAGGTCATCGTCGTGAATCGCAAGGACGGAATGCTCGAGGGAGGCCTCGACCTCCGCGCCCCGGACGGCGGGGCCGCGTCTTATTGAGCCGTCACCGCACGAGCGTATTGAACAAAAGCTTGAACGTTCCGTGCGTCTGCGCGCGGTGCTGAGGGCGGAATCCGATGAGGACCACCCGCCCTTCTCCGTGCTTCGCCGCGACCATCGCCGCTCTCTTCGACAGGTGCTCCTCGCCGACGAGCCAGCCGCTCTGGAGGATGTCACGGTCGGCATAAGTCGCGACGATCTCGTAGTCGTCGTTGTCGTTCGAGGGCAGGATCTCGAAGGCCGGGCTCTCCCAGAATAGAACCAGACCTGAGGACGGCATCCCGTAGGCGAGCGGACGATCGTTCTCGAACCGCGTCTTCAACGTCGAGCCGGGGCAGAAGAACTCCCTGGTGCCGAGCTTCTGAAGGACGTTCCTCACCTTCAGATCGAGCTTTTCGATCGCGAACTGCGCCGCTTCTCCCATGGTGACCAGCGTCCCGCCCTTCTCGACGAAGTCCTTCAGCGCCGCCACTCCCTCGTCTCCGAGGCCGCTCCGGTACTCCGGCGGGTAGAGGTCTTCCGGCTGCCCGGGGCTCCGCTCCTCCTCCTTGCCTTCAATCGTCGCCGGCGAGTCGTGGGGGAGAACGATCACGTCGTACTTCGCGTTCAGGTTCCCTTGCCGGATCTCGGCGTCCATCACCGACTGATAGGGGAAGCGGAACTGCTCGAGCACGAAGCGGGTCCATCCCTCGTCCATGTTCCCTCCGCGGTAGCGCTGGTACATCGCCACCCGCTCCCGCTTCACCTCGTGCGTTCCGGAGGACGGCATTCGCTCGACGGCTTCGAAGTCGGCTCCCGCCTCCCGCGCGACGTCGGTGAGCACGGACCGGGAGCTCCCGCTCACGAGGAAGTCTCCCGGCCGGAGGCCGCCCGCGGCGGCGTCCACACGGTGAACGGCGGCGTTTCGATTCAGCAGAAGGTTCACGGCCTCGAAGCTCGCGTTCGAGCGGCCGTCGAGGCGGAAGGTCGACCCGCTCGAGACGCTCGCGGACGGCGGGGCCGCCGCGGTGATTCTCTCGAAATCCCCCGTTACCACCTCGTCGACGGCGTCGACGCGGACTCCCATGATCTCGGCCATGGTGTGTGTCGCCGTATCGTAGGGTCGCAGCGGCGAGCCGTCGCGGGCGCGCGTCCATTCGTTGTCGGGATAGAGCGTGCGTCCGAGAAGATTCCGCACGAGACCCATCTTCGGCTGCGCCAGGGAGATCACGTAGCTTCCGGCGCCGTAGCTCATTCCGCCCGCGGTGAAGTCCTTCCGCGCGCGCTGGATCTGAACGTCCGACCCCAGGAGCGTTTCGATCATTTGCTCGGCGGTCCGAGGATCGTGCTGGGCTTTCGGGACCACGTAAGCTTTCGGAGATCCCTCGGCGCCGCGCTCGGTCTGGCGTCTCGCCTTCAGGTGGCTGGCGCGAAGCACGGTCTCGCGGTTCCGCGCGGCGATATCCAGGAGCGCCCAGGCGGCGATCTTCTGCTGCTCGACGATGTCGCGAAGCCGCCACCAGCCCCCGGGCCAGGGGTTGGGCATCGTGGATTGAGCCTCGTAGACCGGGAACTCGCGCGCGCCGCCCTTCAACTGATCGGGATGGATGAAGAGAGGACTGGCCAGGCTCGCGCTCGCGGACTCCGTCAGCATGCCGGCGATGTTGTGAAACGGCGTGATCCAGTGCCATCCGAAATGGCCCCAGCCCGGATACTGCCCGGCATTGAGGACGCCGGTCTTCCCGCCCTCCTCGAGCTTGTAGGCGACGTGGGCGCCGTACCACGAGAGCTCGCGCCAGAGGAGAGGATCGGCGTGAGGACGGATGGGCTCGCCGTACGGGGGAACAAAGATGCGGGCGCCGTAGCTTCCCATCTGATGGTGATCGACGTAGGCCTGCGGCTTCCAGTCGCGATACAGGACCTTCGCCGTGTGCTTCGCCTCGATCATGTTGAGGAAGTCGGCGTCGCGGTTGTTATCGTGGCCCACGTACTTGTGGTAGAGCCACGGCAGGTCGTGTCCCTCGAACTCGGTCCCCAGGTTCTTCTGGTACCAGTCGGCGACCATGATCTGGCCGTCGGGATTGAAGCAGGGAAAGAGAAGGAGAATGGTGTTGTCCAGGATTCGCTGCGTCTCTTCGTCGTCTCTCGCGAGGAGATCGTAGGTGAGCTCCGGCGCCGTTTGCGCCCCCCCGACCTCGGTCGCGTGGAGCCCGAAGGACTGGCTCACGACGGCCCGACCCTCGGAGACGAGCTTCTCGATCTCGGCCTCGAGCACGGCGGGATCCTGGAGACGGAGGTTCACCTCCCGCAGCCTCTCGAGCTTGGCCATGTTCGCGGGTGAGGTGACGATCGCGAGAAGGTAGGGATGGCCTTCCGTCGTGGGGCCGAGGTCGATCACCTGGATCCGGTCGCTCTCCTTGTCCAGGAGCTCGTAGTACTCGACGATCTTGTCCCATCGGGCGAGCTTCTTGTCGGAGCCCAGCCGGAACCCGAAGAACTTCTCGGGCGAGGTGACGTCGTTCGCCGCGGCCGGTACCCTGAGGGCGAGGACGAGCGCGACGAGGATCGAGAGCGAGCGGGTCAGGGACATCATGACGTACTCCTTCGATGGAGATTCTAATCGCGGCGCGACAAAAAATGGTCCCGTGGTCACTTTCCATTGACACTCCAAAAAACTTGCTACTTAGGTTCGCGATGCAGGTGCAAGGAACATTCGGTTCGAATTCGAGGGGCATACCCGCGGCAGCGTGCTGGTCAGCCGAATCCCGAAAGGCACCACCCTAGAAGTCTTCCAGGTCCCGAATAACGGGCCTTCTGGGGTTGAGCCCCGGAAGGCTTTTTTGTTTGCGAAAGAGGTCTGATACGGCCCGGGGCCGGGCGGCAGACGGGCCTCACGCGCTCTTCGCGAGTGATCGGTCGTCGTCTGTTCCGATCGCGGGTTGTGACGAAGGGAGGTGTCGGAGGACGGCTAGCTCAATGGGAGAGCGCATTCGCGCCGTGCTCGCTCCGCTCGCGCAGGGTGCGGGCTTAAGTCTGTGAGCACCCTGCTCGCGCGCTTCAGGTTGGTGCCGGCGGCAGCGCCGGCATCAACCCCCACTTGATCCGGGTGTAGGCGACTCGAAATCCGTTGCGCTCGGCGTTTCTCTGGGACGCGCTCCCGGGAAGCGTGCAGATCATGGCCACGTCGCAGCCCTCGTCGACGGCGTACCGCAGACGGCAGGCGAGGAGCGCGTTCTGAGCTCCCTGCTTGCGGGCTTCGGGAACGGTACAGGCCCCGCCGAGGTACGCGACTCCGCCGCCGAGGCAGAGGACTCCGGTCGCGATGGGCTCGGAATCGAGCTCCGCCAGAAACGAGACCGAATCCCGCCTCTCGGTGCTCATCGGCGCGAGCTCCTTGAGGAACTCGGTGAGCTCGGGAAACTCGCTCCATCCCCGCGCCGTCGTGCGCGCCCAGAGGTCTCCCTCGTGCTTCTCGATGGCGCGCACCCGGACTCGCTCGTTTCCGCGAACGCCGGAGTCTCCGCCGCCGGCGAGAGGCCGGTACATCACGCTCGTGAGCTCCACCGGCCGGTAGCCGCGCTCGTTCAGCATCGCCACGACGCCGAGGCCGGCGAGAGGGCTCACTTCGTGGAGCACCGGGGCGCTGCGAAGGAGGAAGAACCTCTCGATCTCCTCGAACGCTTCCGGGGTCGGCGTCTCGAATAGACCGAGCCCGAACGTCTGGGTCACGGGGGAGGCGACGCCGTCGAACATCGCATAGGCCCCCCCGACTTCGATCCAGCAGGCGCCGCTCAGCGGGTAGGTTCTCGCGCGAGCCTCGACGAACATGGCGTTCGAGTGCGCCTCGGCCTTCTCGAGACGCCGCGACAGATCGAGGTCGGAGAAGTAGGGCCGCGCTTCGCCGCCGGTGGACATGGCGCGGGCATTTTACCCTCAACCCCCGGCGTCCGCTTCATCGTAGAATGGCCTCGTTTTCGAGGAGGGAGCATGTCGACATTTCGTCTGGTCCTCGTGCCTGGAATCATTACCGCCGCGGTGACGCTCCTGCGGCTCGTGGGTGAGCTCAACCGCTGGTCGCGAGCGCTCTTCAACGCCGACGCCGGGGGCGGGATGGCGCTCGTCGGGATCGCCTGGCTCGTCCCGATCTTCGGCATCTACTTCGCGATGAAGCTCCAGGGGTCCCCGGATATCCGAGGGGGTTGGCGCACCGTCGGGTTCGCGGTCCTCGCCGTCGTCGCTTTTTTCGCCGTCTTCTTCGGGCTCGCGACGCTGCTGGGCGTCGACCCGAATCAACCGACGCTCGCCGCACTCGGGACGAGCGCCGCGGCTTCGCTCGTCGCCCTGGGAGTCGCCTGCTACGGCTCGGGCGCGCTCGGCCGCGTTCTCCTGGCCTACGGTCTCGTCGCCCGAATCCCCGTCGTTCTCGTGATGCTCCTCGCCATCCTGGGAAACTGGGGAACGCACTACGACGTCCTGCCTCCGGGAGTCGTACTGGAAATGAGCCCATGGGCCAAGTGGTTTCTCATCGGCGTCGTCCCCCAGCTGACGTTCTGGATGGCCTTCACCGTCGCCCTGGGCGCGCTCTTCGGAGGTCTCGCTCTCGCGGTGACGGAGCGGCGGCAGGCGGCGGCTCGACCGGCGTAGTCCTTCGTCAGGCGGCTTTCGCTCGGTCGACGCGGGTTATAGTGGCGTCTCCCGGGGGGGGAGCCTGCGTAGCCACGAAGAGGAGGACTCATATCATGTTCCTGGCCGTCTATACCCTGCTGCACGTCGGGATC
>Ga0105095_10002323_pt1 | contig 10216 bp, 10 predicted proteins | sample PPLLak2March2015_2_FD_79180 | JGI IMG/M metagenome (GOLD analysis project Ga0105095, IMG submission 79180) | Freshwater sediment microbial communities from Prairie Pothole Lake near Jamestown, North Dakota, USA - PPLs Lake P8 Core (3) Depth... | ecosystem: Environmental > Aquatic > Freshwater >... | reverse complement strand
TAAGAAAACTATTTCACGGTCTAATCAGAACAGAAATGTTTTTACAGCGGGTTAATAAATTAAGATTTGTAAAAAAACGCTATCAGAATTGTTTAATTGAAGGCATATTTTAGAAATCAACTGGACAAAGTTACGCTTATTAAGCCACAACTCAAACAAATGAATTTCTGCCATTTAATCACGAACTTGTTTCGGGATCTTGTTAGAAATTAAGATGCTGTCCGAAGGACTCCTTTTGCCAGAGGCATTCCTTCGGAAGGAGAAATAAATTCAGCATGACTATGTCAAAAGTATTATCTTACCACACAAAATTTTTATCTCAAGCTAAAGGATTCAAGGCTGAATATGAAAACACTCTTTACTTTTTTCTTCTCGTTCATAATATCCATAACCATCTATGCACAATTCCCCGACAGCGAAACGGACGGAAAGTATTATGAAGTGAATGGTGCAAAACTCTGGACGCTTAGCTTTGGTGATGGTGAACCTTTATTTTTTATTGCGGGCGGACCAGGCAACACACATTACGGCTTAAGACATTTCGACTCTCTTTCAACCACAAACACATTGGTTTATTACGATGCTTTTGGAAGAGGGAAATCCGATACTGCAAAAAGTGTTACCGAGTATACTCTGGAAAGAGATATTGAAGATCTGGAAGGTTTGCGCAAAGCAATGGGCTTTGATAAAATTAATATTCTCGGTCATTCTTACGGCGGAGTTGTTGCACAGGGTTACGCATTAAAATATCCTGAAAATGTTTCGCACTTGATAATTGCAAATTCATTCCACAGTTATTTGATGTGGCAGGAGAACTGCGATAATTCCAATCACGAAATAAAAACAAACTATCCTGAAATCTGGGAAGAGCTGATGCGCGTAAGAGAGCGGGGTGCTGTCTCGAGCGATCCTGTGCATTATGAAATCTACGGACGTGTGCCTTATGGATTTTTGTATGCTTACAACCCGGAGAATTTTAAACCACGTGGAAGAAAACCGTATCCCAATCCACTGAACGTAAAACTGTATTACCAGATGGTAGGTAAAGACGGCGACTTTGAACTTACAAGCGATATCGGGACATTTGATTTCAGGAAGCAGTTAAAAAATTTGAAGATGCCAGTACTTATTTACGGCGGACGATATGACCGCGTAGCAGTTCCGCGGATGATGGTGGAGTATAAAATATACTGCCCGCAGGCTGAGTTTGTTATGTTTGAAGAAAGCGGTCACAACCCGCAGGTAGAAGAACCCTCCGCACTTTTTGCTTTGATGAGAGAGTTTTTGAGGGAATGAATTGATTATTTAATCCTGAATTCATTTCAGGATCTCAGGACAAAAAACATAACATCTGTTTTTATCCCCACTTTCACCAAATTTTAGTGACGAAGAAAATTAGCTCATAAAAAAATATTACGTAAATTACGTTACGTAAAGTTCGTAACGTAAAATGTGAAATCTGGATCTGTAAAACCTTGATGGGACGATTATTTCATATATGACGTTTTTCTGGAAAGATGGCTCGAAAGCATAACTGAGTGAGCTTTACAAAATAAGGCAGAGCCGTATTACTTTGAAGGTACTGCCCGCAGGCTGAATTCGTTATTTTTGAAAAAAGCCGTCTTTGACGAGCCTCGCTCATAAAATGAGCGGGTTTCAGGATCGTAAATTAAGAAGTGTAGAAAGATGACATCTTTCAGAAACGGAACAGCATCGTTAAAGATGTCATCTTTGTGCAAGAAAGTTTTGAGTAAATAAATTTAGCGATCACAATTGTTACCGTGATGGAATAATTATCTACTCCAGATCAAGTATACAAATGACAATCGTATCTTTTGCCTGTCTGTAATAAACCAGATTTTTTTACTTGCCGTGACATCAGAGTCCGCAAAGTTTTACCCGGTGCTCATTTTAAAAGAATCATCTTTTTAGTTTCTGCAAAAGTTCCGGCGTTTCCGTCTTTGCTTTGCAAAGCCGAGACAAGCAACTGATAATAATAAATTCCACTTGCAAGCATCGAAGCGTTAAAGTTCACTTCGTAGTTGCCTGCAGGCTTTTCTTCATTAACCAGTATTGCCACTTCATTACCCAAAACATCGTAAACTTTTAAAGTAGTAAATTGTAACCCTTGCCTGTCGTCAGGCAGGTCCGAAATTGAAAATATAATCTTTGTCGAAGGATTAAATGGATTTGGATAATTATCATATAGTTTTGTTTCGTATGGAGCTAATAATTTATTGCCATCATCTTCAATTGAAGTGATAATTAATGAGAATGATGTAGTCAAACAATTGTAACCCGAAACAACTAATTCAGCATCACCAATCTCTGTAATTGGCGGGTCTAAAATAACAGTGGTGTTACCTAATGTGTCTGTAATACTAACTCCATATAATATGCTGTCTTTTATTACTGCACAAGTTAGTCCTTCTGCAGGATTACCCCATGAAGTAACTGATACATCAATAGAAGATGTTCCGGGCGGAATAGAATATGAATAATTAACTTGAATTGGAATAGGCTCATTCGTCCATACGCCCATTGCAGGATCACCTAAAACATTGTTACAATAGAAACACCAGCGCAAAGCTCCTTCTTCCCATTGACCGGGCGCTGTTACCCAGGGAGCGGTTTCAATTTTAGATTCTAAAAAAGCCTCGCCAATCCTGTATAATTTATCATGATACAAAGCATCTACAAACTCACGCTGCAGGTGAGGAGATGGTCCTTCGGTTTGACCTTCATTAAACCATCCGTATCGTGAATTCCCAATAAAAGCTACGGCAAAATTTTGAATGTTCACCATTTTTTCACCTATGCAATCTGATTCATCAAAAGCACCACAAATACAGCCGATAGTGTTTACTAAAGTGTAATTATGAACAACACCATTAACCTGAGAAAAATTTGAATTGGTAATATCACTACTGTTTAATCTCATCACATAACTGGAATTTGCATGTCCAACATGATAGATAAAAGATTTTCCCTCATTAATTTTTGAAATAAGCGTACTACCGGACCAATAGCCCAAATCCCTGTCGTACAATTTTTCAATGTTATCTTCAATAGGAATGCCGGATGTTGTGTAGCCGTTATCCTCGTGATAGCCGATTAGTAAGTCTAAATAATCACCGCCCCAGGTTTGCGGATTAGACCACAACTCCTCACCAGCTAATATTGGTTTATCCAGTTCATTTAGTACCGGGGTATTTTGATAAGATATGATTTTATTTAACAGGTTATTTAATTCAGTTGAGCTGCTTGCCGGGATGCGACCGACAGATACTTCAGGTAATAAATCATCTTCACCTATTTCGCCCCATAAGTTGTTACCGTTATTGTTCCATGTTCCGTCTAAAGCCGAGTAGTATAAATCAGCAGGTATATCATCGTCTTCATAAACAGTAGAGGATTGAACGTGACAATAAAATCCGCGATATGGAATGTGTTCAACATCTCCTCCGAGAAGCACATATTCGATATTATAATTCTGGTATTCCTGAATTATGAAATTTCGAATTTTTTCCTGGGAGTCTTGTCCTGATGACGCTGCATAAATAGAGTCTGTCGATATAATTTTTGTATTTAATCCTCTTTTGCGGTATAAATCTATAAGCGTAAATAATTCATCTTCAAATTGAGCCGGTGAAATTATTAACAGCTGATAATCATCGGTATTGGATATTTTATCAGGATACAGATTAACCATATCAGGATTTTGAACAAACCTTTTAACTCTTTTTAATACCTCGTTATTTGCAGTTAAGTTCGCCAGTGCGTTATTAGCTTTTGTATCGTTTTGTGTATGAATTCTGATTGTTATCTTTTTATAAAACGAAACCTCTCCTGATGCGGGATAATATTTTAAAGGTGTAAAAGAAGAAAGAGCAACCGAGTATCCATTCATAAATTGCGTAATTATTTCCCCGGTTTGTGAGGATGGGTAAGCATCTGTCATCGAATAAACGAGTTCGTTTTTAACAAATTCGCCGCTGGTTCCTTCTGAAACCGGACGAACAAACTGCTGCGGGTAAATTGTGAAATTACCTGGAATAGCAGTTTCATCTTCGCCAATCATTTCTATTGATCCGGCAATTTCACCCGGAGGTAATAATAATGATATAGAATGATAAGGGAGAACCGGTTCACCTGTCTTGCCGCTAAGCAATGTATTGTTAAAAATAATTGTCTGGTAATTATCTATTTGAGTTACCTGATAATTATCGAAGTAATAAGTTTGTTCAATAACCTGTGCATTAAGATTTACAAAAACACAAAGAAAAACGAAAAGTAAAAATTTATTTTTTTTCATAACTAAACCTTGAAATTATTTAACGGGGATTGAACTCTTTTTTCTAAATTAAAGTAGATATTAGAATAGAAAGGATAGCAATTTAAAATCGGGGAGAAGATCTTTTTATTCATAGTTATTGAGTATAAAGCTTATTGTAAAAATAATATTTTTATCCCCCATCTTAAAACACGAATAAATAACAAGCTTTATGCTTTTATCGGCAGGCTTGTTTCAGGATCAAAAGTTGCAATATTTAGAAAGATGACATCTTTCAGAAATAGAACAACGTCGTTAAAGATGTCATCTTTTTACTGTTTGAAAAAGCGGACACAACCCGCAAGTCGAAGAACCTTCCAAACTTTTTGAAGTGCTAAGGGAGTTTTTGAGGAAGTGAAATTAATATTACTTTTTTAAAGAAATCCTCTTCTCAAAGATTTCTATTTCATCATAATCTTTGAGACCACCATTTTTTAATAACTGCTGAAGACGAGTTCGGGCTTCACTTTTTGAATAAAATATTTCCGGTTGCTCAAGAATGCAACCCACGGTATAAACCAATATCCATATTCTTTTCATTCAACATTTCCTTTCTTGATATTATTATACCAAAGATAAACATCTTTATATTCAAGGAAATTGCAAATTTCTGAAAGACCACTGGCTTTAAAAGTTGGCCTTGTTACCTGTTTAATAAATAGTGAACGCCTTAATTCATTTGAAACTATGTTGAACTTTGCACTTAATCTTGGTTCAACTAAATGTATATCATTAAACCTTAATAATCCAGAATAAATTGATGTTGAATGTTCTACTTCAAACATTGCAGTTAAATCACTAGAACCTTTCTTAAGCCATATTACATCTATCTCTTTTATAACATTATTTACGGAAGAATATCTTTCCGGTAAACCATCTCTGAAGTGAAATGTGTTATCCAACTTGATATCAAATTTATTTCTATCATAACTTGGAATCCAAACATCAAATCCTTTCAGAAAGCCAATTGTTCCAATGTAAGTCTGAATTTTAGAATGGGAAAGTTCTGGTAGGGCTGTTATTTGATTTTTATCTACTAATCTTTCAATTTGTTCCCAACCTTTATAAGCTTCAATATTAAATCGTCCTGCATTTGCTAGATACAATTCTGAGCTTTCTTTGCCGAGATAAATCTGTGCTTTGAATTGACCGTCTGAGGCTGGGCTAATTTGTGAAAAGATTTCTTCATAATCCGAGAATGGAATAAAAACGGGCTCTTTCTGATTATTCCACAAAAAACATATTAATGAATTTGAACCCTCAAGTTTTTTTAAATCTTCTGCCCTTAAACCATAGAATGCTTGATTAAGAGAATGGATTTTAGAATACCTAATATATATTAGAACATTCCTGCCTTCGAGTTCGTAAAGGGAAAGACTACCAGGTAATTTTCTTATGCTGCCAAATTTAGATTTTAAATCTTTTAAAAATTGATCTTTTGTAACGTTTGGCATGCCGTACTCCTAAATTTGTTAATAGAAATATAAACAATCAAAATATTATATCTTTTCTGCATAAATCTACTTACATCGTGATCGTCTTCGTTGTTGTAATTAATATTTTATATTCAAATCTTTCGAACGAAATAATAACTTTAAACTATAACATTGTGGAGTAATTGTATGTTCAAAAATCTATTACTAACATTTTTCCTATTAACCTGTGTTAATGCATTTGCGCAGCAGGAAGAAAATGAAAACAAAGAATTCAAACTAAAGCAATATTATTTTGTAATGCTGGTAAGAGGACAAAACGCAAATGCAATTGATTCGCTCAGTCTCGTAAAAATCCAGGAAGGACATATGGCAAACATCAACAAGATGGCGGAGTCTGGTAAACTTCAGATAGCCGGTCCTTTCGGAGATGACGGCAACTGGAGAGGTATTTTTATTTTCGATGTTGCAACCGAAGAGGAAGTAAAAGAACTTCTTAAAGACGATCCTGCAATTCAATCCGGCCGGCTTGCTTATGAAATCCATCCGTGGTGGACATTGCCCGGCGGGTGTTTGAAATGAGGTTGATTTGTTGACGGATTTAACGTAAATTCCGTCAGTCAATTGACGGTATTTATATGATTATTGGAAGAAAAGCTCAAAATCTATTAAAAAACAAAGTAAGCCCCGGCAAAGTTATTGTCCTGCATGGTGCCAGGAGAGTGGGAAAAACTTTCCTCGTGAAAGAATATCTGAAAGCTGTTGAGGAAAAATATATTTTCTGGAACGGTGAGGATTTTGCAGTGCATGAACTTTTAGTCAGAAGAAGTGTACAGAATTATAAAAACATATTAGGCAGTGCCAAACTGCTTGTGATTGATGAGGCGCAAAAAATTCCGGATATCGGTCAGGTGCTTAAGCTGATTGTTGATTCATTTGAAGATCTGAAAGTAATTGTAACGGGTTCCTCAGCGTTCGATATTGCTAATCTTATCGGTGAACCTTTAACGGGAAGAAAATATGAAATTATGCTGTACCCGGTTTCCGAAAATGAATTTTTGCAGATTGAAAAACCAGAAGAAAAACATGATAATCTCTTGAATCGATTGGTATTTGGCAATATGCCAGAGTTAATTAATATAAGAGATCTTGATGATAAAGCTGTGTACCTTCGTGAACTTGTTAGTTCATATTTACTAAAGGATATTCTGGCATTTGAAAACATAAAAAACTCTTCTAAGCTGTTTGACCTTCTTAAACTCATCGCATATCAAACCGGGAGCGAAGTATCAATCGAGGAAATCGGAAGACAGATTGCAATGTCAAAAAATACTGTCGAGAAATACCTGGATCTTCTTTCGAAAGTTTTTATTGTGTATAGATTAAACGGTTTTAGCAGGAATTTGAGGAAAGAGGTCGTTAAAAATTCTAAGTGGTATTTTTATGATAACGGGATAAGAAATGCAATTATTGCAAACTTTAATTCTATAAATCTAAGAGATGACATGGGAATACTGTGGGAAAATTATATAATGAGTGAACGAATTAAATATCATAGTTATTCGGGCACAATTTGTAACAGGTACTTTTGGCGCACTTATGATAAACAAGAGATTGATCTTGTGGAAGAAAGAGAAGGAAAATTATATGCTTATGAGTTTAAGTGGAAAAAAACGAAAAGTAAAGTACCTACAGCCTGGGCGAAGACATATTTAAAATCATCATTCGAAGTCATCACAGTTGATAATTATTCTGAATGGTTGAGTTAAAGAATACAATTCGGTTTTGATTAAAAGTTGCTTTATTGAAAAAGACTTTTCCAGATTCACCAGTTAATTGTTCCAGGTAAAATTCCTCAAATCAACCTCATTTCGTTCAGAAATAAAACAAAAAAACATTTGCGAAACCGATTGGTTGCACCTATATTTGCAACCAGTTAGTTGCACAATAAGGAAACATCAAAATGAACAGAGATATATTCCAGGCAATAGCAGACCCAACGAGGAGAGAAATACTTTCTCTTATTGCTGCTAAAAAGATGACACCAAATTCGCTTGCAGAAAAATTTCCTTCAAGCAGGCAGGCAGTATCAAAGCACATAAAGATTCTCATTGAGTGTGATTTGCTGGATCAGGAGAAAGTCGGCAGGGAGATTTACTACGAATTCAATCCTGAGAAAATGCAGCAGGTTGACAAATGGTTAGGGCAATTCAAAAAACTCTGGTCGGATAAATTTGGACAGCTTGATAAATTGTTAAACAACCCAGGGTGACAGGTTAATTTCCTGATTATTGAAAAAACTGTTAAAACAGTTTCAAATAATCTGTTATCGTTTTATTAACCCACGGATTAATCCGTGGGCCAATAAGAAAAAATTAAAACGCTTAACCGTTTTACCTGTGCGCCTTTGGCGTAACGGTTTATAACTATTAACGGTCAACTAGTGTAATCACAAACAAAAACGAAAGGTAAGGCTATGAATTTCGTTGTTGATAAACAGAACAACAAAATAAAAGTAACAAGGGAGTTTGCTGCACCGCTTTCAAAAGTATGGGCAGCGTGGACACAAAGTAAATTGCTCGACCAGTGGTGGGCACCAAAACCATGGAAAGCAATAACAAAGAAAATGGAATTTAAAGAAGGTGGTTACTGGCTTTATGTAATGGCAGGTCCTGAAGATGAAGAGCATTGGTGCCGTGCGGATTTCAAATCAGTATCACCGATGAAAAGTTTTGAAGGAATAGATGCGTTTTGTGATCCGCAAGGAAAAATTAATACAGACTTCCCGGTAGTTCATTGGTACCTCAATTTTAGTGAAGCAAAAAATAAAACCACAGTGAACGTTGAAATAAAATTTGATTCTCTGGCTGATCTGGGAAAGTATATTGAAATGGGCTTCAAGGAAGGATTTACAGCTGCATTAGGAAATCTGGATGAGCTGCTGGTTGCAGAGAAAGTGTAAGTTAATTGTATTTTTTCATTCTGTCCCGACTTTGTCGAGATCAGGATCTTTTCGATTAAAATATAAGATGCTGAAATGAATTCAGCATGACAACTGGGATGTCACGGTGCGACCATGACATCCCGTAATTTATTTTGAGACAACCTCGCTGGAAAAATTATTTACCTTTATCTTCCAACATTGATTCACCTGCCATATTCGACTGCATCATCTTCATCACATCGGACATATCCATAAATCCCCAGTGCTCTACCATTTTTTCACCTTCAAATACCACCACATCCACCGCATTCATTGTTTGCTGCTGACCTGCAGGCATACCCATAAATGGTTCTGCAGATGTACCGGTAGAGGTTATATAACCGAACAACGTATCTCCTGAAACTGCCATTGAATGAATAGTAGTTTTCAGATCGGGAAAAATTTTGTGATAATACCTGAACACATCTTTTATGCCCTCAAGTCCGGTTTTATTAGTAATGTTTGGATCTGACTGATGATCAATTGCATTTTCTGCAATATAGGCATCGAGCTCATCAGCGTTTCCGCTATCCATAATTTTATTGACTGCAACATATGCGGCTTTATACTTTGCTTCATTTGGGTTCTGATGGTTGCTTTGGCAAGACATCAACACAGCGATAAGAATAATTACAAAAAGGGTTAAATACCTCATACACAAGCCTCCTGATTAATTTAGAAATAGTTAATTAAGGGAAATAGAACTCTAACACACAATACCAAAGAGAAAATTATAAATAATTTACCTAAAATCAAGAGTATCAAAACAACAATAATTCACACAATGCTTTAATTAGTCTATTTAGTCGTTGTGCAGCGAGGATTGAAGAAGGTAAAAGGTTAGTATTGGTTATTTATAGATACTAAAGATTAGGATTGCATAGCTGAGTATAAATCCTAATGCTGCCTGAACAATCACATCGTTTTTAGTTAAAACATTTTTAAACCAGCCTATCGGTGTCCATCTAAGCCAAGTCCATTCTTCCGGCAAAGATTTCTGAAGAAAAATATAATAGGTGACATCCTGCACACCAAACAGTTTTAGTATTACACCGCAGAAGGCAGGTATCCATCCAAACAACAAGCCTAAGAATATGAAAAGCATAACATCAAACATAAGCTGGTTAATACGGTAGGCTTTTATAATTTCCTGTTCGGGCATTGTGGTGGATCTGCGTATCAGTGTAAAGTGATAACCCATAATATCAAACAGGTTGCTCGTCAGCAGAAAAAGGAACGGAACTGCAAGAGGAGTGTAAAAAGATATGGCGATTAAAATCAGGATGAGCAGAAAATTCAATCCTGTCAGCTTGTAAAAAAATATTTTATTAAGTGTTTCCAATTTTCAAATAAAATTGAATGAATATATGACTGTTTAAAATAAATATTTTTCAGATGCTTCCTCATCCCGGTGTAACGATACGAACCTCGCTAAACGGGCAGACGTTACATCCGTAAATTCATTTA
>Ga0105095_10002322_pt1 | contig 10218 bp, 8 predicted proteins | sample PPLLak2March2015_2_FD_79180 | JGI IMG/M metagenome (GOLD analysis project Ga0105095, IMG submission 79180) | Freshwater sediment microbial communities from Prairie Pothole Lake near Jamestown, North Dakota, USA - PPLs Lake P8 Core (3) Depth... | ecosystem: Environmental > Aquatic > Freshwater >... | reverse complement strand
TTTAAATTTAGGCCGTAAATATAATACAATCAGAGTAGGAATAAAGTACATTATTAGTTGTGTTCCTGACATAAAGTGAGTCTGAGGTATATTGATCATTCTTTATTCAGGTTTAAAGATATGGTATGTGTGATTTATTCAACCGTAGGATCACCGACCTTTCCCATAAATAATATAGTACCTGTGGAGGTTTCGTGAATAAAAAACAGGAAAGGGCGATCAAGATCAATCTTCCAGATTGTTGGCTCCGGATCCGGTCCTGCCGTAGTAAACCTGATCTCCACGATTGTAGCTGCAGCTGCTTCTGTGCCTTCCTCATTAGTTTCGATGAATGACTGATGTATTACTCTGCTTATCTGAAGCTGGCTATCACTGATATTGCCAAAATCAGCCCAATCAGAGAAGGCAATACCCATTCCCAGACCTTTAAGATCCTCATTTAAGAGTCTCTTGTAGTTATATTTGAAACTCGGCATACTCAGTTCCACAATATGAGTGTTATTTTCCAGCAGCGACATCCATTTATTCCACTGTGTGGATGTAAGAGCCTCAGCTGCATCAGAAGCTGAAATACCGGCATCGGGTAAGACGATTAACATAGAATAATTGCCCTGCCCATAAGGAATATCGACAATCATAAGATTATTGTCTTTTGCAGCTTTCAGGTTCTCTTCCTGATGCATCATTGGAACTGTTTTGGATGAGGTTGGTGTAACATAGAAAGGCTCTTCCTTTGTGTCAGCCTTGTCAAACTGATACCTCCACTTCCCGTTGAAATAGACAGCGTTGATCAGAAGCATGGCAAGATCAGGATCAAGGTAATCAAGCATATCGGTGATCCTGTCGTGGGTTTTCTCCTCAATCCACCCATTTACAATATCAACTGCATCAGGATCTGTAATATCTATTCCCCTTGCTTCAGCTTTGTACCAGTTCTGTACATCGTCCATAAACTTCTGTTTAACCGAAAGTCGTTTTTCAACCCACACCGAATTGGCGATTTCAAATACCACGCGTTCATCTACCTGAACCATCTCCGTCATTAGCTTGAGGTACGTGTCATTTATCTGTTCAAGGGTCTTGCCATCTAGTCTTAAAGCTTTCTTCATGGCTTCAAAGGTCTCATGTGATGCACCATTCAGGGTCATTGAAAGTGCACTGGTGATGCTGAACGGAGAGATCATTATATTCTCATCTCCTTTTGCATCAGCAAGGATGGGCTGAAAAAGATCAAATGCAAACGTGTTTGCAGAGTCTATTACTTCTTTTTGATGAATTTCCGTAGCAATAGTTACAGGATCTCCCGGATCGACGGGCTGATCATTTGGACCATTTTTTTCACAGGAAGGAACGAGCATAAGTGGTATGAGAGCTGCAACAATTAGTGCAACTTTGGATATATTTTTCATTGAAAGGGTATTTAGGTTACAATTCCCTGAACAAAAATTGTACCACGATATCAATTTACTCCTTACTCGTTCGTTTTATTCATCTTTCGGGGATACAGGCGCAACTCTCGATGAATTCATTAATAACTGCAAGAGATCAGTTCCTTTTAACGCTGAGAGGTTCTTTAATGACTGGATTTATTCGACGAATGCAATTAAACTTATTATTGAAGGAAAATCGTACAACGAATCGAAAGATTATTACAAAGCATTTTCTACTCCGACAAGTGCCGGCAAGCCATATTCACGTGCGATAACTGATCAGGTAATTCACTAATCAACGATGTTTCCCCAATGTTATTTTTTATATCCTATGACGTAGTAACACTTCTTCTCTTTTGTATGTTCTATTGTATCAATGGTTTTAAACCCAATTTTATCCATTTCTTTAACTACATCATCTATCCTATGCCGGTAAAATATTGTATCGCCTTCAAAAAGTTTGCTATCCTTGAAATACTCAGCATCTGCCATGAAAATTATGACTTTACCATTTTGTTTCAGGATTGAGAATATCTTTTTTAATCGACTATGAATTTCGTTCCAGAAATAGATTACATTCAAAAAGTATATACAGTGAAAAGTATCATTTTCAAAACTATAATTATCGAAGTCAGCACATTTCAGAATTACTTTACCACGCCTTACATTTTCATGGTTTAACTTAAGTGCTTTCGAATACATTAATCGGGAAAAATCAATCCCATGAAAAGTACAATCCATCTTCTTTGAGTAATCATAAATACCCTTACCCAATCCATATCCGATTTCCAGAACAATGTCGTCCTTATTAAGTTTAAGCAAAGAATCCATTTCATCATATTCTATTTGATTTTTTTTTAGAAACCTGATGATATAGCGGCCAAATAAACCACTCGGTTTTCGAAAATTAATGGCTATGAGTCTTTTAAACATAATATACCCTGAATCATAAAATTTAATGTGCACAATTATGCCTAACTTCCTTAATGTGTAATAAAAGTAGTATTAAGTGAAAGCTTGTTTGTTGAATACGTCTTTTAATTCAAAAATAATTGCTTATTAGTGTTTAATCTATCTTTATCAATTGAAGGAATCCGCGAAAATCCGCGAAATCAACGGGAAATTTTTTGTTTTTCCGCAGATCGCGCAGATCTTCGCAGATTAAAAGACCAGAGTAACTTAATTTTCTTAAATCCCCTTCAGGGGATTTAGGGGTCGACTTCTCCGTGGCCCTCTGTGTAAGTTCTTAATTTTATTTTAGTTACACAGAGTGGATATTTAAGTGATTTAGTTCAACCGGGGCTTAACACTAATCAGTAGCTAATTACTGCTTCCAGAGAAACTGGTTTAATACAATTATTCAGGAAAGATTCCACTAATAAGTCGGAAGTGAAAATGTTTTTAATCTTTTTCGACTTCTTAACTATCTTTAATTTTGGATCATACTTATCAACAAAAGATTCAAGGAATAATGGTTTTAATTCATCCTGACGTCGTTCAAATAAAAGTTCTTCCTTATAGTCATAGGAAAATTCCTTAAGCAATGCGACTATATACTCATTTTTATCTCTGCCGGAAGGAGTTTTGTAAGGTTTTGAATAAACAACGTAAACATGATTATCAGGCATTCCGTAAAAAAATGCAGGGAAAGATGTCGGTTTGTGCCTCTCTAACGATTTATAAATGAGTTTGGGGTTACTCGGCATACCTACTTGATTGTCTGATTCAACATAAATACTATTGCATCCATTTATTAATTCTACGGGGTGAAGGAATATTCACAATACAAAAATCGGCACTTCTAATCAGATAAGCATTACACAATTCCTGTTATAAATTACATTATTCACGGATGTGAAAATTGATTACACCGGCATTTCCTTCTTTTAGTATCTTAAGCAAGGTATTAATGCGACGAGACATATTTATTCCTCACGTCAGGAAATGCCGCTTTTAAAGAATAAAAGAAGTCGTAAAACTTATTGCTGTTTATATTCTACCGATTAAAGGTGAATAATATCTACCGGATACTTCATCAGAATTAAATCAATAGGTTTTAGATAATTTAGATCGTCCCGAGGCGTTAGTAATTAAAATATCAACATGAAATCAACCCAATTTATCAGCACGCTTTTCTTTATGATCCTTGTAATATTATTCTCATGTACAAAAGTTGAGAATCCGCCAACAGACGGACTTCTGCTGTATTATAATTTCGAAGGTAATCTCAATGATCAAAGCAGCAATGTCAACAACGGTGTAGAAGCCACTTCAGGCAATTATGTTTCAGGAGTAAACGGTAAAGGTCTGGATTTTAATGGAACATCCGATTACTTCACTTTAACCAGTACATTAAATTCCAAAAACGGGCTAAGCTTTTCATTTTGGATCAAATCAAGAGGTGCTGCGGGGACAGAAAATAATGGAGTCATTATAGCGAAATATAATTCGACTGCCAATGCAAGATGTTTCTTTGTCTATTCATTTGGAAGCGGTAGTGCGAGGGGTGATAACCGCCTCTCTGCCGCATTTTACCGGGACGGAACTTCAGCTCAAATTCATGATAATGTAAAATCCTACTTCGTAGAAAGTGAATTGTCGGTATATCCTTCGGATCCTTCACTATGGACCATTATCAAAGCTACAAAACTCGAACCTGGGAAATGGACTCATTGTGTCATAAATGTGACACCCACTACTCTTGAAGCCTGGCTTGACGGTGTTCTGTGTGTAAAAAAGGAAAGAGAACATAATATCTATTTTGACAGCCCAACCGAACCCATTTGCATTGGTAATACTTTAAATGCCGGTGACGGATCAAACAATCATTACAATGGAGTTCTTGATGAATTCCGAATTTACAACAGGGGACTCACCGAAAAGGAGATCCAAACCCTCTATAAGACACGATAAATCGTTCTTAGTGCAAAATTATAACAAATTGCCACCCCTGATCTGAGAGCCGGTGTTATACAACTTTTGAAAAAAGTAACATAATTCACACGGCTCCCAAAGCACTGCGATTTTTATTCTTGAGCTTTTTGAAGTGTGATGGGGTAAGCCCTGTCATTTTCTTAAACTGGTTTGACAAATGTGCCACACTGCTGTACTGGAGTTTATATGCAATCTCTGTAAGATTGAGCTCATCATATATCAGAAGTTCTTTTGCCCTTTCTATTTTATTGGACAGGTAAAAATTCTCAATAGAAGTCCCTCTGATTTCGGAAAAAAGATTGGATAGGTATGTGTAGTTGTGATTAAGTCTTTCACACAGGTAATCGGAAAGGTTTATTTTGATTTGATCTTTATTATAGTGTACCAGTTCAATGATAATGGCTTTTATTTTTTCAACCAGTATATTTTTCTTATCATCCAATAACTCAAGCCCGATCATTTTCAGCGCAATGTTCAGATTATCCAGTTCCTCTGCTGAAAGGTCCTCCATGATTTCAGTCTCACCCAATTCAACCCTGGTGTGATGCAACCCGAGTTTTTCCAGCTCAGATTTTACTGCCATCTGGCATCGGATGCAAACCATATTTTTTATATAGAGTTTCAATCAGTTATTTAAAAAGACTCATATTTAATAAGACCCAATATGGGATTATAGCAAATATATAACAGTAAGATGAAGGTAAAATGAAGAACCCGGGTCACCTATTATTATTTTCCTGACAATCGTCTATGCAAAAATGTATATTTAGAGTCCCCAGTGAGGGCTGGTGATCGTAAAATTAGAATAAAAGTCCCCGGGGTCCGAGGGGTGGTGCAATTTGGTACAGGAGTTAAATGTCTTTCACAGCATCCCCTGCTCCTCCAGCCATTTCCCTACTTCCTTATGTTCAGCTATGAATTTTGCTTCCACATCCCTTATAATCTGCTGAAATTCAGGTTCACTCCTTATGGTTTCAAATAACGGATCATTTTTTATCAGAGTTACCATCCACGCTTCCTGATGTGGCCTGTTTATAAATTTCCTTAGATATCCAAAGGCTTGTTCCCGGTTACCTCTGAAAGCCGACATACCTGCCAGATCGTAATAAATATAATAATTCAGACCATCAGAGTTTTTCATGGTCTCATCTATCATTTGCTTTTTTAAGCCAAAATAATATTCTGCTTCTTTCTTATATCCATTTACCCAATAGATATATCCAATACGGTGAAATTCATTTATATCTGTAAAGTCCTTGAAAGTATTAAGTTCCTTAACCCATCGTCTGACCCACTTTAGCGATTCCCCACGCTGTTTTGAATACATATAGTATAATGCAAATCTTCTGTTCAGCCCATAAAAAGCCGAATCTATTCGGTATACATTCTTCAAAAGGTCGATAGCATTTATGTAATTACCCTGGTTGTCAGCTTCATAAGTTGCCTGGTAACTGAAATATCGGGCAGAATCACCGTCGAGCATAAGTGCGTTATGATTAAATAAATTGCCCTTTTCAGGAAATCCGGCAACAAGATAAGCTTCAGCAAGGCTGCGAAGCAGTTTGGGTTGTTCAATCTGGTGGTTATGTTCGACCGCTTTTTGAAAATTTTCAATTGATCTTACAAGACTACTTCTAAGGAATCCCTTCAGGTAATAAGCACGCCAGTCGTTTGGGTTGAATTTAATAGCCTTATCAAACTCCTCCGCAGCTTTTTCGTAATTATATCTATCAGCAAAATATACACCCCTCAGGGAATATGCATCTGCCAGTTGATAATCATGTGAAAGCGCAATATTTGCAAATATCAGCATGGAATCCAGATTGCCTTTCAGATATGATACCATTGCAAGTCCGGTATATCCAGGAGCAAAAGTTGAATCATATCCAAGCGACTTTTTAAAGAAGGTTTCGGCTCGTTTCGCCTTCTGGTGATTTAATGCAGATGGACCAGTTCTCATAACCTCCTCTCTTCCTCTCTGGTAGAAATCGTATGCCGTAAGGTTCGCTGTTGGTATTTTTTCAATGATTTGTTTTTCCACCGGGGTTATTGAGGCTTTCAGTTCTGCAGCAATTGATTGTGCTATCTGACTTTGTATATCTAAAATATCTTTTACCTCCCGTATTTCCTGTTCATATGGTTTCGCCCAAATGTGAGTTTCTTTACCTTTTGCTCTGATTAGCTGGACACTTACGCTGAACGAATTGCCATACCTTTGCCCGCTTCCCTCCACAATATAATTCACTCCCAATTCTTTAGCAATTTCAGGAACAGATTTGGTTGTGTTTCTATATTGTTCAACTGAAGTGCGGGAAATAACACGTAGTTCTTTAACCAATTGGAGATTATTTAAAACCTTATCCATGATTCCATTGATAAAGTATTGATTACTATCATTCGGGCTGTCATTAATAAACGGTAATACAGCTATTGATTTATCAAGTTTTGAAAGGTCTTCATTCAATTCTCCTTTATGAATGAAATTAAATCCCAACAATACTATGATTAGAACAGCACTTATAAAAGAGGTAGTTTTCCATCCACTCGAGGTTGAGGTAGTTTTGTAATCAATACGCTTTGCTGCCCCTAATGGTTTTGTCTTCCTGATACCTGCTGGTGTAAGGTCATAAATCCATGAGACAAAAACAGAAATAACAAAACCTATACAAAGAAGGACAATAATAAGCGCCTCAGTCCAATCAGGTAATTGTAACGGTCGGGCAACTATATCAACAACCTGAAGTATGGCAAATGAAATTGCAGCATAGACTGTTATTACATATATTACCTTGCGTCTTTTCAGGTCACGCCAGAACTTTTTAAGGTTGCCGGAATTCTGAGGCATTTTTAATCACATAAGTTTTAATATGTTCTAAATTGAACATTTGTTAATCATTATATAAACTGGTTGTGACTTAAAATTGTTCAAATCTTTCTGATGCAAGAAAATACTCTAAGTTAAGCTGCCTTTGTAAATACTATTTTTTATGAGTTCTTACATTTAATTGAGACGCTTTTTAATTGAGATCTTATCATCTACTACACTTTTACTAAATTTAAAAAAATATCCTGAATAATTTGGAAAATTGGAAACCCTAAACTACATTTGTAGATAGTTGTCAATAAATGTAGATAGAATGTACCTGACCAATGCCGAAGAACAAGTTATGAAGGTGATATGGGAACTGGAAAGAGCCTTCATACGGGATTTAATGAAGGAATTTCCCGATCCAAAACCTGCCCAGACAACTGTTTTTACCTTGTTAAAAAGAATGATTGATAAAGGCTTTGTGGGTTTCAGACCGTACGGAAATTCACGGGAATATTATCCTCTTATTAGCAAGAGTGAATATTTTTCCAATCAGATCAGCAGCATAATAAAAGATTTCTTCAACAACTCTACTTCGCAGTTTGCATCATTTTTTGCTGATGAAACATATATGACAAAGGAAGAGCTTGAAGAATTGAGGGAGATCGTTGATAAAAAAATTGCTCATAAAAAGGCAAAAAAATGATTGCTTTCATCATCAAATCAGGTATCAGTATGGTCATACTGTTCGGACTATACTGGCTGATTCTCAGGAAAGAAAAGCTGTTCATCTTCAACAGATATTATCTGATCCTCTCAGTTCTTTTTTCCTTAACTGTCCCTTTTATTTCGATCCCGATAGATCCTGCCTCTAAAAAAGTGGTTAACGAAATAGTAACAGTTCTGAACTTTAAGCCTGAGTTAAATTCTATAGAGCATGGGGCAGGAACTGCCCATCAGGAAAAAGCGGTACCAGGCATTACAGATACTTATATTATAAGTCAACCTGCATCGGATAAATTCAATCCTGTTGACAGCAAAAAAATCCTTTTAATAATTTATCTGTCAGGGTTGATGCTGATGTTACTCAGGTTCTGCAGGAATATTTTACTGGTACACCAGATGTTTAAACGATCTGAAAGAATTGATCATGAAGGGTATAAGATTGCATTGCTTGACTATCCTGTTGATCCTTTCAGCTTCCTTCGGATAATTTTTTTAAATAAACAGGATTACATTGAAAACAGGATTGCGGTGAATGTTCTCAGACATGAGTTTGAACATGTAAGACAAACACATTCATACGATATCATCTTCTTTGAGATACTCCAAATAGTTTTTTGGTTCAACCCTATGCTGTTTTTATACAAATGGGCCGCAAGGATCAATCATGAATATCTTGCTGATGAAGCAGTAATCAGAAGCTCTTCAGACACTGAGGCCTATGCAGGTGAGTTGATAAATTTCATAAGTCGCAGAGTAAATGTACGATTTACAAGCGGTTTCAGTCCGTCGATGATCAGAAAGCGCTTATTGATGCTGAACACGAATACCAGTAAAGGGGACAAAAACATCAGGATGGGTATTACTCTGTTTATTTCAGTTTTGTTGTTGATAATTTTAAGTATCAGACCTGCATACCCTGATACTCAGGATCGCAAAAACAAAAAGCAGATTGCAGAAAATGATGATATTGTTATTGAAGAAGTATATTTCAGGAACCCGGATTTCAAACCCTGGCAAGCACTGGTTGTGATAGATGGGAAAAAGCTTTATATCAATGATACTGTTAATGTTGACCCCCGACACATTAAAACCATCGATATTCTAAAAAATCGCAACGCAATCCGTAAATATGGCAGAATCGCGAAGAACGGTGCAGTTGTAATAAGCACATATGAAAACGATAAAAGATCTGTACCTGATACCTTATATTTCAAACCAATTTATACTGTAAACAATAGGGTTCCGGATGGATCTATAACTATCCCGTTTTCGAATTTGTATTCATTAAGTATGTGGACTTATCCGGTTTTCCCAAAACAGGACCTCAGGAGGCGGTGGAGGACGATAGATATAATGACCAGGGACTTTTACAGGATAAGAGGAAAGGTTATTCAGAAGAATGGTGAACCATTGCCCGGAGTTATGGTTACCGCCACTGACTACCCTACCAAGGTAACAACTGATGAGGACGGGCGCTTTCTTCTGGAGGATGTAAGGTCAGATGCAGTGGCTGAATTATCAGCAGAAGGATACGAACCTTTATATTTTAAAATTAAGGGGATGATTTTCACGTCAGATCTTACGATAACCCTTGACAAAAAGAATGAACCGGACCAGAATATAATATGGGTTAATAATACTATTAAGGATTTTTCAGGTAGATGGAAATATAACAAAGAACTGACCAGTACGCCTTTCCCGGTAATTAATTATGTTTGCAATATTCGTCAGTTTGATTCCGATTCCATAGAGATGAACATTTCGACAACTCTTGAAAACGACAGAGAACTTAATAGTAATAGCAGGTTTGTCTTCAATACAGTTAAATCCGAAGTATCAAATATTTTTGATAACACAAAATCTTCAATCACATGTTCGATTGCTGCTGACGGACAATCTTTTTCAGTCACTCATCATATGAAAAGCAAACTTGGATTATTCAAAGACTCCAGGAGAACTTTAACTTATTCGCTCAGTGATGATGAAAAGCATCTGATAATCCGCACATTTGATTTTCCTGACGTTTCTTCTGTTACAGGGGAAGAAATTCAAAAATTGGTTTTTGACAGGATGTGATACATCTTCGACTTTTTTGTAATAAAGAGAATTCAAAAGATTTCAAAACCCCGTAGCGCAAAGAGGGGCAGGCTCTACGGAGTTGCAAAACATTATGGCGATTTGTCAGTCCATTCATTTCTGTCCTAACCCAATTTTCATTTCCTGAACAGCTTTTTCACCTTCTTTTGTAATACCCATTATTTCAGTAAAAATGCCAATCTCTTCTCGTGTGTCAAAAAACACAATTTTAGCTATTGGCGT
>Ga0105095_10002321_pt1 | contig 10219 bp, 3 predicted proteins | sample PPLLak2March2015_2_FD_79180 | JGI IMG/M metagenome (GOLD analysis project Ga0105095, IMG submission 79180) | Freshwater sediment microbial communities from Prairie Pothole Lake near Jamestown, North Dakota, USA - PPLs Lake P8 Core (3) Depth... | ecosystem: Environmental > Aquatic > Freshwater >... | reverse complement strand
GTAATGCCCTGAGCATCATCGGGTACTTTTGGTAAATCCGTAAACCAACCAGCAATATCAGACCACAAAGTTACCGTGCCGCTACCAGTTTGGAATTCGCCACCAGTCAACTCAATCTGATTGCCATCCGGATCATAAGGACTATTAAAAATTACTAAGTATTCCCCTGTTGTAGTGATATCCGTACCGGGATCCCATTTACCATCTGGATTTCCCTTTAAAAAATTTACACTGTTTCGTCTTGCTTCTATAAAACCAACCGCCAATTGATATTCCTCACCGTGCTGTTCATCAACAACCCACGCGGTAAACGGAACATCCACAAAACCGAATGGTCTGTTATTAGCCACATCCCATTTGCCAATAGGATAATTCTGCCCAGCACTTACAGTATCGGTGCTTGTTATTCTTTCGGCGTAAGGATAAGTATTATTTGCGGGTTGAACAGGGCTATAACGTGCATAACCATTGATGTATCTATATGCTTTGCCAACACCTTCATCACCGAAACGTATTTCAACCTTCCGCAATTTATCGGTAGTAAGATAAGTGCTACGGTTCGCTGGTGCAACCAAATGGAAAGGATGCGGCATTCTGGATTCATTTTCATAGACTAGATCTGTGCCTACATACCAAATTCCTCTGCTTCTGAGTGAATCGATGCTGCTACCGGTGAAATTGTACCAGACAGGACCGGGAGGATTATAAGTTACAGCTCCAATTGCGGCATCCTGTCTTTCTATTTTAGTAATAAATCCATCAGTTATTTTCTGATTAACTACCGGCAAGCCATAATTATAAAATTTCAATGAATCCTGTAAAAGAGTATTGGTGGAGAGGTTAGTTAGCTTCCAGAACATTGAATATTGTATAGTTGAAGAATCTTTAAAGAAAGTTACCTCATAATTTTCACCTGTTAATTCTTCATTATTAACAACATCAAAACCAACATCACCGAGCGATGCGCCACTTACTTTATTTGCTGGTTGAATAACTACAGGTGGGTTAAGTGCACTTTCACCAACAACAATAGAATTGATCGTTCTGATATTTTCTGCTTCCTGTGCGAACGCAACTGAACTCAGGTAGTAATCACCCGGTCTTCCTATAGTTTGTCCAGGATTAGCTTTATTAACTAATGAAAGGTAATTAAGTGCATAGCTAATTACTGCAAAATAGTATGGTCTGCCTTTAACAACCGGTGAATTAGGATCAAACGGGTCATTAAAAATTCTTAATCTTATTCTACCTGTTTCGGGATCTACATACAGAGCAGAATCCATTTGATTTTCTTCGCTAGAAACTTCGTATAAAAGTTCAATTCCTCCTGTTTCCGAATTTTCCTTATAAATATTTTCAATAAAATTATCAAGATCGTAAGTTGCAAGAAGAACTGAGTTCTGCTGCCCAGACACAATATCTTCAGGAATATTCGTCTTGAAAGCCCAGACCTGGTAACCTTCAAAACCTAAGTCCCAGGTAGGTGTTATGCTTTTATACCTAACCTGATTTGGAGTTTCCCAGCTTATATCTATAAAATCATCACTAGAGGATAATGTTACTTGAGGAGCTGGCGGAGGTGTAGGTGCTAAGAAATTATTATCAAAAATATTCTGAGCACCGTCATCAATTGCCCTTGCTCTGACAATTCCATCACGCCAGTCTGCTCCCCTGCCAACCACATAAGCAATTACTATTTCGTTTTCAACTCCCTTTTTAACAATAAAGGGTCCGGTGTTTGTCATCTGCCTTGTATCTCTATTCTGGTTACAAATCCAACCTACCCCAGTGGTTCCAGCAACTGGATCACCTGAGAACCAGAATTTCGGATCGCCGGTTTCACAAAGTACCCCGCCTCTAAAATCACCAAAAGCGAAATTACAAGGATCAATATCTTCACCATTTCTATTCTGACCTTCACAGTAGTTTCGAGCTTCATCTATATCATTAGGGTCGCGTAAATTTGGATCACCGTTTATATACATTACAAATGAGGAAATCGGTAAGTTTTTTGCACCCGGAAATGCTTGAATTCCTTTTATCTGACCTTGAACTGAATATGCCGTATCGAGAGGTGTATCAACGCCTTCATCGTATTCACCAATGACACCGCCAATATCAATGTAAGTTACACCTGCTTCATAAGAACGCGGTCCTGAGAAAAAGTCTATCATAAAGCATGGTACTTGAGCTCCATATTGAGCGTCAGTTCTGTTGCCGTATGTAAAGCCTGAATTTCTTGGAACGTCAACACCAATAACGTCATCTGTTGCATCGCCAAGATCAGTATCTGCCCATGCACCAAAATAAACATCAGTAAGATATTCCGGATCGTTATTACCAGTACCGGCGTAGGTGAATCTATATCTAACAAAAACAATATTGCCAATTGCACCAGCAGATGCGAAAGCAAAAACAGACTGCCTTACTTCCATTCCGACTTCGATCGAAGTATTCCATCTTCTTTGTGCAACCGGTAATCCATCATGGAAAACACACCATGCTATTTCATCACCAATTAAATCCGGCATATCCTCATCAGGATCGTAAGCACCGTTTACATTTTTATCAACTGGATTATAAATACCATCACCATCTCCATCAACGAAATCAGCACCTAAGTTAACTGCATCAATCCAATCCTGCCAGCTTTGTCCAAAAGGCTCATCCTGTGAGTTTACGACATAGATAACTGCATTTGGATCATTCTCGCCATCAACTACACCCTGAACATAGTCTTCAACTAAGCTTGCTGATGCTGCAGCATTTGCCCACAGGACTCCATTCCTGTAACCGCTCATAAAGAAACCGGAGGAAAAAAGAAAACCTCCTCCCGCATATTGCCCCAAACTACCGTTTGGGGGAACATTCACATCTGCAATTATGCCTTTACGGTTAAGAGGCATCCAGACATTATTAATATTAAGTGCGTAAGCGTCTCCTTGCTTACCCGACGCTTGCGTACTGGTTATTTTATAAATTGGTTTAGGAGTACGGACACCATTTCTGTCATCTCCTAAAAAACCAAAGGCAATAAATGCCACACCTACAATCAGGAGCAGCAATTTATAACTGTATTTTATTTTTATTTTCATTTCAATTATCCTATTTATATTTAAAATCAAATTTTTGTTAGAAAGTAATTCTATCAAAATTTAACTTAAGGCCGAGTCTGATAAGTCTCGGAATACCAAAATTATTCGGGTCTTTTTCAAGTGTCTCATAATCCTTAACATAACCTTCTCCCTGCTGCTGAATAGTACCCTGTGCATCAGGATCGTTAAGCCAGTTAGTTGTATATGGACTTCCTGTAGATCTCCAAACTCCAACTATATTATCTGAGTCAAGCAAATTTTCTATCCAGACATAGGGAGTTAGATAGAAGGTACCTATAGGGAACCCTTTCTCAATTTTAAAATCAATCCTGAAACTTCCCGGTGCATAAGCTGAGTTGATGTAACCAACGTTATCAGCAACGAGTCCAGCATCTCCGAGAATATCCCATTGATCAACTGGAGTATACGGTCTCCCGCTGCTATAAGAGATTATTGCATTAGCATTAAACAACTCAAAAAATCCAAGCTCACCTTCCGGAACGAAGAAGTCAATTATCGCTACAGCTGTATGTCTCTGATCAAAAGCTAAAGGTGCAATAACTTTTGGCGGAAGATTATCAAGGTTTCTAAATACGGCAGTGGCGCTTGAATTAGTTGATGAACCTGTTCCATCAGCAAAAGAGAGTGTATATTGCAGTGAAGCGCTGAAGTAACTTAACCGGGTAACATCAAATGAAAGTGCAAATCCTTTCACTGTACCGAAGTCAGCGTTTTGGGAACCTATTGCATTTATGACCTCGCCGCCCTCAGTACGCTGATACTGACTGACTTCCACATTCACTAATGACTTAGTGTTCTTATAAAAAGCAGTGATGTTTAGCGCTGAATTTGCACCTAATAATTGCCTGAATCCAACTTCGTACTGAGTTGTTTCTTCACTTAGTAATCCACCATTAAAACTACTTTGAGGTGACATTGTAATGTATGTATTATAATCAAAAGGACCCGAATACATATCGTTCAACTCTGGTGTCTGGAAAAATGTACCATACTGAGCATGAAAAACAGTAGCCTCTGTTACAGGAAAGCCGATTCCGATTCTGGGTGAGAATTTTACTTCAACATCTTTTATCTTAAAATCGTCAATGTCAAATTTATTAGGATCTAAACCGCCAGCATATGGCAATGAAGGATCTATTAGCTCATGTGACTTTATATCAAAATAGTCCATTCTTACGCCAAGATTTAGTACTATATCTTGCAGCTCAAACCTATCCTGCAAATAAAGATAACCGAGTATTGGCTGCGCAGGTTTTAAAAATTCAGCCATTGTTGGATGCGATCCTATACTGGGATCAGCAAACCAATCCAATGATGATGGATCATCAGAACTTGTTTTGGTATTACCAGTTACATCATAACCAAATACAAAAGGCTGGTTTTGTGCAAACCTGATATAATCCGGTTGTGAAGGATCAGTGCCGGCAACAATATATGCAAAGTTTCCATATCCTCTTATTGTATGCTGCTCAACTCCAAAACCAATTTCAAGTAAGTGATTATCGAGCTGAGATGTTAAATCAAAATCTGCTCCAATTCGCATATCTTCTCTCTGCTGGAACAGACCGGAGGCATAACCATATGGTCTGAATACACCATTTTCATCAACAGTTTGTGTCCTGCGTCCGTCTCCCAGCAAGGTTACGTTCATACCTGACTGGTCAGCCCACCATAAACTATCTCCATATAAAATTTGATTTTCAACACCTTTGAGTATTGGATTATAACGCTCATATTCAAATAATCGGTATCCCAAATTTAAATTCCAGAAAGTGTTATTACTTACGGTTTGAGAAACTCTTGCACTATACGATGAGTTTTTTTCATCCTGCTCTTCGATAAATTGCGAAGCATTTTTGTACTGCCTCATTGGAGCAGTACCTTTTGAATTTTTGGATATTCTATCATTCCATAACGTACTTAACTGAACATTCCAAGCACCGAACCTGGAATTAATTTTTCCACTAAATCTCCATACACTCGAGGGATTATTTGGAATTGCATCGTATACAATTGGTGCATCCATTACACTTCCATCTTCAGCTGTCCAGATTTCAAATGGAACTGCAACAGGATCAGCATCCTGATACCAACCTCTTTCTCCGGATAAGAATATTGTATGTTCTGGTATTCCCGGTATTATTGGACCGCTTAAAGATCCGGAATATAAGTTTGAGCCTGAAGGATCTGTATCTAACAGATCGGATGACATAAGATCAAAGTATAAGTTGTAATAAGGCTGACCGGATTTTGTGGTAACGTTAACAATACCTGACTGTGCCTGACCATATTTTGCTTCGTACCCACCAACCTGAAATGATATTTGGTCAATGGCTACGTTACTAACCTGGGCAGTTGTTTGTCTGTTATATAAATTGTTCTGAGGAACACCATCTACGATGTATAGGACTTCACTGCCCCTTCCACCACGAACGTTAATTGTAGCGTTACCTTCCTGACCACCACTTCCCTCCTGAATTACAACACCGGATTGCAGTGATGCAAGGTTCTGAACTCCACGGACAGGAAGTCTTGAAATCTGATCGGAGTCAATTACTTTAACAGTGTTTGTAGACTTTGACTCAAAGAATTTCTTGTCGACAATAATGATATCTTCCAAAGTAAAGTCAGTGGATAGCTCAACATTCAATTCATAAGTGATGTTTGCAACAACTCTCACTTCCTGAATTGTCTTAGGAGCATAACCTACATAGCTGACCCGAACTTCGTAGGTTCCGGGAGTAATATTTAGTATAAAATAATTTCCATCGATGTCTGTGGCAGCCCCAAGATTGGTGTTCAACAAAATTATGTTTGCACCAATCAATGGTTCTTTAGTATCTGCATCTATAACTTTACCACTCATTTTGCCAACTCCCGTTTGAGCAAAAATTGAGGTTGAACTTAGCAGAAAGACTAAAAGTGCCAGAAGATTTGTAGATATTTTTTTCATCTCTTCTCCACGAAATGTTTTAAATAATCTTCTGAGTTAATCTCTGAATTATAAAAAAGAACAAATAATACTTGTAAAAAAAACGGGCGAATTTACCAATTGTTAAATTGGAAAACCCACCCGTGTTTCATAAAAACATCATGACTAAATTACTTAAGTAACATCATCTTCTTGGATGAAGTAAAGTTTCCTGTATTTAGTGTGTAAATGTATAAACCTGATGCAAGTCCGCCAGCATCAAAATTAATGCTGTGCTTTCCTGCTTCCTGGGTTGTATTTACTATATTAGCAACTTCATTTCCCAGAACATCATAAACTTTCAATGACACAGCACTTCTCTCAGCTAAACTATAATTTATAGTCGTGCTTGGGTTGAATGGATTAGGATAATTCTGTTCAAGGTTGAAGTTGTTTGCAATAATTTCATCGTCATTACCAACTACAAATATTTCTGTTGTGAAGTGATACAGAAATGCAGTTTTACCGTCAATACCAGCGCCTTGTACTTGAGTTCCAGCTATAGTATCACCTTGTGCAGTAATATGTACTGTAATAGTATAGTCATCACCCGGACTCACTGGAAGTATCTGCGGCATGCTGATATGTCTCCAATCTGTAAGTGGAGGTCCATCTGGTGTAAATTTCTCTGCATCTGTCCATGTATCTCCGCCATCTGTTGAGATCATGAAATAACCATCGAAGAAAGGAGAACTTTCATTAAGCGGATATACATTTTCAGTAGCTGCTGAAAAAGCTAATGCTAAATAGTTCCCAGTTTGTGAGCGGCTAAGAACCGGTCTACCAACTCCCATATAAACATCGTTAGCTCCTCCTCCGGGATTCCAATTAACCCAGCTGGAGTCATACAATACTTTTGCTACTCCTCCGTTCACATTTGGGGACCAGAAGTATAATGAATTTGCATCACCCTGACGATATGAACCTGCAGCAAAATCCTGCCAAGCGGTTTCAAAAACAATACAGGGCTCCTCACCATAAAAGTTTAGAGATAAACCTCTCATTGCACCCCAGGTTGTATCTACGGAATGATCTCTTGTGAAAATCTCCTCTGGAACACTCCAGGTCAAACCGCCATCAGTAGATTCAGAATAAAATACATCACCATCGTTTTCAAAAGTTGGCGTTGGGGTAGGTGTAGTTTGTCCAATGAATGCTAATCCAATTTTTCCACCATCGGATATAGCAAATGGGTAAGTCTCAGCCTGGTTACCATCCCAAGGAGTATAACCGTCAAATAATGTGGTTGCAAAATCATAGTAATTGGTATAAAAGCTATCGGCTGCACCATAATTTATAGATTGTGCTCCAGCAAAAATTACATTGTCGTCTCCATCAATAACCATTCGCGGCCATAATACCCAGGGATTTAAATCTCCATTAGTGAGCAAACCGGGATCATGAAGTTGGAAATTATATTCGAAAGGTGAGTTATCAATCCAGAGTTTAGCAACTGGTCTGCCTGGAGTTCCTTGAAGCACATGGTTCATAATTACTGCTTCACCAGTAGAAAGACCTGAAATTACCCCATAACCGGAATGACCTTCTGTACCTGTGTTAACCGGTACACCACCCAACTGAAACCAAGATGATCCTCCATCGGTACTGATATAATACATGGATGTTCTATCAGTAAACCCGCTTGCCTGATCTGAGAACATGTATACTACATGCATATTATTTGGATCATTATTGAAGTCACACCAGATTTGCTGGGTTGAAGCATTAGACTGCAAATCATAGCCGTTACCAAGAGTTGATACAGCAGTCATTGTCCAAGCAAAACCTCCGGAATTTAATATTCTTGCGCCTAGCGGGCTAACAGCAGGACCAGATCCGGGATCTCCTATTCCATCACCTTCGTAACCGGTCAATGCAACATCCTGCTGTGTTTCGTGACTTATTCTATTCTGAGCGTGTATGAAACCAACACACAGAACAACAAGCAATAGTGTAGTAAGTTTGTAGAGCATGCTACTCTCCTTTTATTTATTTATGGATGAATTAATTAAGAAAGATTCCTTCAACAAATCTTTTAACATTTTCAAATTATTGAGAATGATTACCGTTAAAATTGAAAAATTATTAAAATACTCGGTCAAAATAACACTACTGAATTTCTCAGTCAAGTTTTGAATTACGAATTATTTTCTGGTTTCGAAATAAGCTTTTTTATCAATAATGTCAAGAGATTGATTTTTCCGCTAAAATCAAATACAAACCGTGTAAATATCAGTTATACCGTCTATCGTTGAAATCGAATTCTTAACTTCTTCATTTATTGGACTGTCAATATTTACAATTGTTAATGCGTAATCTCCCTCTGATTTTCTGCCGAGAGAAAGACTCGCGATATTAATATTTGATAATGATAACTCTCTGCTAACTGAAGCAAGCATACCCGGCTTATCGATGTTTCTGTAAATTAAAATGTTGCCTTCAGGTTTGAATTCAACAGGATAATTATTTATTTCAACTATTCGCAGTTCATTGCTTCCGAATACAGTACCTGAAAATTTCCATTCACCGGAGTTAGTAACAATTTTTGTTTCTATCAGATTGTGATACTCCCGATGATCACTTGAAATTATTTCTTCCAAAACAATTCCCATTTCTTCTGCTAAAACCGGAGCGTTGATATAGTTAACCGTTGTATCAAGTTCTTCGGAAAGAAATCCTTTTAGTAAAGCAGTAGATAATAATTTTACAGAGCCGCGAAATAATTCACCTTTATAACTAATAATAAGTTTTTTTAGTGAGTCTTTCCTGACTTGTGAAAGAATTTTTCCCTGAACTTCAGCAAGCTTTACGAACGCTTTAAGATTTTCATTTGATATTTCTTTTAACGCAGTTGCATTCACAGCACCTGCCGGAGATCCATTGTTAAAATACTCAATCAACTGTTCCGCAATTTGAACAGCAACTTTTTGTTGTGCCTCTTCAGTTGATGCACCAAGATGCGGTGTGCAGACAACGGAAGGATGTTGAATTAAACCAAGACTGAAGTCAGGCGGCTCTACCTCAAAAACATCCAGACCTGCAGCCGCAACTTTTCCATCCTTCAATGCTTTTAACAAATCTTTCTCATTAACTATTCCACCCCTTGCACAATTGATTATCACCACGCCTGTTTTACATTTTGAAAGTTCAGTGTAAGAGACCAAATATTTGGTGCGGTCATTTAAAGGAGTATGAACGGAGATAACATCAGCATTTTTCCAGATTTCATCAAGAGTAACGAGTTGTATTTCCAAATCAGATACAGCATCAGCAGAGACAAGCGGATCATATGAGATTACTTTCATCCCAAATGCTTTTGCTCTGATTGCAACTTCCTTCCCAATTTTACCAAGTCCAATTAGTCCAAGAGTTTTACTAAATAATTCTGAACCCTGAAATCTTTTTCTGTCCCATTTTTTTAAATGAAGAGAAATGTTTGCCTGAGGAATTTTCCGGGATGCAGCGAGCATAAGTGCGATTGTATGTTCTGCAGCGGAGATTGTGTTTCCGCCCGGAGTATTCATTACAAGAATTCCTTTGCGTGTTGCAGATTTCACATCAATGTTATCAACACCAGCACCTGCTCTGCCAATAACTTCCATACTTTTCATCTTCTCAATCAATTCAGCATCAACTTGCGTGGAGCTTCTTACAATCAGTGCATTATAATCAGGGATGACATTTAACAATTCGTCTTTTGAAAAATCAGTTTTATAGTCTACATCAAATCCGGCAGACTTCAGAATCTCAGCACAATTTGCATCAACGGAATCGCTGATAAGGATTTTCTTCATTGAATAGAAATTATTTTAATTTGAGTGACCGAGATTTAAAGTGCTGCGTTAAGCTTTTCAACTATTTTACTTTTTGGTACTGCCCCAATTATAGTGTCTTTAAGTTTTCCTTCTTTGAAAAGCAACAATGTAGGTATGCTTCGCACTCCAAATTTAATTGAGGTTTGCTGATTAGAATCAACATCAAGCTTTCCGATTTTTACTTTGCCATCATATTCACCGGCTAGTTCTTCAACTATGGGTGCAATCAATTTACAAGGTCCGCACCAGACTGCCCAGAAATCTATAAGCACTGGTTTATCTGATTTAATTACTTCAGCTTCAAAGTTATCATCTGT
>Ga0105095_10002320_pt1 | contig 10229 bp, 7 predicted proteins | sample PPLLak2March2015_2_FD_79180 | JGI IMG/M metagenome (GOLD analysis project Ga0105095, IMG submission 79180) | Freshwater sediment microbial communities from Prairie Pothole Lake near Jamestown, North Dakota, USA - PPLs Lake P8 Core (3) Depth... | ecosystem: Environmental > Aquatic > Freshwater >... | reverse complement strand
TCGAATATATCGCAGGATTTTATAATACAATCAGGCGACACTCGACTCTGGGCTATGTTTCACCCAATCAGTTCGAGTCCAATGGCCGCCATTCCCCTTAACTACCTGTCCGCCTTTTGGGGTGAAGCCCAGATCCCCCTCAATCCCCCCGTCGCAAAGTGCAGCGACAGGGGGAAGTTTGGTCTCCCGTGGCTTAACAACCGATGAGTAAACCAGCTCGCCGCTGTGTGGCGCTTGACTTGCTATCCCGGAGGATGGTAAGATCATGTTAACATGTACTTAAGAGGCGATCGGTGGAATCTAAACAGCCGGCGCAGGCGGCGCTCCAGCCCGTGGCGGATTTTGTTGCTATTAGGGCTGATCGGCATGTTCCTGTACCTGAACCAGGTGGTGGTGCCAGCTACCCCGCCGCTGTTCATCGCCACCCCCACAGCCACACGCAGCCCGGAGAGCTTCGTCAACGAAGCCGAGCAGTTCTACCAGGAAGGCAAGCTAAGCCAGGCGATCGACTCCTACCAAAAGGCCATCCTGGCTGACCCGAACAATCCCGCCAACTACATCACCCTGGCGCGCCTGCAGATATTCGCCGGAGACTACGAAGGCGCGGTCGAGAACGCGCAAAATGCCCTGCTGAAGAACCCTAACAATCCCATGGCGCATGCCGTACTGGGCTGGGCGCAGGGCTTTATGGGGGATTACTTGTCCGCAGAGGCGGCAGTCAAGAAGGCGCTCGAATTGGACCCCAACCTGGCCTCGGCGCACGCGTTCTATGCTGAAATCCTGGTCAATAAGGGGGATTTCGGCGACCTGGACCGGGCTATCGAGGCTTCTAAGACCGCCCAAACCCTGGATCCCAACCTGCTGGAAACACACCGGGCACGCGGCCTGGTGCTGCTCAACACACAGAACGTGCAGGAAGCCATCAACGAGCTGCAGGCTGCCTTGGCGATCAACGATAAGATCGCCGACCTGCATCTCAACCTGGGCTTCGCTTACCGGGTGAACGGCGAAAACGACCTGGCAGTCGAAGAGCTGCTGACCGCCTTCGCCCTAAATCCCGATTCGCCGGTGGCGCCCACCGAGATCTCCCTGGCGTATGCCAATGAAGGGCAGTTCGGCAAAGCCGTGCAGTACGCCGAGCAGGCAGTGCAGGTGGAACCGGACAACGCCCGCCTGCACGGCAACCTGGGCACCATGTACTACCGCAACCAGGAGATGGATAAGGCCATCGCCGAGCTGGGCCTGGTGGTGCACGGCGGCACCACGGAGCAAGGCCAGGTTGTGGAGGGGCTGCCGCTGGATTACAGCACTGTGGCGCAGTATTATTGGTTTTACGGCTTTGCGCTGGCTAAGAGCAACCGCTGCACGGAGGCCGTGCCGGTCTTCCAGGCACTGCTCACCGGCGTCCCCGATTATGACCTGGCAGTCGAGAATGCCCAGGCAGGCATCGATCTGTGCCAGCAGGGCATGCAGACGCCCGCCCCAGAGGTCGAAGCTGGCGAGGACGCCGAAGCCACGCCTGAGCCCTGATCGATAATCCATGGAACGCGACATCGTCGGTAAACGCCCAACTTTTCACCGCCAGAAATCCCAGGTGAACCCGTACCGCATCATGCTGTGGATCAGCCTGATCCTGGCAGGCGTGTGGATCCTGTACGGGCTGGAGCGCGGCCAGGTGGAGCCGCTCTTCGAGCCCACCCCGACCCCAACCCGCACCGCCAACTCGTATATTCAGGAAGCCCAGGCCTATTTCCTGGCCGGCAAGCTGGACGATCCCGACCCACCCCAGCCCACTCCGCCGCGCTACGACGCCATCGACACCTACCAACGCTCCCTGCAGCTCGATCCTGACAACGCCCAGGCATGGGCCGAGAAGGCGCGCATCGAGACCTACTCGACCCAGATGCTGAGCAACGACCGTGAGCGCCTGCAGCGGCTGGAGCAAGCCCTGGAGTCGATCAACCGGGCTGTGGAGCTGGCGCCCGACGACAGCACCGTGCGTGCCATCCGGGCCTTCGTGCTGGATTGGTACTCCACCAGCCCGCTGGTGCCAGCGGAGCGCCGCCAGGAGCTGCTGCTGGAGGCCGAGAGCGAGGCCGTGCGCGCCTACGGGCTGGACCCGGAGAACGGGCTGGCGCTGGCTTTCTACGCCGAGGTGCTGCTGGACCAGCAGAAATGGTCGCAAGCGGAGCAGAACGCCGAGAGGGCGGTGGTGCTGGCCCCCGATTCGATGGACGCGCACCGCGTGTATGCCACTGTGCTGGAGTCGCTGGGCCAGTACCGCAGCGCCATCGAACAATACCTCAAGGCGGTCAAGATCAGTCCCAACCTGACCTTCCTGTACGTGTATATCGGGCGCAACTACCTCAGCCTGCGCCTGTACGATAAAGCCCTGGAATACTATGCCCAGGCGGCGGAGATCAACACCCAACTGGGGGTGAGCAACCCGATCCCCAACCTGGAGATCGCCAAGACCTACGCCCAGCTGGGCGAGTTCTTCATCGCGGCCCGCAATGCCGAGACGGCCCTGAGCTTTGACCCGACGATCGCCAGCACTTACGGGCAGCTGGGCATCATCTATATCAAATCCCGCAACTACGAGGGGGCGCGCCCGGTGCTGAAGTGTGCCGTGGTGGGCTGCAACGCTGAGGAGAACGAGGCGGGCGGGGTGGCGGTGGAAGGGCTCGACCTGACCAACCTGACCGTGGCATATTATTATGTGGAATACGGCACGGTGCTGGCCTTTCTCAGCCGACCGGAACAGGACTTCTGCCCGGAGGCGCGCCAGATCCTGAACCAGGTGCGGGCGGCCTATCCCGATGATTCGATCCTGATGAGCATCGTGGCCGACAGTGAGGGCATCTGCAACCGTCTGGGGTCGAACGCGGCGGCAACCGAGGAGGCGCCGGAGGCTACTCCGACACCGACCACGGATAGTTGAGGCACTGCAGCGACGGAGCCTCTCAAGCCAAGCAAATCCACCACCAAGCACTATAATCGGTCTGCCGTGTCCTTTGTTATTGCTTAACCTTATCATCTAGTCACCAAGATCAGTAATGACAATCCTTATTGGAGATAAGACCAACTGTCTCTCTGAGGCTGCGAATAGTCCCGGTTTCGTATCATTAAGGGATGCCTACCGCATTGGCTGCGTTCAGGATGAGAGGCGATCCAGCCTGGCAGCCACATCGGTTAGGACACGGATATGACGGATGTGGGTTTGTACACGGATGACACGGATGGAAGGGATCAAAGAAAATACGCTTGAAGAACAGGATTCTTCACCCTTGCAAAGAATGCAAGGGCCCAGGGGCTGTGATTTTATCTTCACGTGTCACTCTAAGTAATCAGTCAATATGATCTTGATAGATATGTCATTCCGACCCGTAGCGCAGCGAAGGGGAGGAATCCCTGAAGCCATAACCCTGTATATCCTGCGTTGGTGTTCACAGGCTGGGTGTGCAGGGATTCCTCACCCTGGCAAAGAGCACCAGGGTTCGGAATGACATAGCTGAGGAGCGTAGCGACGAAGCTATCTCTCTTTGACAACCTGTCCGGAGCGGGACTGCTTCGCCGAAGGACGGCTCGCATCGCCGAAGGACGGCTCGCAGTGACGGAGAGTTTCTAATGACAGGCCGGTACAAATTCGGACCACGCTCAAAGCGAGCCGACCGAGAACAAATATCAGAAATTCGTTAATTTTAAGTTAGTACCCCCTTGACTTCCAACTAAAAAGCGTTTATTATTACGGGGCATGTTAGCACTCTCATAAGCCGAGTGCTAACATGCCTGTGTGTGCACAACCAACCAATCTAACCCTATGTATGGAGGAAGTTATGTCGATTTCATTAAAACCCCTGGGTAGCCGCGTGGTGGTCGAACCGATCGAGCAAGAGGAGATCACCTCGGGCGGTATCGTGCTTCCGGAAACCGCCAAAGAGAAGCCGCAGAAAGGGACCGTACTGGCAATGGGTCCGGGCGACCGCGATGACGACGGTAAACGCATCCCGATGGATGTCGCCGTGGGCAATACTGTGCTGTATGCCAAGTATGCCGGCACCGAAATCAAGGTCGAAGGCAAGAAACTGTTGATCTTAAAAGAGAGCGACATTTTAGCCATCGTCGAAGGCAAATAATCTAAGACTGAAATCAACTAAGGAGACTATCTATGGCAGCCAAACAACTGGTATTTTCTGAAGAGGCGCGTCGTCGCCTGCAACGCGGAATGGATCTGCTGGCTTCCGCGGTTGTCACCACCCTGGGGCCAAAAGGCCGCAATGTGGCAATCGATCGCAAGTTCGGTTCCCCCACCATCACCCACGATGGTGTCACCGTCGCCAAAGAAATCGAGCTGGAAGACCCCTTCGAGAACATGGGCGCCCAGCTTTTGAAAGAAGCCGCCACCAAGACTAACGACATAGCCGGTGACGGCACCACCACCTCCACCGTGCTGGCGCACTCAATCGTCAGCGAAGGTATGAAAAACCTGGCGGCAGGCGCCAACCCGATGCTGCTTAAGCGCGGCATCGAAGCTGCTACCAAGGCAGTGGCCGATCAAATCAAAGCCCAGGCTATTGAAATCACAACCAAAGAAGAAATCGCCAACGTGGCCTCCATCTCGGCCCAGGACCGCATCATCGGTGAGCTGATCGCCGAAGTGATGGACAAAGTCGGTAAAGACGGCGTCATCACCGTGGAAGAGTCCAAGGGCCTGGAGTTCGAGACCGAGTACGTTGAGGGTATGCAGTTCGATCGCGGCTACATCTCGCCCTACTTCATCACCGATCCCGAGCACATGGAAGCCAACATCGAAGAGCCCTACATCCTGATCTACGACAAGAAGATCTCTGCCGCCAGCGATATCGTCCCCATCCTGGAGAAGCTGGTGCAGATTGGCAAGCGCGAGCTGATCATCATCGCCGAGGACGTAGACGGCGAAGCCCTGGCGACCCTGGTATTGAACAAGCTGCGCGGCATGCTCAACGTGCTGGCACTCAAGGCGCCGGGGTTCGGAGATCGCCGCAAGGCCATGCTGCAGGACATCGCGGTTCTGACTGGTGCGAGCGTGATCTCGGAAGAGACCGGTCGCAAGCTAGAAAGCGTTGCCATCAGCGACCTGGGCCGCGCCGAGAAGGTTGTCTCCACCAAGGATGACACGACCGTGATCGGCGGCAAAGGCGAGAGCGCGCAGATCAAGGGCCGCATCGAGCAGATCCGGGTCGAGATCGACAAAAGCACCAGCGATTACGATCGCGAGAAGCTGCAGGAACGCCTGGCCAAGCTATCCGGCGGCGTAGCCATCATCCGTGTTGGCGCAGCTACCGAGACCGAGCTGAAAGAGAAGAAGCACCGTGTCGAAGACGCTCTTTCTGCGACGCGTGCAGCCGTGGAAGAGGGCATCGTGCCCGGCGGCGGCGTGGCTCTGATCAACGCTATGGGCGCCCTGGACAAAGTCAAGATGGACGGTGATGACGCCCAGATCGGCGTGAATATCGTCCGCAATGCCCTGGAAGTGCCGCTGCGCAAGATCGCCGAGAACGCCGGCAAAGAAGGCTCGGTTGTGCTCGAGACCGTGCGCCGCACCCAGAAAGAGAAGAAGAACAAGAACATCGGCTACAACGTCATCTCCGAGAGCTACCTGGATATGGTGAAAGACGGCGTGATCGACCCGGCCAAGGTGACGCGCGGCGCGCTGGAGAACGCAACTTCCATCGCGGCCATGATCCTGACCACCGAAGCCTTGATCACCGATATTCCCGAAAAGGACAAACCGGCTCCACCGCCGATGCCGGAGTATTAAAATGATGTAGCCCGGATTGGCCAGATCAACGATCTGGGCTACAGCATGGAAGAACGAGGCGCAACTCCCCTTGCGCCTCGTTTTGGTTTCGGACAACTCAACAAGAGCTCACCACAGAGCACACAGAGTACACGGAGAGAAATATTGATTAAGAGCTCAACGCAGAGTCGCAGAGTACGCGGAGAGAACTATTGATTGAGAGCTCACCGTGGAGGAAAATAGCTCACCACAGAGCATACAGAGTACACGGAGAGAAATATTGATTAAGAGCTCACCACAGAGCACACAGAGTACACGGAGAGAAATATTGTTCGAGGATCAGGAGAAAACAATGCCCCGCGGAGAAACGGAGAATTCCGTATCTGCGCCGCTCAACCCACCCTACAGCGACTGAAGGACTTTCACCTCACGATCGATCCGCTCACCCAGCTCTTTCTGCGCCCGCTCAAGATCATAGCGCACTTGCATGCGCAGCCACACGGCGGCGCTGGTGCCAAAATAACGACCCAAGCGCAGAGCAGTATCCGCGGTGATAGAACGCCGTCCATGTACGATCTCGCTGATCCGGATTGGCGGCACACCAATATCCTTTGCCACGCGGTACTGACTCAGACCAAGCGGCTTCATAAAGTCTTCCAGCAGCACCTCGCCAGGGTGAATGGGGGAAAGCATTTCATCCATATCTATTCCTCTCAAGAGTGGTAATCAACAATTTCTACGTTTCTGGCCTTATCTTTAATCCATTCAAAGCAGATTCGCCATTGGTCATTGATGCGGAAGCTATATTGACCAGCTCGATCTCCTTTGAGCTTCTCAAGTCGATTTCCGGGCGGTGCAAGCAAATCCTGCAAATCTAGCACGGCATCGAGGTAGATCAACTTGCGCCGGGCAATGCGTTGGATATTTGAGGGCAGTTTGTTTGATACCTGGCCGTGGAATACCTTCTCCGTTTCTTTCGATGCGAAGGATTCGATCATACGGGAATAATAACACATTGCGATAATATCGTCAAGCGATAATATCTATAAGCCCGAAAAATATGGCAACCCAGATCAGCGATCCGGGCTACAGCAACTACTACAGGCTGCCCAGATCAACGATCTGGGCTACAGCAACTGGATGTCCTTCCGAGGAGCGAGCTTTGCGACGAGGAATCCCTGCAAACAAAGTCTTTCCGATGAGCGTCACAGGAAATCCTCTCCCTTCGACTTCGCCTTTCGACTGCGCTCAAGACAAGCTCAGGGCAAGCCTTCACTGCGTTCAGGGTCGGAATGACATGGGCGGATGCTGATCGCATGATCCCCAACAACACTGTGTGGGGAGACTGTCGAATTTTAGTGGTTCGCCTGTGATTGATCGGTTATAGATGACTTTTTGTGAGGATACTATCGACCAATCACAAGTGATTGATCGGTTATAGATGACTTTTTGTAAAGATACTTTTGACCAATCACAATTTAGACCGGAATAATCTTCTTTGACAAAATGAGCCTCCTGTGTTAAAATTGCAGGTACATTAACAAAGAAGATGGACAAGGAAGGCACAGCCCGGCCGGATTCCCGGCCCAACAGCGTTACCGTCAACAAATTCCTATTCTTGGGGCGAAATTACCAACCCTTGAAAATCTGCGGAAATCACGAGAAGTAACTGCAAGCCCCGGCGAGTAAGTTCCTGTCGGGGCATTTTTATTAACCTTAGGAGTTACGCATTTCAGGGGTAATCGGGGTTGTTTGGGCGGGCGTAGCCCGCCCAAACAACCCCATCCACACACGAACTGCGTAAGTCCTAAACCTCCTGTCTTCATCCGATACCAACTTACGCGATTCGGGGAAGCATCCCTGAACTGCGAAGCATCTATAGTTTATATAACGTAAGGAAGTTTATGAGCAACAACACATTAAGAATAATTCCCCTGGGGGGCCTCGGGGAAGTCGGCAAGAATATGATGGCCTACGAGTACAAGGACCACATCCTGGTGGTCGACGCCGGGATGATGTTCCCCGAGAATGACATGCTGGGGATCGACTATATCATCCCCGATTTTCAATACCTGATCGAGAACCGCCACAAAGTGGCGGGGATCATCATCACCCACGGTCACGAAGACCACACCGGAGCGATCCGCCACCTGCTGGAGCAGGTCAACGCGCCGATCTATGCGACGCCGCTGACGCGCGGGCTGCTGGAAGTCAAGCTGGGGCGCGGCGGGCTGATCAACCAGGTCAAGCTCAATACCGTGCAGGCAGGCAGCGCCATACAGGCCGGACCGTTCAAGGTCGAGTTCTTCCACGTCTGCCACTCGATCCCCGACGGGGTTGGGCTGGGCATCACCACGCCCGCCGGGCTGGTGGTGCACACCGGCGACTATAAATTCGACCATACCCCGGTGGACAACCGCCCGACCGATTACGGCAAGCTGGCCGAGCTGGCGGCACGCGGGGTGCTGGCCTTGCTGGCCGACTCGACCAACGCCGATAAGCCGGGCTGGACGCCGTCCGAGCGCGTGATCGACCCGGCGCTGGACAATGTATTCCGCAATGCGAAAGGGCGGGTGATCATCTCGAGCTTTGCCTCGCTGATCTCGCGCATGCAGCAGGTAGCCAATGCCTCCGCGCGCCACAAACGCAAGATAGCCTTCGCCGGCACCAGCATGGTGGACAACGCCCGTATGGCGCTCAAGCTGGGCTATCTGGATATCCCTGACGAGCTGATGGTCACCGTCGAGCAGGCGCTCAAGATGAACCCCAAAGAGGTGACCCTGATGACGACCGGTACACAGGGTGAACCGACCTCGATTATGGGGCGCTTATCGACCGGCACCAACCGCCAGTTCGACATCCGTGAAGGCGACACAGTGGTGCTCTCGTCGCATCCCATCCCGGGGAATGAAGAGAGCGTATACCGCACGATCAACCGCCTGTTCCGGCGCGGCGCCAACGTGATCTACGAGGGCATCGCCCCGGTGCACGTCTCCGGGCACGCCAGCCAGGAAGAGATGAAGCTGATGCTGCACCTGGTGAAGCCGAAATACTTCGTGCCCATCCACGGGGAGCTGCGGCATCTCAAGCAGCACGCCGTGCTGGCCCAGCAAGTGGGCATCCCGGCTGAGAATATCGCGGTGATCGAAAACGGGCAGTCGATCGAGTTCAAGGACGGGAAGATGCAGCTCGGGAAGCGCATCCCAGGCGGGTACGTCTTCGTGGACGGCGCCGGCGTAGGGGAGATCGGTCCCAGCGTGATGCGCGAGCGCGAGATCCTATCGCGGGACGGGTTTGTGCTGGTCAACCTGAGCCTGGACCGGGACTCCTGCCGGCTGGTGAACGAACCAGAGTTCATCACGCGGGGTTTCATGCCCGCCCGCGAGGCGGATGAGCTGTTCGAGGCGGCCCGCAAGCTGGTGCAGCAGAATATCGACTGCAGCAGCAACGGCAGGCTGCAGGGCGACCTGGAGCAGACGCTTAAGTCATTTTTCTACAGCAAGACAAAACGCCGCCCGATGGTGTTCGTCACCATGAGCGAGGGGTAGATTGGGGCGACCCGTCGTCCCTGTTCATAAGAACAGGGGCGACCCGCCATTGCGGTTTATAGCACTGCGCGCAAGACTCATGGGTCGCCCCTACGGATGTAGGTGAATCCCCAACAGAATAGGGCGACCCGTCGTCCCTGTCCATACCACTGCGTGCAAGATTCATGTGTGTGGTGGACCCATGAATCTGGACACTTTTTTAGGGATTCTTAGGGGGTAGCCTCGACCGGTTGAGTGAGAGCGAGCCGATAGGCGAGCTCGAATTCAACCGGGGTCAAATACCCCAGGGACGAATGGATGCGCTTGTGATTATACACATCCTCGATAAAACGTCCAATCTGGCACGCTGCCTCTGCAAAGTCGCGGTAGTCCGACAGGTCCACCTCCTCTTCTTTGATGGTGCGCATGAAGCGTCCGGCGTAGCCATTTTCTTCGGCCTTGCCCACAGACGCCATGCTGATCTGGATCTGGTGAGCTTTCAACAAGTCGATATAGGCGTGGGCGGCATACTGCACACCCTGGTCGCTGTGATGGATTTCGGGCACATGATCGGCCAGCGCCATCCGCAGCGCCGCCAGGGTCAATTCCTGCTCGAGCAGCTTGCTCAGATGCCAGCCACGGACGGCGCGGGTGAAGACATCCATCACGATCGCCAGGTAGACAAAGCCTTGCCCCAGCCGGATGTAGGTGACGTCGCACACCCAAACCTGTTCTGGATAGGCGATCTCCAGCTCCTTCACCAGGTTGGGATAGCGAGGATAGGGGTGATCGCTGTCGGTGGTGCGGCTTTTCCTGCGTTTCACCGGCCGCAGCAGCCCTTTCAGACGCATGATCCGCTGCACACGCTTGCGATTGATCTGGTAACTGTAGGGCGGACGTCTCAGCTGGCTGCGTACCCGGCG
>Ga0105095_10002318_pt1 | contig 10232 bp, 7 predicted proteins | sample PPLLak2March2015_2_FD_79180 | JGI IMG/M metagenome (GOLD analysis project Ga0105095, IMG submission 79180) | Freshwater sediment microbial communities from Prairie Pothole Lake near Jamestown, North Dakota, USA - PPLs Lake P8 Core (3) Depth... | ecosystem: Environmental > Aquatic > Freshwater >... | reverse complement strand
ATATCAAAATCAGCAATCCCGGCCACCCCTCCTTCAAAAGGAGGGGAAACTTATTTGTTTATAAACCAGATAATTATAGTGGTTTTCGTTATTAAAATATTCCTTAGGTTGACGGCTATGGGGCCGGGGGGATGAGTACGTGAAAAACCAGGCAGAGAAAGGGGCCGAACGTAAAAAAACAGCCCCGCAGGGCTGTTTTAGTGAGGAGCCAGCCTGCAGGGCTGCAAGGGGATGAGTACGTGAAAAACCAGGCAGAGAAGGGGGCAGGTGTATGAGATATCATTAACTGTCAAAGAGATTTATATTATATTTACATTTCTTCTATAATAATTTTATACCGACATTCTATGTCCCTATTCGAAGCGAGGAATATTACAAAACAGTTTGGAAGTCTCACTGCTCTTGATAAGGTGAGCATTTCCGTTCCGGAACAATGTATCTACGGGCTACTCGGACCAAACGGTGCGGGAAAAACCACACTTATCCGTATTATTAATCAGATCACCGGACCCGATACGGGTGAACTGTTCCTGAATGGGAAAAAACTGATGCCGGATGATGTCCATTCCATTGGCTATCTTCCCGAGGAACGGGGATTATACAAAAAGATGAAAGTAGGTGAGCAGGCTTTGTATTTCGCCCAGCTTAAAGGGCTGTCAAAAACTGAAGCCATGAGAAGACTGAAATACTGGTTCAGGAAGCTCGATATCGTCGACTGGTGGGGCAAAAAAGTCGAAGAACTTTCAAAAGGAATGCAGCAGAAAGTGCAGTTCATTACAACTGTCCTTCATGAACCAAAGCTAATAATCTTCGACGAGCCCTTTACGGGTTTTGATCCGGTTAATGCCAACATCATCAAAAATGAGATCCTTTTCCTCAGGGAGAGAGGTGCAACAATAATTTTTTCCACTCACAATATGGGATCTGTCGAGGAATTATGTGACAACATAACCCTGATCGACAAAGCAAAAACAATTCTGGAAGGAAGCGTAAATGAGATCCGCAGGAAATGGGCAGCCAATGAATATGACTTTATATTTCGCGGTAATGTGAAGATTGAAGAGAACAGTCTGTATAAAATTCTCAGTCAAAAGTCCGAAAATGATAAAACAGCGATCAGGCTCAGTACCAAAGAGGAAATCACATCCAACGACATTCTGAATACAGTTTTGAATGCCGGAAACCTTATATCCTTCAACCCCGCCCTGCCATCAATGAATGAGATATTCATAAGGGTCGTCGAATCGCGCAATTAAAAACTACTGATATTGTAACAATAAGATTATGAGCAAGATATCTGTAATAATAAAAAGAGAATATCTAACAAGGGTCAGGAAAAAATCATTTATAATTATGACTATTCTGGCGCCTTTGCTGATGGCTTCAATATTTGTTCTGTTACCGGTGCTGATGCTATCCGGGGAACGGGACGACAAGAAGATAGCCGTGATCATAGACGGATCGGAAATTTTCCGGGAGGAATGTATTGGAGCTATTCCCGATACCAAAGCAGAAAAATTTGTGTATCTGCAGGATGTAGATATAAATGATATGGTGAAGACGTTTGGTGCAGCCGGTTATTACGGTGTTCTGTATATCTCACCCGAAGCCCTTAACACTCCTCTCTTATACTCTAAAAAACAACCTCCCAGCGGCCTTACCGAACATATATCCCGTAATCTTAAGAACCGGATTGAAAAAAATAAACTTCAGGAACATAATATCCGGAACCTCGATTCTATTTTAATGCAGATCAGGACGAGTGTCGAAGTCAATACAACACTTGTTGATGAAACGGGGAAACTTACCGAAACCAGTACCGATGTAGCAATGATATTTGCATATCTGGGAGGCTTTCTGATGTATATGCTTGTATTTATTTTCGGATCACAGGTTATGAGGGGAGTAATCGAGGAAAAAACAAGCAGGGTCGTTGAGGTAATTGTTTCATCCGTCAAGCCCATCGAACTCATGATGGGTAAAGTAATCGGCATCGCCCTGGTGGGTCTGACACAATTTATGATCTGGGTTATCCTGCTTGTTGGAGCAGTAGGGGTTGTGCAATCCACAGTATTAAGTAAAACAAATACTGAGATTATGCAAAGTCTTCCACAGGATATAATGGCAGGGAACCAGCAGGTGAGTGAGGCTGTGAAGAGCGCGGAGGTCTCCCCGGAACTTATGGAAATTTCAGAGGCATTCGATAATGTCATGAATCTGAACTGGCCGCTGATCCTTTTATCATTCGTTTTCTATTTCATTACAGGATATCTTTTATATGCTTCGGTTTTTGCGGCTATCGGTTCGGCTGTCGATAATGAGACTGAAACTCAGCAATTTATGCTGCCTGTAACTATACCGATCATCATTGGCCTTCTGGTTGCAATGGGAACCATGCAAAACCCGGAAAGCTCAATCGCATTCTGGTTTTCAATGATACCGCTCACCTCTCCCATTGTTATGATGGCAAGGATCCCGTTCGGTGTTCCCTACTGGCAACTCGCTGTTTCAATGGCACTGATGGTTGTAACCTTTATTGCATTTGTATGGATGGCAGCCAAAGTCTACCGCACCGGTATCCTGATGTATGGGAAAAAGACTTCGTGGAAGGAATTGTGGAAATGGTTGAGATATAGTGGGTAGGTATCCGGCTTGCGGCGTGCGACGTGCGGCTTGCGGTTTGCGGTTTGCGGCTTGCTCCAAACCGTACATCATTTGTCTTACGCCCTAATAAGAAAGAAATAAAGCAATTATAAGGAGAAATATGTCGAAGATATTAGTTATAGATGATGAGAAAGCAATCCGGAACACCCTGAAGGATGTCCTGGAATACGAGAAATATGAAGTCGATCTTGCTGAAGACGGGCTCACAGGAATTGAGCTTTTCTCTAACAATACTTACGACATTGTTTTGTGCGATATCAAAATGCAGAAGATGGACGGGATCGAAGTGCTTCAGAAAATCATGGAGATATCGACAGTTACACCTGTCATCATGATTTCCGGACACGGTAATATTGATACTGCAGTTGAAGCAATAAAAAAAGGCGCCTACGATTTCCTTGAAAAACCTCTCGACCTTAACAGGCTCCTGATAACGATCAGAAATGCCAAGGATAAATCGACACTTATCACCCAGACACAGGTGCTTAAGAACAAGGTCAGCAAAATGTATGAAATTGTAGGTGAGTCGGAAGCTATAAAGAAAGTTAAGGAGATGATCGACAGAGTAGCTCCAACCGAGGCAAGGATCCTGATAACGGGCGCCAACGGAACAGGTAAGGAGCTTGTTGCGCATCAGATCCATGAAAAAAGCAACAGGGCAAAAGGTCCGTTTGTTGAAGTAAACTGTGCTGCAATTCCCTCTGAACTGATTGAAAGTGAGCTGTTTGGACATGAGAAGGGGTCCTTCACATCAGCTATTAAACAGCGAATCGGCAAATTTGAACAGGCCAACGGCGGGACCCTGTTTCTGGATGAGATCGGAGATATGAGCCTTTCAGCTCAGGCTAAAGTGCTCAGAGCTCTCCAGGAGAACAGGATCACACGAGTCGGATCCGATAAGGATATTCAGGTGAACGTCAGGGTGGTCACAGCAACAAACAAGAATATAAAGAAGGAAATCGAGACCAACTCATTCAGGGAGGATCTGTATCACAGACTCAGCGTTATACTGATCCATGTTCCAACGCTTAATGAGAGGGATGAAGATATCCCTATGCTGGCCGAGTATTTTAATTCATTGATCTGCAAGGAATATGGCATGAGTAAAAAAGTAATCAGAAAGGATGCGCTCAAAGAACTTCAAAAGATCCAGTGGACCGGTAACATAAGGGAATTCAGGAATGTCCTTGAACGGCTGATTATTCTGTGCAAGGATGAAATAACCGGAGCTGATGTGCTTGCATATGCAAGACCGGTCTCCGGAGGGAATGTTTAATAATAGTAAATATGAAAACGGCTAAAAACCTCAGAATATACTTCCTGTGGATTTTGATTCTGTTATCATCATGCGGGGTTCTGAAGAACTCTGACAGGGAATTCCTGTTTATACAGATGACAGATCCCCAGTTCGGATTCTTCAGCAATAACAAAGGATTTTCGGAAGAGACAAAACTGTATGAAAAAGCCGTCGCGGAAATAAACCGCATCAAACCGGCCTTTGTTGTGATAACAGGCGACCTGGTAAATGACAGATCAAATCAGGCTCAATGGGATGAGTTCAGGAGGATAACCTCCCTGATAAATCCGGAAACAGATGTTTACCTTACACCGGGCAATCATGATATCGGACAGGAACCTCAGAAAGAGGATATTGACCGGTATACATCCATGTTTGGTAAAGACAGGTTTTCGTTCAGGTACCATGGTTGCAGTTTTATCGGCTTCAATTCGAGTTTGATTAAGGCGGGAACTCCCGGTCTTGAGGAAGATCAGTTTAACTGGCTCCGGAATGAACTTAAATCTGCGCGGAGAACAAACCAGACAATTCTTTTCTGCCATTATCCTTTTTTTATCAAAGACCCTGAGGAATCCGAAACTTATTCCAATATTGATCCTGAAACCAGGTCCAGATATCTTACACTTTTTGGGGAATTTGATGTTGAGGCTGTTTTTACAGGTCATCTTCACAATAATGCCGCCGGGAATTTTGGAGCAACAAGAATGATCACCACCTCAGCTGTCGGCAAACCTCTCGGAGAGGCACCATCAGGGTTCCGGATAGTTCAGGTTAAAGAAAATGAGGTTATTGATCGTTATTTCTCACTGGATAAGATACCGAATCCGGTTGTATTCTGATAAATCCTGTTTTCAGAAATATGCGGGATCTAAAATCTGAAATAAATGAACGGAATCACGTCGGTGGTTCTCATCTGAATTAAAAGTACAGCAACAAGTATTACCACGACGAATTTGGCGACAACAGGGATCCTTATGAACAGCCCTCTGTAAGATTCCTTTATTCTTTCAGGCAGCATATGAATAGTATATCCGGTTACCATCAGTAAGAAGACACTGCTGTAAGCCTGCAGGACACTCAGCCATGCTCCGGGAGAAAAGTTTTGAAATATCTGCCTGATCATAAGCATTGCAGTTTCCATATCCTGTGCCCTGAAAAAAATCCAGCAGAAGCTGACAAAATTAAACGTCAGAAAAACTGAAACTGCCTTTCCAAAACGTCCCTCCCACATCCGTCTGCCAAATAGTGAGCACAATATCTTGCTGATTACAAGACCAATACCATGAAGTCCTCCCCATATAATAAACCTCAGGGCTGCTCCATGCCATAATCCGCCCAGAAGCATAGTAATAAGCAGATTTATCCCGGTTCTAAAAGTTCCTTTCCTGTTTCCCCCAAGGGAGATATAGAGATAATCTTTCAGCCAGCGGGACAAAGATATATGCCATCTTTTCCAGAAATCGGCTATTCCTGCAGCCTTGTAAGGAGAATTAAAATTGACGGGAAGTCTGAATCCGAATATCAGCGCCACACCTATGGCTATGTCGGTGTAACCCGAAAAATCGCAATAGATCTGTAAACCATAACCGTATACTGCTGCCAGGTTTTCAAATCCCGAATAAACAGAGGGAATATCAAAAACTCTGTCAACGAGATTCACCGCAATGAAATCCGAGATAACTATTTTCTTTATCAATCCTTTCAGAATAAGGAACATTGCATGGCTGAATTCCCTGGTTGTCAGGCTGAAATCAGTGTAAAGCTGTGGAATGAATTCATATGCCCTGACAATTGGCCCTGCCACAAGCTGCGGAAAGAAAGAAACATAAAAGCCAAAATCGACAATGTTATTCAGCGGCGTCAGCTTCTCTCTGTAAATGTCAATTGTGTAGCTGAGCGACTGGAATGTAAAAAAAGAGATCCCTATCGGCAGAAGTATTGTACTGATATTGAAAGATGTACCCAGGTGATCATTTGAAAACACGGCAAGAAAATCATAAACCTGGAAATTGGAGCCAAACAGGTAATTTATCGTTTCGATGAAGAAGCCCGAGTACTTGAAATATGCAAGGATACCCAGGTTTGATACCAGGCTGAAAATGATAAAGAGCCGCTTGAATGATTTTCTCCGGGAATGATGGATCAGCAATCCGCATGCAAAATCAACAACAGTAACAAGGACCAGAAGGAACAGGAAGAGCCCTCCTGATTTATAATAGAAAAACAGACTTGCAATAAGAAGATAAAAGTTCCTCAGAAAATGCTTCCTGTAAACAATGGTATAGCCGGCGAGTAACAGCAGAAAGAATAACCAGAATGCAGAAGTTGTAAATATAAATGGTTTGCCGGGATCATATCTGAAAATCCCGGAAAATACCATTCCAACAAGTTTCTTTTCTGCTTTCTCATCACCAGGTTCTAAAGCCCCGGGTTGTGAAACCGTCACAACACTATCCGTTTCTGATGGTTCCGGTGCCGGAATAATAGAATCTTCTTTCAGGGAAAACATTGCTTCAGCCAGCATCTGCGACAATGTATCCGCTCCCTGGTATGTAAAGTGAACATAATCGTCCTGCGCAAGCGGGGGATCATTCTCAACCCATTTAACTATGGATGACTTACCTCCCATTGCATCGTATGGATCCCAGAAAGCGGCACCTGCTTCAAGCGCAGCTTCTTTCTGAGCTTCAATTATTGCAGGAATATTGGCATATGATGATATGCTGTCACCTTCCCTTGTTGCCATATCTGTAATTCCAATGACCATTACCGGCGTCGAAGGAGCCACATCATTCAGGAGAGCAATCTGACGGATCACCCCCTGCCTGTAGTACGAATAGTCGCTTCTTACATTTTTAACAATATTCAAACCGTAGAGAAGAACTATCAGGTCGGGCGAAAGCATCCGGTAAGCCTGCTCAAGGTTCTCACGGTCGACAAGCGTGAACTCAAGTCCTGCGCTTCCCCGCCGTGGGATATTATCCACGATGATACCGGTCCTGCTTTCAATACTGATCCCGCATATATCCGGACTTGTCCGGCCTTCAAACTCAATCAGAATATCTTCAGTTCTGTTCAGGAAGCAGGAAATTTCATGGAGGCTCTCACCGTTCTTAAGCATACCCTCGAGCAACAGGTTCCCATCGGCTGTGATTCTAAATAGCACCGGACTCACCGAGTTGGCATAAAAGATCCTCAGGATATCATAAACCGCAACTGAACTGTCGGCATAGATTGAGGGTTTTATCCTTACGAATGCTTTTTCCGGCCTGGGTTTAACTTCACCCTCAGGCAGATACCTGCAGACTGTCATAAAAGGTCCGAGCCTGTTGTGGCCGATCCGCCCGTTTTTATAGGATAGATAATTATATCTCTGCCAGTTGGGTGAGGAATGTAATTGGATTGATTTTGTGGACATTACCGGGATCACCGGAAGAAAAAGCCCGGGCCCGGTGCCTCCTCTGCCTTCCCTTAACAGCCTCCTCAGGTGAAAGGTGATCCTGTCACCTTCGATCTGGGAATCACCGTAAAATAAGATCCGTACCTGTCCCTGCGGATTCCGCAGAGAATCAAGAAATGATCCGAAATTATTTAAAGGTTTTATACCGGAAACAAAATTCACGGTGTCTGAATAAGTTGCAATATTGCTTATTTCACCCGGCAGAGTATCACGAACCTGCTCATTAACAGACTGTTGATCAATTGTATCAATGCCAGTGAATTTCCTTATCAGATCTGAAGGCAGGAATTCATTTAATGACGGGAAGAGTCTGCTGTCCGGGAAAAGGAAAAAGAGGCCGGTAAGGCTTACTAGTACTAAAAGCAACAGTAAAAACGACCTGAAAGGGCGCATATGTTAGTCAGGAATCAGCTTTTCCTTTTTATCTTTAGCTTCTGACCCACCTGTATCTTCTGCGGATCTGTAATATTATTCAGCGAAAGTATTTCATTGATTGTTGCGCTCTCATATAATTTAACGATATCCCAGATCGTATCCCCGTAACGTACGGTATATGTTATGTATTCCCCGTCAGTTTCCGGAGCTGTTACTGCCACTGTTGTTTGTGTATTTGCCAGTGTTGTTTTGCCGATCATTGCCTGTTTTTCAGCGAACGTCATGGAATTTATCTTTGAACAACCCTCTGCTTTCGAAGGATCAACATATATTGCAAGTGTCTGTCCTATCCTGATTGTGTTGCGGTAAATGTTATTCCAGTATCTCACTTCTGACAAACCCACTCTGTACCATCCCGAAATGAATCCGAGGTTATCACCTTCCTTCACGGTATAGAGCAGCTTCGTTTTTCCCTTAATATCCGGAGGAGCCCAGGCTGTTCTTGACGGATCTTCAATTCTTATAGTCTTGTTCAGGTAAATATCAGACTTATAATGTCTAATGGTATCGTTAAGATCAATAAAATCACCCAGATGACTCATCGGCAGGGTCAGTGCAAGCGGTTTTGACGATCCGGGTACAAGGCCGGTACGGTATTGAGGATTCAGTGCACGAAGTTCGCCGTAAGGGATCTTCATCACCTCTGATATCTGGACAAGATGGATATCCTTATTGATCATTATTGTATCGGTGGCGACGGGGAAATTCAGTGGTAAAGGCCGTATGTTATGTTCAGCATAATAATTGATGGCATATGTGGCAGCTACATACTGGGGTATGTATCCTCTTGTTTCCCTCGGCAGCCTGTAAAAAATATCCCAGTAATCCTTCTTGTTTCCTGAACGTCTGATCGCTTTGCTTACATTGCCGGGACCACAGTTATATGCAGCTATAACCAGTACCCAGTCATTAAATATATTATGCAGGTCCCTCAGATATTTTGCGGCAGCATGTGTTGCCTTTACAGGATCGCGGCGTTCATCAACTATCGAATTTATGGTTAGTCCGTACTGCCTGCCTGTGCTGTACATGAACTGCCATAGTCCGGTAGCACCCATCCTCGAAACAGCATTTGTATGGAGAGCTGATTCTATAACTGCCATATATTTCAGTTCGACCGGAAGTTTATAGTAGTCAAAAATATCTTCTATCATCGGGAGATAATAATCCTTCAATCCAAGGACAGCGCTGAATTTATCCCTCTGTTTGACAGTGTAAACATGAATATGATTCCTGATAATGCTGTTATAGGGAAGCTTTATAATGGAATTAATTTTTCTTAACCTGCTGATATACACCGAATCAGGATATACAGTTCCGGCAGTATCATCGGAAAAGTATCCCGGATTATTGGCCATTGCCATTTTCACATACCAGCCCGCAATCAGGCTGTCAAGGTCGGTGTTGATCTTTTCATAATTTACAGCTGCTCCGATGACAATAGTATCGGGACTCTGTGAAACCGCCCTGTTCAATAATCCGGTTAAAAACAATAGTGCAATTATAGCTCTGCTTCTCATCATTCAGTCATTTGTTTAAAAAGTAAATCTAAGGCTCACATTCAGTCCTATTCCTGAATAGGCTGACATCGGGATCTTTACAGGTTCAACTTCAAGCTCAAGCTTATCGCTGACATCGTAATTAAAAAGGCTTGCATCAACATTTGCATCAAGAACCGTAAAAAGATACCAGGCAGCGAAGCCAATATACGAAAGATCCCGGTATTTTTTAAAATAATCTACCTGACGGAGCATTCTGTCCTTATACCATGAGTAGGTTTCAGGATGGAGAGCACGATCGTAATCTGCCGGATCAACATTCCTTATAATTTCAATATAGGAATCTGTTCCCGGGATATCATCTGTAAAATCCTGGTAAGCTTTCATGAATTTGATATAATTGGTGGAGTTATAGCTAAGTGCAAAAATAACTCCTCCGAAGCCGGCATAAACAAATGGAACTTTCCAGTATTTCCGGTTGTAAACCTGTCCGAGACCCGGGAATGCTACAGCAAGCATGGTGGCTCTCAGCGGTTCGGCCTTAAAAACACGTTTACCGGGTTCGGCAACCGACAAAGTATCCTGTGCAATGGTGTTTTGCAGAAAACAACAAAGCATTAAGATGATAAGCAGCGGTATTTTCCTATGCGCCTCCAAAACTATTATTACCGGAAGTACCAGTATAACGGCGCGACAAAGATAATTATTTTCAAGAGTTTAGGCGATCAAAGACTCCTAAAATGCGTTCCATCTCGTCAGGGGATTCAAAGGGTATCACTATCTTACCTTTACCCTGTTCATTTATCCGGAAATTTACGTCAACTGCAAAAATCCTGTTCAGATGTTCTGTCAGCTGGCTGAAGTCCTGGTTCAGTTT
>Ga0105095_10002315_pt1 | contig 10240 bp, 7 predicted proteins | sample PPLLak2March2015_2_FD_79180 | JGI IMG/M metagenome (GOLD analysis project Ga0105095, IMG submission 79180) | Freshwater sediment microbial communities from Prairie Pothole Lake near Jamestown, North Dakota, USA - PPLs Lake P8 Core (3) Depth... | ecosystem: Environmental > Aquatic > Freshwater >... | reverse complement strand
TTTGGACTTAGGAGGGAACGATGTACTCCGTCCGAGAGACCGACTACGGCACCCCGGCCCGCCTGTCCGAGCGTCTGGTCACGCTCGAGATCGACGGTGTGGAAGTCAGCGTACCCGAGGGCACCTCGGTCATGCGCGCGGCGACGCAAGCCGGCTACAGCATCCCCAAGCTGTGCGCAACCGACATGCTGGAGTCCTTCGGCTCCTGCCGGCTGTGCCTGGTGGAGATCGAGGGCCGCAAGGGCTATCCGGCTTCCTGCACCACACTGGTGTCCGCAGGCATGCAGGTGCGCACGCAAAGCCCGGCGCTGGCCAAGCTGCGCCGTAACGTCATGGAGCTGTACATCTCCGATCATCCTCTCGACTGTCTGACGTGCCCCGCCAACGGCAACTGCGAGCTGCAGGACATGGCGGGCGTGGTGGGGCTGCGCGAGGTGCGCTACGGCTACGACGGTGCCAATCATCTGACAGCCGAGAAGGACCAGTCCAATCCGTATTTCACCTTCGATCCCACCAAGTGCATCGTCTGCTCGCGCTGCGTGCGTGCCTGCGAAGAGGTGCAGGGCACCTACGCGCTGACCGTGGACGGCCGCGGCTTCGCCTCGATGATCTCGCCGAGCGCGAAGGAAAGCTTCTTCGACTCCGAATGCGTTTCCTGCGGCGCCTGTGTGCAGGCCTGCCCGACCGCCACGCTTATGGAGAAGTCGATCATCGACCACGGGCAGCCCGAGCGCAGCGTGGTCACCACCTGCGCCTACTGCGGAGTGGGCTGCTCGTTCCGTGCGGAGATGCAGGGCACCCAGGTCGTGCGCATGGTGCCGAACAAGGACGGCAAGGCCAACCACGGCCATTCCTGCGTCAAGGGCCGGTTTGCCTGGGGCTACGCGACCCATCCGGATCGCATCATCAAGCCGATGATTCGCAGCCGCATTACCGACCCCTGGAAGGAGGTGACCTGGAACGAGGCAATAGCCTACGCCGCCGCGGAGTTCAAGCGCATCCAGGCCAAGCACGGCCGCGGAGCCGTCGGCGGCATCACCTCCTCCCGCTGCACCAACGAGGAGACCTACCTTGTGCAGAAGCTGGTGCGCGCGGCCTTCGGCAACAACAACGTGGACACCTGCGCGCGGGTGTGCCATTCGCCGACCGGCTACGGGCTCAAGCAGACGCTCGGCGAGTCGGCCGGCACGCAAAACTTCGATTCGGTTGAACAGGCCGATGTCATCATGGTCATCGGCGCGAACCCTACCGAGGGCCACCCGGTGTTCGCCTCGCAGCTGAAGCGCCGGCTGCGTGAAGGCGCGAAGCTCATCATCGTGGACCCGCGCACGATCGAGCTGGTGCGGCAGCCCCATGTGCAGGCCAGCCATCATCTGAAGCTTCTGCCCGGCACCAACGTCGCCGTGATCAATGCGCTGGCGCACGTGGTGGTGACGGAGGGGTTGACGAAGGAAGACTACGTGCGCGAGCGCTGCGATCTGCGCGAGTACGAAAAGTGGAAGTCGTTCATCAGCCAGCCGCGCAATTCACCCGAGGCCATGGAGCCGATAACCGGCGTACCTGCTGCGGAGGTTCGCGCGGCCGCGCGCCTGTATGCCGGCGCGCACAACGCCGCCATCTACTACGGTCTGGGTGTAACAGAGCACAGCCAGGGCTCGACGATGGTGATCGGCATCGCCAACCTCGCCATGGCCACCGGCAACCTCGGCCGGTCAGGCGTAGGCGTCAATCCCCTGCGGGGCCAGAACAACGTGCAAGGCTCCTGCGACATGGGCTCGTTCCCGCATGAGCTGCCCGGCTACCGGCACGTCTCCGACGCTGCGGTGCGCGGGCTGTTCGAGTCGGAATGGCACGTTTCGCTCGATGCCGAGCCCGGGCTGCGCATCCCCAACATGCTCGACGCCGCGCTGGACGGCAGTTTCCGCGGCCTGTATGTACAGGGCGAAGACATCGCGCAGTCCGACCCCAACACGCAACATGTGACCGACGCGCTCGGCGCGCTGGAGTGCCTCGTGGTGCAGGATCTGTTCCTCAACGAGACTGCCAGGTTCGCGCACGTCTTCCTGCCCGGCTCATCGTTCCTGGAGAAGAACGGCACCTTTACGAATGCGGAGCGGCGCATCTCGCCGGTGCGCAAGGTCATGCCGCCGCTGTCGGGGATGGAGGACTGGGAAGTGACTGCGGCGCTCTCGAACGCACTGGGCTACCCGATGCACTACGACCACCCGGCGCAGATCATGGACGAGATCGCGCGCCTGACCCCCACTTTCACCGGCGTGAACTACGCGAAGCTCGAGCGCCTGGGCAGCATCCAATGGCCGTGCAACGACAAGGCGCCGGAAGGCACGCCGGTGATGCACGTCGAACAGTTCGTGCGCGGCAAGGGCAAGTTCATCCTCAGCGAGTACATCCCCACCGACGAGCGAGCAACGTGGGAGTACCCGCTGCTCATGACTACCGGCCGCGTGCTCAGCCAGTACAACGTCGGTGCCCAGACCCGGCGCACCGAGAACAACCGCTGGCATCACGAGGACGTGCTGGAGATCCATCCCCACGACGCCGAGCAGCGCGGCGTCCGCGAGGGCGACTGGGTGGGGGTGCGCAGCCGCGCGGGCGAGACCGTGCTGCGGGCAACCCTCACCGAACGTGTTCAGCCGGGCGTGGTCTATACGACCTTCCACTTCCCCTGGTCAGGCGCCAACGTCGTGACCACCGAGAACTCGGACTGGGCTACCAACTGTCCGGAGTACAAGGTCACGGCCGTCCAGGTCAGCCGGGTGATGCAGCCGTCCGAGTGGCAGAAAGACTATGCGCGCTTCTCGCAGGTGCAGGACCGGCTGCTCCAGGAGCGCGAGCGCACCCAGGTTTGAAAGGCGGTCACGCCTCGCCCCTCACGTCTCGAACCTCGCGCCTCGCAATGGACCCCCAGCGCCTGGTCCACATGGCCAACCAGATCGGGGCCTTCTTCAGCGCCGAGCCCGATCGCGCCGTCGCGCTCAACGGGATCGCAGGCCATCTCAAGCGCTTCTGGGACCCGCGCATGCGCAGCCAGATCCTCGCCTGCGTCGATGAGCATGGCGGCGAAGGCTTGACCGATCTGGTCGCGGAGGCGATCCGGAGGCATCGTGACACGCTGGCGACGTAGGCCTGGATCTCGCAGCGCTCGTGAGCAAGCTCGATTCGTCACGTGTGAACCCCACACCGCCCCGGCGGCTGCGCCGCCACCCCGCCTCGTGAGAGGCGGGGAAGAGTAAGTTCCTCCCCTCCTGCCCGAGGAGGGGTGGCCCGAAGGGCCGGGGTGGTGGGAGCTTGCCCGAGGTGGCCGAAGGCGTCGGCGTCAGGCGCTTACGCCGAACCCTTGCCGCTCTTGCCGCGGGTCGCGGCCTCGTAGCGCGCCCGGTTCTCGTCATTGATGGGGTAGAGACCCGGGAGCTTCGCGCCCCGCTCGACCTCTCCCATGATCCAGCCCTCCAGCTGTTCCTGCTCGGGCGCGGTCGCGAGGACGTGCTCCAGCAACGCCGCGGGGATGAGGACGGCGCCGTCGCCATCCGCCACGACGACGTCATTCGGATAGACCGCCACACCACCGCAGCCGATCGGCTCCTGCCAATTGACGAAGGTCAGGCCAGCAACGGACGGTGGCGCGGCCCCACCCTGGCACCACACGGGAAGGCCGGTGGCGAGCACACCTGCCACGTCGCGCAGCACGCCGTCGGTGACCAGGCCCGCGACGCCGCGCTGCTTCATCCGCGCGCACAGGATGTCGCCGAAGATGCCAGCGTCGGTGACGCGCATCGCGTCGACGACTGCGATGCACCCCTCGGGCATGTCCTCTATCGCCGCGCGCGTGGATCGCGGCGACGACCACGACTCCGGCGTCGCCAGGTCCTCGCGCGCGGGAACGAAGCGCAGCGTGAACGCCTCGCCCACTTGCCGCGACTGATCGTATCGCAGCGGCCGGGTTCCACGCATCCAGACGTTGCGCAATCCCTTCTTCAGCAGAACTGTCGTAATGGTCGCTGTCGAGACTGCGCGAAGCGTTTCGACCGTCTTGGTGTCGAGTGTCATTTGAGCAGAGCGCCTCCAGGTGGCTCGATCGGAGTTTAGCAGTCTCCGCCCATACAGACGCGGTCATGAGCATGCAGCCAGCACCTCCCCTTGCTGCCCTGCAGCGGAGACGTCGCGAGCCCTACGCCATGCAGCTCACCGGGCTAGGCCGGTAGACCTGCCCCCATCCTTTGGTCCAAACTGAGCGGGCCACGAAGATTTCGGGGCCGCCTGGAGCGCGTGCGAGGTCAGCTCCGGAAACAACACGTCCAATGAGAATGAGGAGGAGAGCATGAAAGCGAGGTCAACCGTTTCGCTCGTAGCGCTCTGTGCCGCCGTACCACTGCTCTTGGTCTCCTGCGGGGAGCGCAGTCCGTCGGAACAGGCTGCACCAGCACAGGCGCAGCCGGCCAAGACAGTTCAGCTCAATATGGCCAGCGTGTTTCCCACCAGCCTCACGCTACTGGGCGAGGCAGCGCCGAAGCTCGCCGAGAAGCTCAGGCGTGCCTCGGGCGGAACCATCGACCTCAAGGTCTACGAACCGGGTGCACTGGTGCCGGGTCTGGAGACCATCCAGGCCGTTTCCAAAGGATCGGTGGCTTCGGCCTGGTCGAGCCCCGGCTTCTTCTCGGGCACCGACTCGGCGTTCGCCTTCTTCACGACCGTTCCCTTCGGTCCGGGGATCCCCGAGTTCCTCGCCTGGATGTACTACGGTGGCGGCCTGGAGCTGCAGAACGAGATGTTCGGCCAGCACCACATCCACGCCATTCCCTGTGGCATCACGCCGCCCGAGGCTTCCGGCTGGTTCCGGCGCGAGATCACGTCGGTAGCCGATCTCAAGGGCCTCAAGATGCGGTTCTTCGGCCTGGGGGCCAAGGTCATGGACAGGCTCGGCGTATCGACCCAGCTGCTCGCGCCAGGCGACATCTTCCAGGCGCTGCAGCTGGGCACCATCGACGCCACCGAGTTCGCGAACCCGTCCCTGGACGAGAAGCTGGGCTTCTACCAGGTGGCCAAGTACTACTACTTCCCGGGCTGGCACCAGCAGGCTTCCATCCTCGACTTCTTCATCAACCAGGAGGTCTGGGATGGGCTGTCCGACCAGCACAAGGCCATCATCGAGCAAGCCTGCGGCGATATGCTGCGGCAGATCATGGCCGAGGGTGAGGCGACCCAGTGGGCGGCGATGAAGCGGATGCGCGACCAGCACGGGGTGCAGATCAAGCGCTGGCCGCCGGCCATCCTGAAGGCCTACGAGGAGACCTGGAACGAGGTGGTCGCCGAAGAATCGAAGGCCAATCCCAACTTCAAGAAGGTCTACGACTCGTACTCGGCCTTCCGCGCCAACTATGCGATCTGGCGCGACTACGGTTACCTGCAGTAGCAGGCTCTGAGTGTTCGCGCCGCACGTGCACCGGGCTACCGTGTTTCAGCCCTGATCCTCAGGTCCATAGACGATGACGGAGAGGAGATGAATGGGCGTCTCGATCAGCCGCTCGGGGCCGTGCGGCACGTCGCCGCGAAACGTAAGGGCGTCACCCGGCTCGAGCATATACGTCTGCTTGCCGTGCCGGTACTCGATCTTGCCTTTGAGCAGGTAGAGGAACTCGGTACCGGGATGCTCGAAGCTTGGAAAGACCTCCGAGGCATCGTCCATCGTCACCAGGAACGGCTCGAAGCTCTTGCGCGGCCCCTTGTCGTAGGCGAGCAGATGATAGGTGTGCCCGCGCTTGGTGCCACGACGCACCACCTCCATCCCTTCGCTCGCCTTCACGAGCTGCGCGCCGCCCGCGGGCAGCTCGTAGTCACGGAACATCTGCGACATCGACACACCCAGCGCCTGGGCGATGCGGGACAGGGTGTCCAGGCTCGTTGCGGCCTGCCCGTTCTCGATCTTGGACAGCATGCCGCGGCTAATGCCCGCTTGCGCCGCGACATCTGCGATCGTGAGGTGGTCGCGCTGCCGCAGCGCGCGGATCACCCCGCCGAGGTAGCGCTCGAGTGAGCGAGTGGCCGCCGGCTCGGGTGCGCGCTCTGTGGCCACGCGCGGGCCCTTTTTCGTGGATGGAGGACGGCTCACTGCCTACCTCTCTCTTCACCACAGAAGCGCAGAGAACCCCGAAGCGCGGTGACTGAAGTTAGCCGGAGTGGGATCCAGCGTGCATCGACTCCCAGCATGGGAACGGCCTCATTTTCTCTGTGCCTCTGTGCCTCTGTGGTTCGAGTCTTGCGTCAGAAAAACTCGAGATAGCGCTCGACTTCCCACTGGGAAACGTGGCGCTGGTACTCCACCCACTCCATGCGCTTGAGGCGGATGAGCTCCTCGGCGAGGTCCTTGCCGATCGCCTCGCACAGCACCCCGTCCGTCTCCAGAGCATCCAGCGCCTCGTTGAGGTTCTGCGGCAGCACGCCGATGCCCGCTTTCTTCAGATCGGCGCTGCTCCACTCGTACAGGTTGGTGTTGTTCGGGGGACCCGGGTCCATCTTCTTCGCGACGCCGTCCATGCCGGCCGCGAGGATTGCCGCGGAAGCGAGATAGGGATTGCAAGAGCCGTCCGGCAGGCGCATCTCCAGGCGGCCGTACGGGATGCGGACCATGCACGTGCGGTTGTTGTCGCCGTAGGTGATGTAGGCCGGCGCCCAGGTCGCCCCGGAAAGGGCGCGGCCCACCACCAGGCGCTTGTAGGAGTTGACGGTCGGCGCACAGATTGCGGTCAGAGCCCGCGCATGGTGCAGCAGGCCGCCCAGGAACTGGTAACCCATCTTCGACAAGCCCAGCCCGTTCTTGTCCTTGTCGTCGTGGAACAGGTTCTTAGTCTTGTCGTCGCCGATGGAGATGTGGAAGTGGCCGCCGGTGCCCGTGCGAGTGGAGAACGGCTTGGGCATGAAGGTGGCGATCATGCCCATCTGGTTGGCGATCTCCGAGGCCGCCATCTTGAGATAGATATGCCGGTCCGCCGTGGTCAGGGCGTCGCCGTAGGTGAAGTTGACTTCGAACTGACCGTTGGCGTCCTCGTGGTCGATCTGATACACATCGATCCCGACCTGCCGCAGCGAGTCGACCAGCCGCTCCAGGAAGGCGGCGCTGCGCGCCAGCCCCTTGTAGTCGTAGCAGGGCTTCTCGAGGTTGTCCGTGTCGTCGCATGGGCCGACGCTCCCATCCGCGCGGCGCTTGAGCAGCATGAACTCGGGCTCGATACCCGTGTACATGGTCATGCCCTTCTTCGCCAAGACATCGAGCGCGCTCTTGAGTGCCAGGCGAGAGTCGTACGGGTAGGGCTTGCCACGCACATGCCCCCAGGTGGCCATGCGCGCAAACCCCGGCATCCATGGGATCACCTGCAGCGTGTCGAGGTCGCCGACGGCCATGTAATCCGGCCCGTGCGGCCCCATGCCGAAGCCCCAAAGCGCGAAGCCGGCAAACCCGGCGCCGTCGGTCAGCACCATTTCCAGGTGCTCGACGGGGACCGCCTTGGCCTTGGCCGAGCCGTGGATGTCCACGAACTGGGCCAGGATGAACTTGATGTTGTTGTCCTTGAGGAATTTCCTCGCTTGCTGAGCTGTCATGGTCTCCCCTCTTCTCCCTGCGCCATCAGAAAAACATCAGCCGCCCGCTGCGTCCGCAAACAGCTTGCCGAATCCTACCGCTGCACCGCCGACTTCGCGCACGATCCCGAGCAGCGTTTCCCAGAGATACGGGGCGAAGGTGCCGTCGCACCAGATCCGAAGCCACGGCCTGCCGCGGACCTCGTCCCAGAGCGCCAGCACCGACACCCCAACCATGGAAGTCATGACTACGCCGCGCTCGCCCGGTGCATGGGCATTGAAGTTCACGTTGCAGGTTTGTGCCAATAGATCGTTCAACCGCTCGCCGGCCAGCGCCAGCGCCGCGTCCTGCCGGATGACCGGATAAACCCCAGGCGCTACTTCGAGGACACTGCGCCAACGCTCCACGGCATTGCCTGCGGGTCGATCCTCCAGGAAGAACTCCGAGCGCGCGAGGCGGGCGACGGTCACGCCCTCGGGCGTGCGCGTCCAGGTGTTCACTCCATCCGGCACGCTCACACCCTGGCTGCGCAGCCATTCCTCTGCTTTGGGCCCCTTCACGCCCATGCGCGGGAGACAGCTTGCGTCGGCCAGCATGATGGGAGCGGCTGCAGCGTCACGCGGCAGCTTGAGCGCCGTCTGCATGCCGTGCATCTCGGTCCATCCCGGGCTCTCGGGGATCAGCAGGTCGTGCAGCGGGCTGCGGCGCAGGGTTGCTGTCGTCATTTCTGGTGTTCCGCACCAGGATCGTAGAAGGGCGTCTTCACCACAACAGCCTCGACCATCCGTCCGGCGTCGGCGCGGATATTGAACCGGGCGCCCTCATTGGCAAGCATCGGGGCTACGAAGGCCAGACCGACGTGGTGCCCCAGGCTCTCGCTGAAGCCGATGCTCGTCACGCGTCCGGCGATGTTGCCGTCGCGGATGACGAGATGAGATTCCTTGGGAGGCTCGCCGGACAATCCCTTGTCCAGCGCGAAGCCGACGAGCTTCTGCTTGCGCACCTGCGGCTGGATGATGCGCAGGCTGCGCTGGCCGACGAAGAACGGCTTGTCCATTCGCACCACCCATTCCAGGGCAGCCTCGTAGGGCGTGGTCAGCCCGTCGGTGTCCTGGCCGATGATGATGTGGCCTTTCTCCAGCCGCAGCAGCCGCTGCGCTTCCACGCCGAAGGGACGGATACCGAGCTCCCCGCCGGCCTCTATCAGGGCGTCCCACAGGTGCGCCGCATGCTCGGCGGGCGTGTGGAGCTCGTAGCCCAGCTCACCGACGAAGCCCACCCGCATCACGCGCACCGGCACGCCGGCCGCCGTGCCCTCGCGCACCGCGAGGTATGGAAAAGCCTCGCCGGACAGATCGATGGATGTCAACGGCGCGAGCGCCTCGCGCGACTTCGGCCCGGCGAGGTTCATGGCGGCGTAGGCGCCGGTGACGTTGACCACGCCGACCTGCATGCCCCACATCGTGTTCAGCCGCGTAAGCTCCCGATACACGGTGGCCGAGCCGGTGGTCGTCGTCGTGAAGTAGAAGTGTTGATCGGAGAGGCGGGCGACGACGCCGTCGTCGATCACGACGCCGCTCTCCTCGAGCATGACGGCGTAGCGCGTCATGCCGACTTTGAGGTTGGCGAACTTGCCCGTGTAGACCCGCTCGAGAAACGCTGCCGCATCGGCGCCGAACAGGTCCATCTTCCCCAGCGTGCCCACGTCGATGATGCCGAGCTGGCTGCGCACGGCACGCGCTTCTTCGCGCACACACTCTGCCTTACTGCTGCCAGGACGCGCGTAGAATTCCGGCCGCAGCCAGTTGCCCGCCTGCATCCAGACTGCGCCTGCCGCCTCGTGCCGGCTGTGCATGGGCGTGCGCCGCATGGGGGTGAACCCGCGCCCGGCGAGATGCGACATGGGCACCGGATGAAAGAAGGGGCGCGCGGTGGTGGTGCCCACTTTCTCGATCGGCTCGCCACGGATCCTGGCAAGGATGCGCACCGCGTTCATGTTCGAGTGCTTACCCTGACTGGGGCCCATACCAACCGTGGAGTAGCGCTTCAGCAGCTCGATGTTGTCGAAGCCCTCCTGCGCCGCGTTGAAGAAATCCTTGAGCTGGAGATCCTCGTCGAAGTCGACGAAGTTCTTGCCGTCCGGGTGCGCGAAGCAGGGGTAGGGATGCGTGGGTGCGCGTGACTCCGGACGGGCGGAGGGCAGCGGTCCGGTGGACAGACCGATGTGCTGCGCCGCCTGCATGCCGGCGCGCTCGCCGTCGCGCAGCTTCTGGTCGAGATCGTAGATCCCGTTCAGCCGGCCCGCAGCGAACACGCCGGGCGGCAAAGAGGCTGACACGAACTGCTCGGTCGCGCTGTCGTATCGCATCCTGGCACCGGCCTGGTACAGCAGGTTCGCAGCCGGCGTGAAGCCCACGCTCATCAGGATCCCGTCGCAGGGGATGCTCTCCCGGCGCGACGCATTGGCCTCGCCGTTGGTGCCGAGCGGACAAAGCACCGCCGCCGACACGCCGGCGCCTGAGCTAATCGCTTCGTAGATGCACGCGCCTTTCACCACGCGAACTCCGGCCTGCTCGACACGTTGCCCGGCCGGACCGCTCTCGCCTGCGGGTCTCAGGTCGACGACGCACGCGACCTTCACGCCCG
>Ga0105095_10002313_pt1 | contig 10250 bp, 4 predicted proteins | sample PPLLak2March2015_2_FD_79180 | JGI IMG/M metagenome (GOLD analysis project Ga0105095, IMG submission 79180) | Freshwater sediment microbial communities from Prairie Pothole Lake near Jamestown, North Dakota, USA - PPLs Lake P8 Core (3) Depth... | ecosystem: Environmental > Aquatic > Freshwater >... | reverse complement strand
TCGGCGACTGGGAATACGCCCTTGGCGTCAACCTGATGAACCAGCATCTTTCGCATATTACTCTTGCCGGTGCAAGAAAATATGACTACCCTCCTACTTTTACCTATCATGAACCATGGTGGAACGACTATAAATATCTCAACGATCATTTTGCCAGGCTTTCAATGGCTTTGTCTGCAGGCAGACAAATTAATGATATACTTGTTCTTGAACCAACAACAACCTGCTGGTTGTATGATTCATATATCAAAAGAAATCCAAAAGTGGCTGAGATCGGGCAGGCATTCCAGACTTTTATAACCAGGCTCGAAAAGGAACAAGTTGAGTATGACCTGGGATCTGAAAATATTTTAAAAGACCTGGGATCGGCAAAAGACGGAAAGTTTGTAGTCGGAGAATGCTCCTATTCAATGGTGGTCATTCCTCCAATGATGGAAAACCTTGACTCTGTAACCTATAAGCTGCTTGATAAATTTGTAAACGATGGAGGGAAACTGATCGCCTTTTCGCTTCCCTCATTGGTCGATGGAGCCCCAAGCGAAAGCTTAAAAGAGTTCTTTTCATATAATTCCGATAAGATCGTCACAAAGCAGAACCTGACACCTGCCATAGTAAGGGAGTATTTCTCCGATCAGGATCTTAGTTTTACCGACAGAACAGGTGGTGATCTCTATCATCATCACCGGACAATGGCTGACGGAGAGGTTCTGTTCATGGCAAACTCCAGCCTTGAAAAGCGGACCAAGGGGCTTGTGAAGATAAAGGGAGCAGACGCAATTGAATTGAATACCCTGACAGGGGAGGTTAATGGCTACCCGGCCCTTCAGGACGGGGAGTATGTCAGCTTCACATATGATCTGCCGCCGGCAGGAAGCCTTCTTCTATATTTACCTTTTAAAAAACAGGGAAACTTTACCCTGGCTGATAAGCCAAAAGAATTCGAAGCGATAGGGTCCGGGTCCGGTCTGCAGATATCAAGGGACCGGGAAAATGTAATAACACTTGAGTTCTGTGATATTCTGATCGGGGATGAGCTTACCCCCGACCTCAATACCTATTATGCAGCAGACAAGGCATTTAAGAAACACGGATTTGCAAATGGCAACCCGTGGAATACATCAGTGCAGTTCAAAACCCGCACCGTTGACAGGGATACATTCGGTATCAATTCAGGTTTTACGGCAAAATATCATTTTGTAGTCGAAGGCGATTTTGACTATTCATCTTTCAGAGCGGTAATCGAAAGGCCGGACCTGTGGAGCGTTACTATGAATGATACTGAAATAAGGAGCGAGGAAGGCAAATGGTGGCTCGATAGGGCGTTCGGCGTTTTCAATATCGGATCGCTGATCAGGAGTGGTGACAACACTATTTCACTAAAAGCCAACCCGATGAAGGTTCATTCTGAAATTGAACCCGTGTACATAACCGGCGATTTTTCGTTAAAACCTGCAGAAAAAGGCTGGACAATCGGGCCGCCGGTAAGTTCATTAAGCACCGGAAGCTGGAAAGAGCTCGGAATGCCGTTCTACTCCTGGGGTGTAACCTACAGCAAAGAATTCAATATTGAAAAATCCGGAGGCAGGTTCTATGTCAGCCTTAAAAACTGGAAGGGAACAATTGCAGAAGTCTATGTCAACGGGCATAAAGCCCCGGTGATAGCCTTTCCTCCCTACCAGTCGGACATTACAAAGCTGATTAAAGAAGGCAATAACATTATAGGTGTTAAGGTGATCGGAAGTCTTAAGAATCTTCTGGGCCCGCATTTTAATGATCCTGCCCCCGGGCTGGTTTCTCCATGGCTGTGGAGAAATGTCAGATCATATCCCCCCGGGAAAGGGTATCAGATTATCGATTACGGCCTGTTTGACGATTTTACGCTCCTCAGAGGCAACTGATTAGAATGAGTCTTTCAAATATTTCGAACACAGTAGTCAATGTCGATACAATCAACTTAAAATCAACCTGCTATTTTAGAATTATTTGCATAAACCAAATATTTTTCTACATTTGCCCTGCTTATGCTTTTTAACTAACATGGTCGTTTGAATTTAAACCCTATGGGATTCAGTCATTTATGTTTTGCAAATGAATGTATTCCTTAAATTAAACTTAAAAACTATCGTATGAGAAGATTTTTAACATTGCTTTCGGTAACTTTTATTTCCGGCAGTTTGTTTGCCGGTGGAGTGGTAACCAATACGAACCAGAGTGCATCGTGGGTAAGACTTCCATCCAGGAATGCTTCAACCAGTATTGATGCCGTTTACTATAATCCGGCAGGATTAATGAGACTGGAAAATGGTTTTCATTTTTCAATCTCCAACCAGACAATACTTCAGAACAAAGAGGTTGAGAATTTCTACACCGGTCCCGGTGGAGCCTTTGGACTAAACCAGAGTCTTTACAAGGGAAAGGTTACTGCCCCGGTATTTCCGAGTGTATATGCAGCATATAAGATGGACAGGCTTGCTTTCTCCCTCGGGTTCAACCCGGTAGGTGGCGGTGGCGGCGCAACATTCGACAAAGGTTTACCGTCATTTGAAATTGATGCTTCCGACCTGGTACCCTCACTGGCATCAAGCATGGGAGCAACCGGCTACAGCCTGGATGCCTATTTCGAAGGCACTTCTGTCTTCTTCGGGTTCCAGGGAGGTGTTTCATATAAGATCAATGACTATATCTCCGTAGCTGCCGGCGTCCGTTATGTTATGGCAAAGAACACCTATATGGGTCACCTGCGCGACATTACAGTTATTCTGCCGACAGGAGGCGTGAGAGCCGATGCTATAATGTCAGGAATTGCAGGACAGGCCGACCAGGCTGCTGCTGGTACGGGTCAGCTTGTAGCCGGCGGGGCCGGGGCTTTGACTCTCGCCCAGGCTGAGGCTGCAACCATTATTACAACCCAGACACGGATGCAACTTGAAGGTGCTCTCGCAGCATTTGGTTATCCCACTTCAGTTACAATCGCCACAGCCGATGCAATTTTCAATGGGGCAAGCGATAAATACACCGGTATGGCTACGCTCCTTGGCGATCAGGAAGCAGAGGTCGAACAGACCGGTTCGGGTTATACACCGTTCGTCAGCGTAAACATTTCTCCTCTTGAAAACCTGAATATCGGTATTAAATATGAAATGGCCACCAGGCTGGAGCTTGAGAACAAGACTACAAAAGACTTCACCACAGGCTTTACTGCAGAGGGCACACCGGTAACCATGTTTCCCAACGGGGAAAAAATAAGGAACGATATGCCTGCATTGCTGACCGTCGGAGTTGATTACGGAGTTACAGACAAACTGAACATAACTGCCAGCGGTAACTACTATTTTGACAAAGCAGCCGACTATGGTCACAAGATTGACGGGGTCTATGTCAGCAATGAGGAGATTTTCGACAATAACTACCTTGAACTGGCAGGTGGTTTGCAGTACAGGATCAATGACATTTTCCTGGTCAGCGGCGGTTATCTTTACTCGAAAACAGGAGTAAATGAAAAATATCAAAGCGATCTGACATATAGCCTGCCTTCAAGTACTATTGGTGCCGGTGGTGCCATTTCCCCATTTGAGAGACTTCAGATCAACCTTGGCGTAGGCTATACGATGTACCAGAAAGGTGAAAAAACCTTTAACCATATGCTCCCTGACGAGTCCGTAATTCCGGTAAAAGAGACATATTATAAAGATAATATTTTCTTTGCTGTCGGAGTCGATTTCAGTTTCTAACCTGAACCTTGTGTACTAACTAAAGAGATTGAAGATTTTTTCAGTCTCTTTTTTTTTGTCTGATGCGTGATGTTGCCGGTTGAACCAAATATTCCGAATTATTTCGCAATGATCTATACGAATAAATTCGGAACCAACCACCCCTGTCCGATGTAGTCCCAATCCGAAATCGCTGATCCGCAATCACCGATTCGCAATCACCGATCGTAAATCACCAATCCGCAATCGCCGATCCGCAATCCGAAATTAATACCTGATCCCCTGATCATTAAGGAATTTTATATATTGAGCAAGCCTCGGCGCTCCTGAAAGTTTAAACCTTTTATACCATTGCTCCGCACCGGCCGAATCCCCAGTTTTTTTAGCAAGGTTTATTATGTTTATATAGAGCAGACCTTCCGAACCCGGATCCTTTTTATCAGTCTCCTCAAGGATATCAATAAAAGAGTTCATTGCCTCAGCTGGAGAAGAATTGTCAGCCTTTGCAAAGGCTTCATTTATCTTTCTGTTCAGTTGACTGTCAAGGGTAATTCCATAAAACGAAAAACAGTTATCGGAACAATTTTCTGTCAGGTCAATCCATTCAGTGCCCTCTTTAAGCGGCGGAAAGGCCAATGTGAAATCGAGCTTCTCCCCGATTGATTTGAACTTATGGGTCACAGGGCATGCAGGGATTCCACCGGAAGAGGTCATCTTGCTTCGGGTTCCGTCGGGATAGATAATGGTTATATCCTTATCGGCGCAAAAGGTGCCTCCCTCGATCCTGTTTTCAATGTTCATAAAGAAAACGGTTCCCATTGAATCCGTTTCAATCTTCATTATTTCAAGTGTCTCGTGGCTTTTCAGCCCATAATTCGGGGTAAGGATTGTCTGTGAGTTTATGATTCCGGCAAATGAAAAAATAATACTCAGGAATGTGAATAATCTCCTCATCAAAATGTGTTATATTATGAATGCAAGATACAAAACTATGTAATTCTTTTGCCCCCAATACCCACCACAAATCTCCCCTGCTGATATTCAAGGATTTAATAATCCGTATTCTGAGGATCAAAATTGCACCATGCAGCTGTCCAGTTTGTTGAACCGAAGGCTCCTCTGTAAGCTACCGTCGTAAAGAACGAGTCGGATAACCTTGTGTTTGTGAAAGAGGCTCCGCTCAACAACGGCGAACCTGCGGAAGGAAGGAAATCCGGGGCTGTCAGGTTAAAAGGATCTGCAACCATCAGAAGGTCATTGGCAGCCATTACCTGGTTATTCCTTGAAGCATCGGTAAACCATGCTTCCGCATCGGCCTGGTATGAAGTTACAAAATTGGCTGTCATTCCGGCAAGTACCGAATTCTCGACCTGAAGTACATTTGCTGCTGCCTGTGCCGGTGCATCACCTTTCTGTCCGTCGATATATAAGCCGTTTGGCCAGCCGGCAAATACAGTATTGTAAATTGATGTACGTGATCCGCGACGTAATTGAATTGCATTCCTGTAAAGGGTATTTATCTGGGAGGCAGATGTTGCCAGCGGGCCGAACATACTTCCGTTTACAAAGAGCGGAGAAGTGACAGGTGTAAGGGTTGATCCGTCAGCATCGTTGTCCGACTCAAAACCATTCGATTGCGACTGGTCCGCACTTGCAGGGTCCCTGAGACTCAGAAAGAACTGTACTTTTCCGGAGAAACCGTTATCAGTGTCAAAATCATCATCCCAGCCTCTGAAGGCAACAAGATATTTTGCATTAACATTTCCCCCGAACCACTCATACGAGTCATCGCCGGAGTAAGAGACCTGGACATGGTCGATTGTTGTGCCTGAACCGACTGAATAGAGGGTTAATCCGTTGATCTCGCTGTTTGAGGTTGCCGTAAGCGGAATTCCGGGAAACTCGATCCTGACATACTGGAGAACACCTGAATTATCTGCAGCATCAGTGCCTCCGTAAATTGAACCGATACCACCTTCGGCGATACCCACCCCCGTTCCGTTATCATGCTTGTTGGTCGGTGCATTACCGCATATTACAAGGCCACCCCAGTCGCCATATCCGCGCTGACCTTTCGGCTTATCGGAAGTAAAAACAATCGGACTGGACTGTGTTCCCTGTGCCATTATTTTAGATCCTCTTTCAATAATAAGAGCACCCTTGGTGCCCGAGACACCTTTAATGATTGTTCCGGCTTCAATTGTAATTGTGGCATTATTTTTTACATATACGAATCCTGACAGGAAGTAACGTGCATTTGCAAACCACCTTGTGTCGGTTGTAATATCACCGCTAACTGTTATCTGCTGTCCGTTTGACGGGATCACAGTTATATTGCAGGCTGCCTCCAGGAGAGTGTTATCCTGCGATGTCGCCTTGATCGTCGCAGTACCCAGAGCGATACCTGTTACAACGCCGTTGGCCACAGTTGCAACGGATGGATCGCTCGATTCCCATGTAAGGTTTTTATTGTCTGCATCAAAAGGTTCAAAAACAACTGTTAAATTAATTGTTGCCCCTATCATAACATCAGCGGTTACTTTATCCAAATCAATTCCTGTTACTTTCACATCCTTTTTTTCACACGATGTAAATATCGCAAGCAATAGTAATGTCAGTAATAGGTTGAGCATTCTAAATTTTGTTTTCATACTTTCTTATTTATTGATTATTAATAGTCATCCCCCGGCCTTCTCCAAAGGGAGAATTTTTAGTGTTGAGGCTTTATTACAGCTTCATCGTTATTCCCAGACTGAAATATCTTCCCGGAAAATATGTCCTGGTATATTGCCTCCGGTCAAACTGTTTGATTCCGTTTTCAGCACCTTTGGTATAGGTACTCATATCAACAAGGGCATTGACCGATTGCATGTACTCGGCTTTTTCGTTAAGAAGGTCTTTTATACCACCTTTGATCTCAAATCTTTTCCCGATCGTTTTGCTTACAGTCAGATCAATAATATTCCTGGGCATTTCATAAATGTCAGGAATGTCTTCCCATTCGTTAGGAGACGGCCGGCCGACGGCAATGATCCTTTTCCCTATTATGTTATAAAGCATACTTATCATCAAACCGTTTTTTACTCCCTGATAATAAATGCCTGCATTAACAATATATGGCGATTGGCCTTCAAGCGACCTGTCCCTTGACAGTGAACCATCAGGAAAGGTTACCCTGCTCTTAATAAAAGTACTGTTAAGAACAACCATAAAATTCTGTAATCCGGGGACAAATTCAAGTGATTTTCTCAGTTCTGCTTCAATCCCTGCACTATATGCGGATTCAACATTCTCGAACGAGTATTGTGTCGGGTTATTACCCAGGATAATCTGTTCGATCGGATTAAAAAACTTCTTGTAAAACATCCCGATATTGAATGTTTCACCCGGGGCGGGGTAATACTCATATCTCAGGTCAAAATTGTGAATATATGCCTGTTTGATGCCGGGTGCTCCATATATGCCGGCATTCTGTTCAAAATCAACATAGTAGAAAGGCGCTATTTCCCTGAACTCCGGCCTGTTTATAGTCATGCCGTAGGCTGCTCTGACAAGGCTCTTTTCCGAGAAATTATATGTCATGTTAGCTGATGGGAAGAGGTTGACCGTGTCCCTGTCAACATTTACCCGGATTGACGAAGCCTGCTTATAGCTGGAAAGTGTCTGCCTGTTTTTCTCAACCCGCAAACCAGCATAAAAATTTACTTTTTCCCCTATCGGAACACGGGTGGAAAGGTATCCTGCGATCTGATTATTTGCTGCAGTATATGAATCGGACAATGCAGTCACTTCAGTCAGCTTGATCCCGCTGGTGAGATTTATGTTCTCATCAGTGAAGATCTGATCAACCGGCAGCCAGGTCTGTCCGAATGTCGATTCACTGCTCCCTTTTGCATAACCGAAGTTCCGGGCATGAAAACTCCTGTCCTTATTTTCATAATAGAATCCTGCCTTTATTTCAGGCTGGAATCCTCCCATTATCAATTGCCGGGTGAAATTAAGGGAAGCTGACATGGTATTCTCATTCAGATTGATCCACATTCTTGACTGGGAAGAGAGATCGGCCTGATCGGAAAACAGCAGCATGTATTTTTCAGGATCGGTCTCATCCCTTAGAAATCTGTACCTTTTTGTATCCGGTTCATTCTTATTTGAAGCTGCATAACCCAGAATCCAGTCAACTTTTGTCTTTCCTTCGCCGAATGAATGTTCGCCCGCAAGTTGTCCGGTATAAATTGATCTGCTTAAATACCTCAGTTCTTCCGACATTATATACCTTCCATTATTGTACCATTCCCTGCCTGTTCTCCTGATATAGCGTGACGTTCCCGACTGGTTGAACAGGTTCCTGAACTCAAGCCTGGTCCCTTTTCCAAGGTAAAGCGATGTATTGTTCATCAATGCGATCCTTGCGGAGTTGGAATACTGTTGATCAAGGAACTGGTTCAGAAAAGAAGGCTGATCGGTCGAATAATCGTAAATTGAGTAATCTGTATTCTTAATTTTTTCCGAACTGATCGAATTGCTGTATGTCACCGCGGTTATGTTTCCCAGTGTATGTTTCCCGATATTGAACTTGCGGTTCAGTCCGGCAAGAAATTTCTGGTCGGGAAAGGCAGAAGCCCGCGAAGCAGACCAGTCATTATTCAGTTCCCTTCCCAGAAGGGTGATTTTCTCCTTTATGGCCGGATTTGTAGCAAGCTCGTAGTCATTAAGGTGCCCTGGCATATCATCCGGCAATGCTCTTGAACCATCGTCAAAGCCAAGCCAGTCGGTTGATCCCGGTACCGGTTTATAAAAGTCACCGAATGTTGTGTTCTCACTGAAACCGGTGCCGTATGAGAAAAATGCCCCATTCTTCTCAGGCAGGTTTTTCGTGGATATCCTGACAAATCCACCCGAAAAATCTGCAGGCAGCTCAGCTGCAGGTGATTTAAATATCATTATATTCTCGATCATTGAACTCGGGATGATATCAAAGGAAAAGGCCTTTACGTCAGCCTCAGCACTTGGAGTAGCTGAATTATTCAGCCAAACATTGTTATACCTCTGCGACAATCCCCTGACAATCAGAAATCTGTTATCCATTATTGTAATTCCCGGAACCCTCCTGACTACTTCTGATGCATCCTTGTCCAGGGTCTTTGATATCTGTTGTCCTGAAATTCCGGTTGACACAAACTGACTGGCCTTAATGTCGGTTATCATAGAGATTTCCGTATTGGTCCTTCTTATAGCTACCACATTTATGTCGCCGAGGGAAACAAGATTGCCCTCAAGTTCAATGTTTACAGCTGTCTCTTTGCCTGATTCAACTTCCACATTTTCTATAGTCCTGGTTGCATAGGAGACATAGGAAATCCGTAATTTATAATTACCCGGCTTAAGATCGGGAATTACGTAATTTCCATTGATATCAGTAGTTGTTCCTGTTGTTGTGCCGTCGAGTTGAACTGTAGCTCCGATAAGTGTTTCAGAATTTGATTTATCGGTAACGACACCTTTTATTATGCCGTTTTGAGCATTTAGTTGCAATTCTGTAATAAAGAGAATGGATGGTAACAGGATTATTAATTTAAAGAGATTTTTCATTTTCATAAGTTGATGATTCTATTCAAATATTTCTGATGCAAATATCAGTCAAAGTCTCCTGTAAGCCGGTTACGATCCGTTGAAGGTTTATTTACAATTATGTTACACAGTGATAACAATTTGTAATTAAATTGTAATTGAATTATCCACTTATTGCATTTACCTTTGCACCGGACTGAATATTGTCATCACCCACAAGGGTGTTAAATGCTCAGGACGTTAATAACTTTCATCAAAAAAGTAATTCTTTAGTAAAAAATTTAAATCCCCATGGATACAAAAATTAAAAGAATTCTTATTGTCGACGACGAGGAAGATCTGTGTGAAATTCTGCAGTATAACCTGGGAAACGAGGGATATATAACCGAGGTGGCACATTCAGCAGAAGAAGCATTAAGGAAGCCTCTGCATAATTTTGACCTGCTGCTGCTTGATGTTATGATGGGTTCAATATCAGGATTTAAAATGGCGGATACGATCAGGAAGGAAAAGAATATAAATGTTCCCATTATTTTCCTGACGGCAAAAGATACTGAAAATGATATTCTGACCGGATTCAGCCTCGGAGCTGATGATTATATTCCCAAACCATTTTCTGTCAATGAATTAACAGCACGGGTAAAAGCTGTTCTCAAACGTGCCCGGACCGACAGGTTAAAAGCTCCGGCAACTATCAGGTATGGTGCAATAGAAATGGATACTGTCAGGAAAAGGCTTATCATAGATGATGAAAAAGTCGAACTGACAAAAAAGGAATTCGAAATAATGCGGCTACTTCTCGAGAATCAGGGAAAAGTCTACACAAGGGAGGAGATACTGACTACTGTATGGGGCCAGGATGTGATAGTAACTGAAAGGACGGTCGATGTAAACATCACCCGTTTAAGGACAAAACTTGGCGCCTACGGTCAAAACCTGAAGAATAAAACAGGTTTCGGATATTTTTTT
>Ga0105095_10002311_pt1 | contig 10250 bp, 8 predicted proteins | sample PPLLak2March2015_2_FD_79180 | JGI IMG/M metagenome (GOLD analysis project Ga0105095, IMG submission 79180) | Freshwater sediment microbial communities from Prairie Pothole Lake near Jamestown, North Dakota, USA - PPLs Lake P8 Core (3) Depth... | ecosystem: Environmental > Aquatic > Freshwater >... | reverse complement strand
CCTAACGAAGTTGTTCAATACCTTGAGCGACCTGGCAGACCGGCTCGAGGGGAAGTAGAGAAGCTGTTTCCGGGCCGCATGCTCGCGTGTCCGATGCCTGATCGAAGAAAAGAGAAAATCAAAGATTGGCATCCACCCATTAAAAGGAGAGCGAATTACATGGAAAACAACGGGCTCGTAATGCTGCTTGCACTCGGAGTGACCGGCCTGGTCTGCATCTTCATTGTGGCTGTGCTTGCCGGACTGGTTTTCTTTTTCGTTCGACAAGCCCGTTCCACAGCGAGACAGTTTAGTGATCGACCAGCGCAACAAGGGGAGGACTTCCTGGCATCCGCCTCGCTCCGTCCGTGGAGTGCAAATGCCTGGACTGATCTCTCCAGTCGCTGGCAGGGCTGGTGGCTAAATCGTACCTCCATCGGGCGCAGTGATGGCTATACCCAGGGGATCGTGGCGTCTTACCAGGACCTCAAAGAACCTGGCTGGATCGCCTTTACCATCGAACGCCATCGAGCCAGAAGCGGCACGGTCATCCTGAAAACCAGCCGGCAACGGGTCGAGCTACGGATAACGAGTAAAAGCCACCTGGACCGAAACATTCAGGTGGTTACAACTGTCGATGGCCTGGAGAACGGATCCATAGCGGTCACTGCCCCAGCCTGCAGCTATCGCAGTAAAGATGGCGCGGTCGACGCTCACTGGATCGCAGAAGTGCGCCGGAATAACGAAAAATTTATGCTCGATCGCCTGGTCTCACGTGATGTCAGGTATGACATGCTCACGATCAACGGGCGTGCCATTGCAGCCATCACCGACACGTGGATTCGCTACCCGCATCCGGAAAGCGTCAAACCTTTTCATCCGGCGCTGCAATCGGTCGGCGAAGATCTCACACCCATCGAGCAAAACGTTCTGTTGATCGCCCTGGGATTGAGCTTGTACTACGATAGTCTGCGGAATCGCAGCTATATCTATGACTGGTGAGATCTCGGCAAGGTCAGGCGCTTACAGCGTGCTTCGCAATGACCTTTGCCGAGCTTTGAGATATTCCGTCCAATCAGCTTCATCCAGATAGACACTATTATGCAAAACCAGGAGGAACGGCTATGAACACGAAGCATACCAGGAAGATCTTATGGGTCATTTTATTCAGGTGGATGAGTCGGGTTCTTGAAAGCCATGGGCAAAAGTCCTTTAAAGTGAAATTCAAAGCAATTTGGCAGAAGTGCCAGACGGAGGCTTGAATCTGTGCTGCTGCTTTATCAGCAAGTCTACGAGGAGCATAATGACAAAGTCCTATCAAGTTATCGCAGGAATCATAGGGATAACCCTGATCATTCAGGGTTGTGGCAACGCTACCCAAACAGCAAGTCCGTTGGCACAACCCGCCGCGAACCCGTCTCAGGCGTCAGAACCGGGTGAGGCCTTACAGCTTACCGCACCCGCCTCTCTTGAGGCTGATCCGGAGGCAGCCGCTGCCGCCCTGGCGGATCCGGACCAGGTCGAAAAGGGCGTGTGGTTTTTGTTGCGTGGCCTGGGCATCGGCGTCTACACCGGCGACGGCAAACAAATCCTGGCTGGCTCGGAAACGAAACCAGAGGATTTCTGGATCTACGATTTCGAAGTTCCCCTGCTCGTCAGATTGGCAAAGGAATCTCCAAGACCATTCTCGGAGTTTCAACCGCAGTTACACAACCTTGGATTGGAGGCTAGCCAGGAGGAGACGCTGAAGCTGTACAAAGACATTTATGAGGCGAATTCAAGCGCCTACCTCGCACGTCTCTTTGCCGCGATGGGACTTCAATTCGAAGGGGACCCGGCGATCACCCCGCTGCAGGAGTGGCTGCTGCTGTTGGACACATTCGTGCCACCTAACCCCTCCGTCACCACGCGGCGGGATGCACCTTCCCGGGTGAGTTTCACAGGGTCGGCCATGTCGGCGCTCTCACGCCCAGGGATGCTTCTCGGTCTGGAGGCATTAACCCGGTTCGCGCAAACAGAGCCCTGTGGGTGGATACAAGGTGGTGTATTGCATTCCAGTTGGGGATTGGTGCAGTCCAACCGCGCGGCGGCTGCAGATGTGTTTGCTGCGGCAGAAGCATACTATGCAATCCATGGCCCATTGCTGGCACGGTCTGTCACGGCGAAACTAATGCCAAGTGAGGGCCATGCTCATGAAGGACACGGGGCACCAGGGGACAGTATCACGTTCGAGATAACTCTGGACATCGACTATCGCGCGGAGGGGTTCGGCCCAATCTGGTTTCCTACCTGTGGCCCTCTGGTCAACCTCGACCGGCCATTAAAGTCAGGCGGTCTACCTCCGGCAAAGGTCTGGTGGAATTTGGATTCCGTGTTCAAGGATCACGGATCTTTCAACGATGTGCGCGGTCGCGTCTTTGACGGCAGCCGCCCGACCGAAACGGATCCCTCAGGCAAGACAAGTATCACCTTTCAAGCCCGCCAGGAGCCTGCGAATGGAAAGGGAGAGCCAAAGTCATCCAAGGCGACCGTTCGAGCGAGTTTTGACCCGCGGCCCTGGATCGCGGCTATGGGACTGAATGATCCCCGCCTGCTGGCATTCCTGCCCGCGACCATCCACATCCCGTCACCTGAACCTGTACGCCTCGAATGGCATGGGGAGGATGCCTACGAGGTGGATGGAGTCTACTGGGGCGCCTATCACCTCACGGGAACCATCTGCGGATTGGAGGAGCCGTTCACACTCCACGCCGAACAGAACCTGGGTGGTGAGCCGGGAGTCGGAGAATTCGTCTTTACGCCCACCAGCATAAGTGGCGGTGATTGGAAATATGCCGGGACAATGTGTGGAGAAGGCACTTGTTTCACTGTGGATGGCAGCAGCACCTTCCAATGGGAGGATGGTGCGGAGGAAGCGCCAGGGATCCTGATGGACTCAGGCAGCAATTGGACAGTGACAGCACCTCTCGTTGGCACCTTCCCGCTAGGCGAAGGACGGCACCTGGGCACAACTGAAACAATCAAGCTCGAGCCTGCCAGCGCAGAGTGCCAAACGGAATAGGCAGGTATCTGAAACTGGCTTACGCTGAATAGCTGAAGGTCTCGTCCTTCTCTACTCTCAAGAAATGCTGCATTCCGACTGTATTCCCAAGGTTAGCACCGGCGAGCCAATGCAGTTGAGCAATACGCCTGAGTAATCGGGCGTATTTTTTTCTATTGAGCAGGGTTCAGAACACGCCCTAGAAACAGGATTTGTCCGGTAGGGATGTCGCGAATCACGAAGATGAACGGACGGTCAATCTTCAATGTAACATCGGATTGCAGCGCGCTGGCCAGATCCATGATCACAGCAGTGGCTGCCGCGGCTTCCGTGCCTTTCTCATCCACAGCGACAAAGGCTTTGTGGACGACCGCGCTGATGTACAGGTCATTCCTCTCGGTCATGCCGGTGAAGTTTGCTGCGTTGGGATCAAAGGCATCCTGCATGCCGAGAGCAGCCAGCTGGTCCACAAGACCAAACTCACTTTCGAATTGGAATTTCGGCAGAGCAAGCGAGACAGATGTCGGCTGGAGGCTTTGCAGGATGGTGGAAACAGTCTCATCGTCCAGACTTGCCTCGACCTCTTCAAAGCGGCCTTCGTCCGGTACGATGATATCCATTGCCGCCGTCTCGCCCTGATACGCCAGTTCGATTGCCTGCCAACCATCCCCCTGTGCGTAGGGGATGAACAGGTCCTGGTTCATGGTTGGCGCACTGACTTGGGAGCCGTCCAGCAGATGGAAGGGAGCATCCTGGGTGGAGTCCGCCTCAAATGGTGCGAGCCAATCCGCTTTGAAGTAAATGGCATTGACTAGAGTCATCCGTGTATCTGCGCTGAGCACACCTTGCGGGATGAGGTCTTTGATCTTGTCCTCTGTCTGATCGCTAACCCAGCCGTTGATTTCCTTGCGGACGCTTTCAGGCTGCTTGATGAAGTCTGCCAGGCGAATGCCTGCTCCATAATTCAACGCAATCGTATCGAGATAATTCTGGAGGAACGGATACGTTTGCTCCGCCCAAACCGCATTGGCAATATTGAGTTGGAGCGGCGTTTCCTCTTCAGATTGGGCTTTGCCGCGTTCAGCAAGCTGAAGGTCGAGGGCGTTAAAAGCAGGATGAATTTGCCCCTGTGGCAGAAAGTGCAAGGCTTGGGCCATCTGGGATTCGGTTTCACCACGCGCGCCGGCATAGGTCATCGCCAGGGCAAGGGAAATACTGTAGGGGGAGTAGATCAGATTTCGATCTTGAGTTTGAAGCGACCGATACAGGTCAAATGCGAACGCATTGTTGTTCTTAACCTGAGTCTCAAGATCACTGGGCGACGTAGCTGGTGATGTAACCCGTCCTAAATCAGATTTCGCTATGGATGCCGATGGCCCACAAGCGCTGAGTAAGAAACTTAAGACAGTGATACTGATGATCATTTTGCAGAAAAGAGGGGTTTTCATGATGAGTTACCTCCGAGGGGGTGTCAGAGTTACGTATTTTAGACGTATTCAACATGTTTTGGTTCCCCCAACAAGATCTTTTTGAAGTATGAATTGTTCAATAGATCTATTCAAATTGAGACTTGTTTTTGGTAGATAAGAATCTATTGGGGAGAAGAAGTAAAAAAACAAGTCTCAATTTTCCCTATCTTTGATTATCGACGGCGCGCACTCCTTCGACTGCCGGCCAGCCATATAAACTGCGATCTGGAAAAAGTCTGTCAGGAGGAATGTTTTCGGGTTGCAATGTCCCCAGGTGTTCTTTCCATTGTTCGAAGATGTGGGCAAGCATGGCTCTGGCCACCACTAGCATTGCCCTTTCAGGAAATGTATTTGCGGCCTCTGCCTTATAAATAGAAGAATATGCAGATCCTTCTCTGGAAAGAAAGTCGGCGAGTTCCAGGCATAGACCGTGAGCTTCTGAGTTGTACTTGATCTGAGTGGGGGAGACGTCCACTCCGCAATACTTCCAAAACGACGAGGGACTCGAAGCTTTTTCAATCTGAAGCAGCAATAAGAGATTTATCGCCGGAATGATATTTATTCCAAGCAAAGAAGTAAAATCCTTGATAATGGGATATTGCTCGGCGAGGAGCAATATTTCTTTTTTGATAATTTCTACGGCTCTTTGAACACTCTGCCTATTTGATTCACTAATATCGAGCAAGGCATTTTCTAATGCTTGCTGCGCTGCCAAAAGATTTTGTAGAGGTGCGGCGATGTGTGCAGGGATCATAACAGTAATTATCGTTCGAGCATATTTTGTGATTTCGGTTTGAAAGGTGTCCCGTCCTCATTGAATACATGCTTACGGATTTTTTTGCTTTCGCCTTTTTCTGTTCTGTGATACACGTAGGCGCAATATGCCACATCTGCTTCGTTCACTAAGCGTTTGTACTTTTGAGGCCTGGACTCGATCAACATCGCACCCTTCTTAACCCAAGTGTGCAATGTGGTGACCGGCACTTTGTATTTCCTAGCGGCCTCGCGCATGCCAATGAAATTAGGTTTGAGATTGGCAAACTGCTTGTATTCTGGCAGACTTTCCTTTGGTGTATGAGACTTCGACATCCCAAACGTCCTTCAGATGGTTTATTGATTTTACCTTTTATTCCAACAAAAAGAGACCAGTTGCTTGGTCTTTTCGCGTTTGAAATGCTGCCCCTATCTGTACTTGAGCCTGGCAGAATATGAAAAACGGTATCACGAGCAACAAATTAAATACCTGGAAAAAAGAGTTGCCAAATTTGGCTTTCAACTCACTCCGGTTTCTTCCTAACACTTCCTCTGTTTCTGAGCACCCAGTCATGATGGCGGGGCCATCATTTTTCCTTTGGGAAACAGCTCTGTTTCCCAGGACGCATTGTTGGGCGTTGTCTTCAAGGGCTCTAGTGGTAAATTCTGATTCTCCATCGGGCATTGGAAATACTTGAAACGCTAACAGAAACTATTATCTCGGTTATAGAAGTATCTCCTGCGTCTGTTCTAGGAGTAAGAGCAAACGCCATCATTTGAGAACACCTCAATTCAGATACTAAGTCAATCGTTTGATTGGCTGGCAATTGCACAGTCCGAGTCGGACAATATTCATCAACGGAAGTATTTTGTTTGGGAATTATTGGCGCGACGCGACCAAAATTGTCAACTGCTGAAAAGTTTTCATTCGATAAACGAAAACTTCTATCATATAGTTCTAGATTTGTAAGTGGTCGCCTGCGAAGTCTGCTCAGGATGCTGCGGTCTCACCCGTCTATGATATGCCCGACAATAACCACTGAACGTCACGAAGCGGGTCGTCTTCACGTCGACCACCGGAATATCTGTGACGTATTGCTCGTGCGTATGGATCTCGCTCAACTCACCGCCACATTCTGGACAACCTGGCAGGGGTGCTACCTTCGTCTCCTGGATCTGGTGAACCCTCGGCAACTCGCGATGGGCAAACCTCTCCTTCCCCGCTCGCTTCAATTCGTCAACTTCTGCCTGCAAGCGTTCCACTTGCTACTGAAGTCTTTGAATCGTAGCCAATGGCTAGGCCAGTTGCTCCTCCAGCTCGGCGATCCGTTGGTCTTTTGGGTTGGGGGGGCATGTTCCGCTTCCGTCGCTTGCTCATCACAGCCACCTTACATGCTTCTACTCTTCTCGCACAAGAGCTTTTCAACCTGTAATTTTCAAGATGTTTGACCCTTTTCTATTTTCTACTTTTGCACGCTAAACCAGTACTCAATTGGTTCAGAACATTTGTGCTATAATTCATGCTGTCAATCCTTTCGTTGCAGCATATCAAATGGGTTATCGTTCCTCTCCCACCAACTGCGTTGTTCGTATCCTCCCTTTGCGAGGGCTTTCTGCTCAACAGGAAGCTCTTTGTTTGTTCCTGCGCGAAGAAGCGGGTCATTGCTGGACGGACATGCTCAATGCCCACATCGAAAGCCGGGGTGGGAAATGGCTATCATCCATTGATCTCAGCAAAAGGTTCAAAGGGCAGTATGCTTTGCATTCTCAAACCGTTCAGGCGCTAGCTCAAAAATTGGAAGCGAACGTTGATGCTGCTCGTGAACTGCGCAAGACTGATCCAGAGGCTCGCTACCCACATCATCCCAAGAAGTATCAGACGGTCGTTTGGAAAGAATCTGCGATTCACTGGCTTGAAGGCGGTCAGATACTTCTCTCAAATGGTAAGAATAATCAGCCTTTGATTCTGACTACTCCCGATGAATACATTGATGTTGACATTCGCAAGGCAGAACTGACCTGGCGAGCAGATCGCTATGAACTTTCCCTGACGATTGACACTGGATTGGTGAACCCACCACGCAAACAGGCTGGTCAAGTGGCGGGTGTGGATTTGGGTGAAGTCAATATTGCTGCGGTTGCCACGGAAGCAGGGAATGTACTGGTGGTGAGTGGCCGTGCGTTGCGCTCTGTCAAACGTCTTCGCAACAAGCGCCACGCTGCACTCGACTCTCTGATCTCGCGCTGCAAACCAGGCTCAAAGCGTCATCGCAGGTTGACGAAAAGCAAAGCCAAAGCCAGCGCCAAAATGTACCGCCAGCAGCGTGACATTCTGCATAAAGCCAGCCGTCAGGTGGTTGAGTTCTGTCAGGCACATGATGTGAAGGAGATCGCGGTCGGGGATGTGCGGGATATTCAAAACGGTGTCGCCCTTGGGACACAGACCAACCAGAAGATCAGCCAATGGCCGCATGGTCAGTTCGTGAAGTATGTTGCCTATAAGTCAGCCGAGCATGGCATGCAAACTGGCTATATCCCAGAAGACTATTCGACACGCACATGCAGTTATTGTAAGCGTAAGAGAAAGAATGCACCACGAGGACGGGTCTATACCTGTCCCCGCTGTGGCGCTGTGATCCATCGAGATGCCAACGGAGCCAGTAATATTTGCTCCCGCGCTCGCTATGGATCGTATGGATCTGTTCAGGTACAGACCATCATGTATCTCCGACCACTTAGGCGGAGTAGAGCCTTTGACATGGGCCAACGTTGCGGCGCGCATAGCACCGAACCCCATACCCTTTAAGGGTGGGGGAGTGTCAGCTACGCCAATATTTTTTAGAGCTTCTAAATATTGAGAAAGTGTGTCCGCATTTCCGAGGCGATCGTGTATATCATTGATTTGCTCGAGAGTGAACATTAAGTTATTCTGTGATGGTAGCATTCATCAACTCTAGAAGTTTTGCTGTGGTAGCCCAGCTGCGGATGGTCATTTGTTTATAAAGAGGGCTGGACATGATTTTAGAAAGGCGACTTTTAGTACGTTGAGCGGAGAGACGTTGAGAGTAGATAGCCAGGTCTCCTTGCCAGACTTTATCAACGCCTTCTCTTGGGTTAAATATTTTGATTGCTTCCTTTGAGGGAATGCCCATCAAGAAAATGGCATCTGAGTGATATTTACCAGGCTCCGTACCGAAGCCTTTCGGAGCTTGGTTAATGACTTTCTGTAACTGTTTATGGGAGAGTACCAAAATCGTTATTCGCTCGCTATCCAATCTAAATTTCTTTGGTAAAGTTTCCTGAATCTCCTCAGTCAGCGTTGCGGCATTCTTACTTGATTCAAAAATCACATTACCGCTTGCGATATAGGTTTGTACATTCTTACAGCCCAGCTCCTCAAAGCATGCCTTCAGCTCCGCCATCGGCACTTTGTTTTTGCCGCCGACATTTATTCCACGTAGTAAGGCAACGAATTTCATATATCACTTTTCTTCACCTGGTGCGAGCGTCTCTACGTTGTTTATTGAGCACCGCTTGCACCGATGGGCTTATCGGCTTATCCGTTCGGTGAATACAGCCCAGCCAGCAACACGGCCGACGCATCCCTTGCTTGAGTTCACTGATCGTCCTTTTAACATGTTCCTTTCTCGTTTCGTCTTTCTTGACGAAGGTAACCCAGCATATCCACTCATTGCGCGCGAGTGGTGTAAGGTCATTCCACTTCGCCAATGCATCCGGATCGGAAGTTAAAGCTTTTCGCAAATCCGCCGGCACCTTATGTACTACACCAGTTGCGATGGCTTGTTTAGTCATAAGATTACTTTATCAACTCCTCTATTGGGACACCTAGCGCTTTGGCGATTTTCGCTATCACTTGATCAACTCTTCCATACGACATCAATTAGAGGCTGCGTGGGTAGGTATCTATTTGATTGCTCTGTATTTTATATGGGTAACAAGCGTTGTCCCGCTGCAACTTTCTGGCTCCATGTGAAAGTTGGGAACATTCTCAAAGAGACGTGCCCCACGTCCTACTGTTACAGGCGCAATATGGAGCCACAATTCGTCAATCAGTCCGGCTGCCAGATACTGGTTGACAGTATTAGCACCGCCTGCTATAGCAACATTTCTTTCCCCGGCAACTTCTTTTGCCTGTGACAGCGCCGATTCAATACCATCGGTAACGAAGATAAATTTCGTGCCACCCTCCATATCAATAGGATCTCTTTTATTTTTGGACAATACAAAGACCGGCGCGTGATACGGCGGATTATCTCCCCACCATCCTTTCCAGTCAGTGGCATCCCGCCTATCTTTTGGACCGAACATATTACTCCCCATAATGAATGCGCCTGCATCCGTCAATGCGTCAAGTTCGGCTTGGTGTTTTTCCGGCTCATCGAACATCCAGTGATGGAGTAAATCTTCTGGCATGTCGCCGAAGGGCTTTTCAAAACTTTGATTGGGACCTGCGACGAAGGCATCCAACGACATCGAAATTCCGCATGTAACTTTATTCATATCTTAATGTCCATTCCTTTTGTTTTTTTCGTGAAATTTCAAGTTCATATTTACTTAAGTGAGTCTTCTACGGAAATGCTGGGTGCCAAGCAACCTTTTGTCCTAGAATATTTTTATCGTGCCAAACTTTATTGTCTTCATAACAGGAATTTTACCAAAGCTTCAATCGGAACACCTTCTTGACATATGAAGAATCATTCCGGTAGTAGGCTGTAGATCAGAAAGACTATAACCACACCTCTCATTTAAAAACATGTTCGTCAAACCACCAACATTCCGAACTCCCTTATAGGGCCCGCGCGCAAAGAAAAAAGGAGTGAAGGGCGGAAAACGTGTAGTTTGACGAACTTTTAGTCTCCTGGAAATACAAGGCAGGAAGGTAGATATCGTTTGGCTGTCCTACTGAAAATATTTAATGGAACGCTAGTTCTGTGTATCACCCTATGGATTGCACTCGCCCTCTTTGGGACATGGTTTCAAGTGAGTTT
>Ga0105095_10002310_pt1 | contig 10251 bp, 7 predicted proteins | sample PPLLak2March2015_2_FD_79180 | JGI IMG/M metagenome (GOLD analysis project Ga0105095, IMG submission 79180) | Freshwater sediment microbial communities from Prairie Pothole Lake near Jamestown, North Dakota, USA - PPLs Lake P8 Core (3) Depth... | ecosystem: Environmental > Aquatic > Freshwater >... | reverse complement strand
CGAGACGGCTACGAGCACCCAAACCCCTACACCCGACAGCACGAGCAAACCCTGCACCAGGAACCACAGCGACACGCCGACGAGAAGGAGCGTGAGCAGGTTCCCTCGAACGGTCCTTGGCCAGTGGGCCATGCCTGCCTCCTCGATCTCCGGGAACCGGAAAAGGCAGGTCGCGGATCTGATCCTCCGCGCACGCCCGTCTTGGGCGGCTCCACCAGTGGTGGGCATCTCCATCCTACGGGATCCGCGGCGGTGTCGGCCCTCGCTGCAGCGATCGGCCTCCCGCAGAGGGGCTCAGCGGTGGGCCGGCGAGACGCTTGAGAAGGGTTCAGCCGATGTGAGAACCACCCTTCCCGGATCTCCAGATGCTGCCGCCGTGGGTCACATCGAAGCCCCTGTTCGCAGCGACCCGTTGGCGAGTGCGGCTCCGCCGGATCTCCGCTTTCGCGCGAGCCCTTCGGAGGAAGTCCCTGAGGAGACGCTTCATCGTCTACTTCCCTGCGCGTGTCTGAGTGAGATCCGTTCGCGCGCTGCCACCCGACGAACCCTACGCCGGAGCCCGGTCCGTTGCACGGCCGTCGGGTCGAGTGAACCCTCGGGAGGCGGGCTCATGCCACCGAAGGACGGGGTGTGGATCGCGCAGGCGCCGCGGCTACGGTGGCGACATCGGCTCGATGGTCGTGTGGACCTCGGCCTCGGTGTAGGCTCCGGGTTACCCCGCACGCCCGGCGGGTCTACGGTCGATGGCGGAGTGGGGGACGATGAGGATCGTGCGTCGCGCGTTGCGGCGGACCGGGTTGGTTGCGTCGGCGTTCGTACTCGTCAGCTTGTCGTTGAGCACGGTCCCCTCCTACGGAGCCACGACGTTCTCGTTCTCTCCGGTGGCGGACACGTATGTGCGCGCGGATCGTCCCGCCAAGAACTTCGGGGGGGCCGCTCGGCTCGCCGCTGACACCTCCCCCGTCCTGAACGCCCTGCTCCGCTTCGACGTGTCGAACGTGGGCGGCTCGGTCGAGACGGCGCGCCTGCGTCTGTACGCCGTCGACGGGTCGGATCGGGGCGGCGACGTCTACCGCGCCGTCGGCGATACGTGGGGCGAGACCACCGTCTCGTGGGCCACGGCGCCGCCGACCGCGCCGGCGCCCATGGCGTCGCTCGCCAGGATCCGCAAGGGGACGTGGTACGAGGTGGACGTCACGTCCGTGGTCACCGGTGACGGCCCGGTGAGCTTCCGCATCGTGGGAACGTCCGCCGACTCGGCCGCGTACGCCTCTCGCGAGGCAGGCGCGGCGACGGCCGCGCAGCTGCTGGTGACCGCGTCGCCGACACCCGACACGGAGGCGCCCGTCGTGTCGATCACGTCGCCGTCCGACGGTGCGGACGTGGCCGGCCGCGTCGACGTGATGGTCGAGGCGTCGGACGATCGCGGCGTCACCTCCGTGGAGCTCAACCTCGACGGCGAGCTCCTCGGCTCGGACACGTCGGCACCCTATGTGTTCCGCTGGGACACGTCGGCCGCAACCGAGGGCCCGCATACGTTGGAGGCGACCGCACGCGATACGGCCTCGAACGCCGGATCGTCCGCGCCGGTCACGGTGAACGTCGTGCCCTCCCCACCCGCTCCGTCGTCGTTCACCTTCGCGGCGGCCGGCGACCTCGCGATGAACGCCCGGACCGACGCGAGCCTCGCGTCGCTCGACGCCTCCGACGCCGAGTTCTTCCTGGCGCTCGGCGATCTCGATTACGACGACCAGAGCCCCGACAGCGCGTGGTGCGACTACATCACCGCGCACCTACCGACGAAGGGCCCGACGTTCCCGTTCGAGCTGGTCGCCGGGAACCACGAGCAGCAGGGTGCTGCCGACGGCTACATCCTGGATTTCGCCGCGTGCCTGCCGGATCGGCTCGGCGCGGTCCCCGAGCCGGGCAGCAGCTACGGCGCCGACTACTACGTCGACTATCCGGCGGCGGCGCCGCTGATGCGGGTGATCGCGCTCGCCTCGGAGCTGACGATCGCGGATACCACCTACTCGTTCGAACCCGGCAGCCCGCATCGCGAATGGCTGATCGAGGCGATCCGGAGCGCCCGAGCGGACGGGATCCCATGGGTGACGGTCGGCCTCCACTACCACTGCCTGACGACCGGCGATCGGACGTCCTGCCCGATGGACAGCTCGCTGTGGAACCTGCTGCTCAGCGAAGGGGTGGACCTGATCCTGAACGGCCACGAGCACAACTACCAGCGCACCAAGCAGCTGAGGCTCGACCCCGTCGCCTGCCCGAGCATGACGCCCGGCACGTACGTGGCGGGGTGCATCGTGGACGACGGAACCGACGGGGTCTATCCGAAAGGCACCGGCTCGACGAACGTCGTGGTTGGGAGCTTCGGCCAGTCGCTGTACCGGGTGGACCCGAACGACTCGGAGGCGCCCTACTTCTCGAGGATCGACGGCACGACGTGGGGGTACCTCGAGCTCTCGGTGGCCGCCGATCGCATCGACGCTCGCTTCGTGAACACGACGGGTGCGTTCACGGACGCGTTCTCGATCGTGGCCGGCGCCACCGCGGACGCCGACCTCGTCCCGCCGACCACGCCCGACGGCCTGTCGGCCGCGGCGACGAGCGTGACGACGGTGGACCTCACGTGGTCGCCGTCGACGGACGGCTCCGGCATCGATCACTACGCGATCTACCGGGACGGCGCGCCGCTCGGGCAGTCTCCCGCAACGACCTTCACGGACACGACCGCGACGCCGGGCGCGACACACGAGTACACCGTCCGGGCCTACGACCCCGCCGGGAACCCGTCGGGCGCATCCGCGCCGGCGAGCGTGGCGATGCCGTCGGCGGGCCCGCAGGTGACGTTCCTGTCGGCGGCCGATGCCACGATCGTCCAGACGTACCCGAACGCAACCCGAGGCACATACACGAACCTCCAGGCCAACGCCGGTCCCGTGAAGGACTTCCTGATCCGGTTCGACGTCGCCGGGATGGGCGCCGCCGGTGTGGCACGAGCGACCCTTCGTCTGTACTGCATCGACTCCTCCGACGTGGGCGGCAGCTTCCGGCTGGTCTCGCCGGGCTGGGACGAGTCGACGGTGACGTGGAACACCGCGCCAAGCGCCACCGGGGCCACCGTTGCGACGCTCGGCAAGGTGGTCTCGGGTTCGTGGTACGAGGTCGATGTCACCTCGGCGGTCGGCGGTGACGGCCCGGTCGCGTTCCGGGTCAGCACATCCTCCACGAACGGGTCGGGGTTCAGCTCGCGGGACGGGACCGCCCAGCTGGTCCCCCAACTCGTCGTGACGCCGGCGTCCTGAAGCCGATGCGTCCGTCGAGGCTCCCTCCGCTCGTCGCGATCGTCGTGCTCGGACTTCCCGTCCTGCCCGGCGCCTCCTCGGCCGGGATGCGCCCGACGGCGACCCCTGCGCGGCTCACGGTCGCCTCCATCGAGCCCGCCGGCTGCGTGAGCGAGACCGGCAGCGGCGGCGCCTGCGTCGACGGGACCGCACTGGATGGTGCGACGGGCGTCACGCTGAGCCCCGACGGCGCGAACGTGTACGTCGCGTCCGAGACCGGTCGCTCCGTGTCCGTCTTCTCGCGAGATCCGATCACCGGCGCGATCGGGCAGTTGCCGGGTACGGACGCCTGCGTGAGCGACTCCGGGACGAATGGTGCCTGTGCCGATGGCACCGCACTCGCCGGTCCGAGGTCCGTCGCGCTGAGTCCGGACGGGAACAACCTGTACTTCCCGGCGACCACCGCCGCCGCGATCGGGACCTTCGACCGCGACCCGGTCACGGGCGCGCTTCGCCAGCTCACCGGTACGAGCGGCTGCATCAGCGAGAGCGGCACGAACGGTGCCTGCGCCGTCGGCCGTGCGTTGTCCGGCGCGCGATCGGCCGCCGTCAGCCCGGATGGTGCGAGCGTCTACGTCGCGTCGTTCTTCAGCGACGCCGTCGCCGTGTTCTCCCGGGACACGGCGACCGGCGCGCTCACCCAGCTTCCCGGGGCTTCCGGTTGCGTCAGCGAGACCGGGAGCGGCGGAGCCTGCGTCGACGGGACAGCCCTCGACGGCGCGCGGACGGTCGTGGTGAGTCCCGATGGGGCGAACGTGTACGTCGCGGCGGAGACGAGCGGCGCCGTCTCCGTCTTCGCGCGCGACGAGCTGACCGGCGCCCTGACCCAGTTGGCAGGGCTGGCGGCCTGCGTGAGCCAGACGGGGACCGGCGGGACGTGCGTCGACGGCCGGGCGCTCGGGGGCGCGGGCGGGATCGAGGTGAGCGCGGACGGCGGCTTCGTCTACGTCGCGTCGTTCGGCAGCGACGCCGTCGCGACGTTCTCGCGCGATCCGGGAACCGGAGCGCTCGCGCAGCTTCCCGGCACGGCCGGATGCGTGAGCGAGACCGGGAACGGGGGCTCGTGCCTCGACGGGACGGCGCTCGATCGCGCGAGATCCCTGTCGCTCAGTCCGGACGGGTCGAGCATGTACGTCGCGGCAGAGGCCAGCGACGCGATCGCCGTCTTGTCGCGGGACGGCACCACCGGGACCCTGCGCCAGCTCCCCGGCGTGGCCGGATGCGTGAGCGAGACCGGGACCGGTGGTGCCTGCTCCGATGGTGTGGCCCTCGACGCAGCGCGGTCGGTCTCGGTCAGCGCGGATGGGGAGAGCGTCTACGCCGCCTCCTTCGGGAGCAGCGCGGTCTCGATCTTCTCGCGCGATCCGACGACGGGAGCCCTCACCCAGTTGGGCGCGCCGCCGCCACCGCCGTCACCGTCACCGTCACCGTCATCGCCGCCACCGTCACCGCCAGCAGATCGGATCCTCTTCCTCACCCTCGGCTCGGGGACCACGGTCGGAGGCGTGAGGGTGGCCAACGAGGATGTCCTCGCCTTCGACGGAGACCGCTTCGACGTGTCATTCGATGGGTCCGATGTCGGGCTCGCGCCGCTCCGGATCGACGCGTTCTCGTGGCTCGACGCCGGCTCGCTCCTGCTGTCCTTCGACAAGGAAGGCATCGTTCCCGGGATCGTCGGCACGGTCGATGACTCGGACATCGTCCGGTTCGAAGCGACCTCGCTCGGAGCCACGACGAGCGGCACCTTCACTCGCTACATCGACGGCTCCGACGTCGGATTGACGAAGGACGCCCACGACGTGGATGCGATCGAGATCCTCTCGGAGGGGCGCATCCTGCTGTCCACGACCGGGACCGTCGTGCTCCCCGGCGCCACCGCGCTGGATGAGGATCTGCTCGCGTTCACGGCGACATCGCTCGGGGAGACCACGACGGGGAGCTTCTCCCTCTCCTTCGACGGGAGCGACGTCGGACTCGGCGAGACGGGCGAGGACGTCGATGCCGTGGCGATCGGCGCGTCGGGTCGATTCGACCTGTCCGCGACCGACGCATTCGCCGTTCCAGGTGTCGCCGGCGAAGACGAGGACGTCTTCGTGTTCACGCCGACACTCCTCGACCCGCCGCTCACGGAGGGCTCCTTCGCGCCGTCGCTCCTCTTCGACGGTTCGAGCTTCGGGCTGGGCGGGAATGACGTGTTCGCCGTGGATCTCCCACTGGAGAGCTGACGAACGGCATCATCTGACGCAACGGCGGGTGCCACCGACAGATGCCTGATGCCGGCGAGGTACCGACGGGGTCAAGGACACGTAGAGCAAGCGACGGGCACGTGACTCAGCCTTGATCACGGGTTGGGCAAGCGGCCTATCGCGGTTGCGGTCCACGGCCGTCGGCGTTCAGGATGCCCAGATGGAGGTCGTCGACACGCACTACGCGAAGACGCCTGACGGCGTCTACATCGCATACCAGGTTGTCGGCGAAGGACCGGTCGATGTCGTCTGGCAGTTGGACTGGCCGGGCAACCTCGACATGCAGTGGGAGGACCCTTTCGACCGTGTGTTCCTGCAGGAGATCGCATCGTTCTCTCGGCTCATCCTCCACGACCGCCGCGGGGTCGGTCTCTCCAGCCGGAACGTCGCGCTGCCCAACCTGGAGACCCGCGTATCGGACCTCCTGGCGGTGCTGGACGCCGTTGGATCCGAACGACCTGTCCTTGCCGGGCTGTTCGAGTCGGGGGCTCCCAACGCACTTCTCGCAGCAACGCGACCCGAGCGGGTCTCGGCGATGGTTTGGTTCGAGCCGCGCCCGCGTTTCGCGTGGGCACCGGACTATCCGTGGGGACTCACGAACGAGGACAAGAAGGCCGAACTCCGCGACCTCGAGTCCTGGGGCTCGCTCGAATACGGGCACTCCTTCGTTGCGTATCAAGCTTCTCGAGGCAACGTGATGGCCGCCGAGATCTACCCAGCGTGGTACGCGAAGGCGACCCGTAACGCGTGTACGCCCGACGTGGCGAGGGCGCTCGCCGAGATCTGGTACGAGTCCGACGTCCGCGGCGTGCTGCCGGCCATCCAGGCGCCGACCCTGATCCTCACAGATGGTCAGGACCCGGAGCTCACAGAAGAGACCGCCTACGTCGCCTCACTCATCCCAGGCGCTGAGATGCGTGAAATGACAGGTTTGGCTCCTTCAGAAGAAGAGGACAGGCGGGCAGCGGCGCGGGCGGCGGCGCACGAGATACGACGCTTCATCGGCGTCGCCCCGGCGCCCACCCAGCTCGACACCATCCTTTCCACCATCCTGTTCACCGACATCGTCGGGTCGACGGAGACACAGGCATCGCTAGGCGACCGGGGTTGGAAGGGCCTGGTCGAGCAACATCACGTGATCGTGCGCGACGCGCTCGCCCGCTGGCGGGGGGTCGAGAACGACACCGCCGGCGACAGCTTCTACGCGACTTTCGACGGACCGGCGCGCGCGATCCGCTGCGCGCTCGAGGTCGCGGAGCGCGTCCGGGACCTCGGGATGGAGATCCGGGCCGGCGTACATACCGGCGAGTGCGAGCTCATCGATGACAAGTGCGGAGGCATCACGGTCTCGATCGGCGCGAGGGTGGCCTCGAGTGCCGGTCCTTCCGAGGTGCTCGTCTCGCAGACCGTGAAGGACCTCGTCGCCGGGTCCGGCCTGACGTTCGAGGATCGGGGCGATCACGAACTGAAGGGCGTCCCCGATCGCTGGCGGCTGTATCGGGCAGTCGGCTGAATCTTCTTCGTGCTGAGTGGCACCGGTAGGCGTCAACCGCCTCGGTCAACCGCCTCGGTCAGCCTCCGCAGCACCCACGGGTACTTGACGCATGGTGCGATCGATACGCGGTTTGCCTAGGTCAAGGAGCCAGCCCTAGGCCCGAACGACACGGGAGGCCTGGCGGGCGTCCTGGGCATCGGCTCAGATCAGCTGCGCTGGCCGGGCATCTGGGTCTTCAGCCACCCGACGAGGTCCTGGGGGCTGCGGGTCTGCAGCCACACGGGGCCGGGTCCCTGGAAACGCACCACCAGGCCCTCGGCGCCGAAGATCGTGGACTTCCACGAGCCCGCCTTCTCGACGCCGTACTGCATCCCCTCCTGGAACGCGACCACATGTCCGGTGTCGATCACGTAGCTCTGCCCCGCGGGCACGTCGATGGTCGCGATCGCCCCGTAGCTCGAGACGAGCACGTCCCCCTGACCGCTGCACTTCAACAGGAACAGCCCCTCGCCCCCGAAGAACGTCTTCGCGCCGCCCCACTTCGTGTCGACATCCACTTCCGGGTCGGACGCGATCCACGAGCCGGACTGGATGAACCAGGTTAGGCCTTCCAGGGGCAGTAGCCGCAGGTCGCCGGGCAGCTTGGCCGCCACGGCGACGTGCCCGCCTGCCTCGGACCGGAAGGTGTTCACGAAGAAGCTCTCGCCGCCGAGCATCGAGCGCTTCAATCCGCCCATCAGGCCGCCGGTGGCCTTGGTCTCGATCTGGACGTCGCCGGTCATCGAGGCCATCGCCCCGGCTTCGACCTTGACCTCCCGGCCCGGGCTGACCGTGATCCGTCCGAACGCGTACGCGGGCGCCGCTTCGATCTCCACCTGCATCCCGACCACCTCCGAGTTGGGCTCGGTCGCGAGACTACCGTGGCTATCGCCTCGATACCGGTGAGGTGCCGAGTGTCTGACTCAGCGCCTCGACGGGCCGCGGAGGCGAGAGCGGAAATCACACGCATGGTATTCGTCCGAGATACGATGCGGATTCCGGTCCAGTGGAGGGGAGCGCGATGGTGGAGCAGCACATCAGCCTTCGGGATGCCGTGACCGCCGCGGCGGGAGTGATCAAGACGACCTCGGACCCAGCGCCGGTCCTCCAGGGACTCCTGACCCGGATCTCGCCGGCGGACCTGCTCCTCCTCGCGGAGGAAGGACTATCCGTCCGGGCTCTCGACCTTGAGAGCGAAACGCCCCCCAACGGGGAGCCGGTGCGCCTCACACTCCTCAAGGGCGGGATCGCGTAGCGCCCTGGACCGCCATGCATCCCCATCCTCGGCCCGCAGCCGCTTGGATTTGACCGGTCATCTTGGCATCTCTACGGTCCCCCGCATGGACATCAGGAGGATCGCGACGTTCACCGGCTGGCTGTGGATCATCACCTTCGTCACCTCGATCCCAGCCCGGTTCATCTTCTATGCCCCGGTGCTGGACGAGCCCAACTACGTCACCGGTGCTGGCGACCTGGCCCTTGCGGCCCTGGCTACAGGGGCTGTGTTCGAACTGATCCTCATCATCGCGAACGTCGGTACCGCCGTCGTGCCGTACTCGGTCCACAAGCGTTACAGCGAAGTTGGAGCTATCGCGTACGTATCGGCCCGCATCGTCGAGTGCATCTTCATCGCGATCGGGATCGTCTGCATGCTCGCGATCGTGACCCTGCGGCAGGACGCCCCAAGCGGCGCCACTGCTGCACTCGGCCAGGGGATCGAAGCGATCTACGAGTGGTCGTTCCGGATCGGCCCGGGCTTCTTCGTCGGCGTCGGGAACGGACTGATCCTCGGCTTCATGATGTTCAAGTCCGGCTTGGTCCCCCGGCGGATGGCGATGCTCGGGCTCATCGGCGGACCGCTGATCTGCCTGGCGGGGGTTCTCGTTATCTTCGACGTTATCGAGGCTGGCGGCCCGATCCAGGGTGTCATGACGATCCCGGAGGCCCTCTGGGAGCTGTCGCTGGGCGTCTACCTGGTTGCCAAGGGATTCAGACCATCTCCGATCCTGGCTGAAGACCGGCTCGGGACGGTGACCTAGCCCAAGCACGGGCGTTCTCTTAAGGATCCCCTTGGGAACGGGAGCCGAGCTGCCATCGTGAGAGGAGGAGTGGCCATGGCCGAAGGCAAGGCGCGTCTACCGCCACGGTGGTTCGTCGTGACCTTCTGGCACGTGCACCGACGGGTCGTTCGAGCAAGCGGGGGGCGCAAGGGGCTGTGGCCTCCGCGCCCGGGGAAGTGGGGTGCCTTGCGGCTCACCACGAGAGGCCGGCGTAGCGGCAAACCGCGGAGCGTGATCCTCGGCTACTACGAGGACGGGGACAACCTGGTCTCGATGGCCATGAACGGCTGGGGTGCGCCCGAGCCGGCATGGTGGCTGAACCTGCAGGCCAGCCCGGAGGCGGTCGTCGAGCTGGCAGGTGGGATCCGGCGCGAGGTGCTCGGCAGGGCCGCGGTGGGCGGGGAACGTGAACGGCTGTGGCAGCGCTGGCACGAATTGGACAAGAACCTCGAGGACTACGCTGCGCGACGCCCGCAAGGGACGGCGGTCGTCGTCCTCGAGCCGCGCACCGCGGCCGGATGAGCCGCCCGCCCCTCTCCCCCGCTGTACCCGTGGAGCGTCGCGTACGACGATCGCGCGAACGTGTACCCGATGTCACCGTTGGGCAGGGATCGGACGGCCACTCGGGATCCCGATGCCAGGTCATGGGCGGACACCAGCGCGGCGGTGACCCCGGTTCTTGACGGCCATCGTCTGCCGGCAAAGGGGCCTTGGCGGCTCCCTGCTAGCGACGCGAAAGAGCAACCGTTACGGCTTCGCCCACCCGTAGGGGTCCTCGGGCCACCTTGGATCATCTGAGGACATGGGCGAGCACACGGTCCAGCGGACGAGGCACGTGGGCGAGATCCAGCGCGTCGACGAGGAAGGGCGCGGATCGGATCTTCCGGCCGCCGTGGGTGCCGAAGAACCGCCGGAGCTGCTCCTCATCGGTCCGTCCTTGCCAGGCAGGCTGCTTCTGGAAGGTGCGGAACGATCCGAGCTCACGCTGTGCCTCGATGACCTGTTCCACGGCGGCGGCACCGAGGGAGCGGATCAGCTCGTCCTCCAGGTCT
>Ga0105095_10002308_pt1 | contig 10258 bp, 6 predicted proteins | sample PPLLak2March2015_2_FD_79180 | JGI IMG/M metagenome (GOLD analysis project Ga0105095, IMG submission 79180) | Freshwater sediment microbial communities from Prairie Pothole Lake near Jamestown, North Dakota, USA - PPLs Lake P8 Core (3) Depth... | ecosystem: Environmental > Aquatic > Freshwater >... | reverse complement strand
TGAGCAGGGGATCGGCAGGCTCCTCTGGTTTGTCGTTCTGGCGGCGGGGGGATTGATCTTGGCGGGCTTTTTCATGCGCCGGAAAATGTAAGTACGAGTTGGGTATCGGATACACCACGAGCGTGTACAAGATGTGTGATTGTAAATGTTCTCATCCACCCTTTTCTGCCCGGTACGCAAAGTAAGAATAGAAGACCAGCACGATGGTTGTGAGCAGGATCGCGCCAATCATGATGGCAAATGCCATTTCGGGTGAAACGATAAGACCGAATAGCATGACCCCTCCGGTCACCTTGAATAACTGACTGCCAAGGCGATGAGTCTTTTCCCACACTGCCGGGCTGCTCAAAGTCCACGGGGTGCGTATACCCAGTAACCAATTGGGTCTGGTTTTTTCCAATACAAAACCAATTCCGAACATCATCAGGCTGGCAGGGGGAATCAGTAAGTATGTCATATTGAATTCAACGCCAAGCCCAGCCAGTATGATCAAAAAATGAATAAAAATGAAGTAGGCGGCAAACCCAGCAATGAACAGGTTGTAAACGTGACGGAAACGTTCAATGTTAGCGCGCAGTGGGTCAATACTTGGCAAATACAGCAGCACTAACCCTAAAACAAGGGTAAATCCTGGCATCAGAAATGTGATCGTATTGCGCGACATTGTATCATCCACTTCACCAGCAGCATTCCAGTGGGATGGCACCATTTCTGGTAGTGTGGGGGAAGCCCAAAGACTGATAGCCAGGCCAATCAGCGTCAGGATAACAAGAACAATAAGAGTGTTTTTGGTGGGCAAATTCTGCCAGCTCACAATTCAATCATATAGGCTGATATTGCAAATATGCCTTATCCTGCGGTAAAGGAATCTATTTGAGACCGAGAAGGATTCTAAGCGGGGTAGCAAGGCGTTTCCAGAGCATGATGACACTATGCTCCCATTGGGAAACTTCGGTTTCCCAATCAGCGAGCAGTTGTTTCACTTGCTGGCGCCGGCGACTGAAACCTGTTCTATCGGAGATTTTCGCGTAGATGAGGCGGTATACAGCGTGAAATCCCTGCATATGGTGCCCCCGGCGCGATTCGAACGCGCAACCGTCTGATCCGAAGTCAGGCGCTCTGTCCATTGAGCTACGGGGGCAGTGTCGCAATTATACTTCTGATCTCACGCAATCCGCAAGTCTGCTCAATCACACTTGCTCCAAAGCTCCTGCGTTTAGTTGCATCTGTCATGTAAATTAACCTGTACAATAATAATGTACAGTGTAATGTATAATGGCATGATAGTGTTATCTAACGCACACATATATTGGCAGGCTGCGTTGTGCAGAAGGCTGGTTTTTCTATTCGGAGAATACATTCAGGGTTGCAGTTTGTGGAGGCGTAATGGAAACAAAGATCAGGATTGGGATCATCATCTGCGCTCGTTACCATACCTGTGCAGGCGGGAAATGCCTGCGCTCCATGCGAAACAGGGAAGGCGCTTTCAGTATCTACGGCGATACGGAATTGGAATTAGTAGGCTACACAACCTGTGCGGGCTGTCCCGGCGGTAATGTGGAATATGCTGGCGAAGAGATGGTTAAAAATGGCGCACAGGTAATTCACCTGGCAACCGGATTACTCGTCGGCTATCCCCCTTGTCCATACATCCAAACATTTATGGCTTTCCTGGAAAAACGCTATGCTGTAAAAGTGATTCCAGGCACGCATCCCATCCCCAAGAAATATTTGGATATGCATACTCATCTTGGAACCTGGAATGATCCAGTCTGGATTCCGCTGCTGCAATATACCATGGCTGATGAAGCCACCCGCCTGGCCTATAACTGAGTGGAGCAAGGCTGCAATTCCGTTGATTGAAACTATCTGCCAGATGTCCGGGGCTTACAGGTGTCTGCCAGGCGTGTTTTAATCTTCAGCGTCCTCCAGCGTGGTTGCAACTGCCTGGGCGATCTCTTCAATGGTTTGTAGTGCAGGATTTTCAAGCGCAGAGCGAATAACCTTCTCTTTAATCACACGCCCCGCTAAGGGCAGCTCATCCCGTGTAAAGATCAGCTCGAGCAATCCGCTGGCAGCCAGGATCTTCACCAACGCCAGGCACCGTGCTTCGCTGGACTCATTGGATAGGATCTTATCTCGCAGAGCGGCCTTCAGCTGATACTTAAGCAGCGGCATAGGATGGTCTTCTTCTTCCTCTGCAAAAATCCAGAAGAAACGTTTGTCTTCCTGATGCAGCAGCCCCCGGGTTGCCAGGCGAGTCCCCATTTGGTCACGAAGCTTTTTCGGTTTTAGATCCAGCTGGCTAATCCAATAACTGGGTCGGTGTGGTTTTTCCGTGGATTGGAGTGCGTGGATGGCCTCATCCAGGATTTCATCCCCGGTTGCATTCGAGTCGCCCAATTCTAGACGGTGCTTTTCATTGAGCCGGATTTTATCCAGCAATACCAATTCGGCCAGAATTGACCCGGTCATCGCGTAGGCAAAGGGTTTTTTAGCAAAGGATAGGATATTGCCGGTATCTTCATCTAAAGATAACAAAAATAGTTCTTCAAATAGAGTCAGCATAAATACTCCCTTTCTTGAACACGGATCGCTTACGCATGATCCATTCTCGTAAGCCTCATTATGATTATAGTTTGATTTCCCAGGATTGTAACAAGAACCACCTCGCTAATGGGCAAGTAATTTCGTGGTGGGGATCGGATTACGATCCGGGTAAATTAAAGTAGTTGTAGACTGCGCGGGACAATTCGGAGATCAACAAGGAGGCTGGATCCCAGACCAATTGGACGGGGTGATGCAGGAACACAGCCAGGACATAATTCCCGCCTGGGGAATAGATAATGCCTGCATCCCCAATCGCATTGATCACCCCATTAAAGGTTACCCAGCCGTGTTTATGGGCGATGCGCGTGCCTTCCGGGATGCCTGCGGTGAGCAAGACAGGCAGTTTGTTCGCCACCAGTAGATTGATCATTTCCTGGCACTCAGCAGGCGTGATCTCACCGGCGAAAACAGCCGGCAGGGTTCCACCCCCGGATTGGGCGCATTGGTAAAGATCACCCAGCAGCATGCCGATATCCGATGGAGTGGTCTGGCTGTAGATATCCGGGTCTGTGTTCACATCGGTGCGCTGGTTGGCAGGCGTGCGGATAGTAGCCAAAAGAGGCGAGCCGAGCGTGAATTTTCCTGCCAGGAATGTGTTTTGCAAACCAAGGGTTTGCATATCCTCCGTGACGATCAGCGGGCCGCGTGTGGGATCGATCACCCGGTCCATCAACCAGTCAGCCGCCTCATTCCCCGAGGCGGTGATCATATCCTGCAGCAGCTTCGTGGTCTCATCACCCGGATTATCGGAAATGCGCCGGTAGGCCGAAACCATGATGGGGACCTTGATAATGCTAGAGGCGGTGAAGGCAATATCTGGATTCACCGGTAAATTTTCGCCGAGCTGGTGGGCGAAGTGCAATTCCTGTGCAGTCTGAAGATCGATCAGATAGATACCGGCAATGCCATCGAAGCCAGAAATTTGCAAAGTTTGCTGGAGTAGAATTTCAAGATTGCGCATAGATGGCCGGGTCGGGTCGGTGCGCGCCAGCGGTAAATCCACCGCGCGGCCTTGTAATGATTGTAAGGCGTTTTCAATCAGCAGCACCGCGCCATCCGCATCCAAAATATAGCCGGGTTGACCTGCCTCAAAATTGGTGGTTCCAGCGACGGGGCGCGCGGGCACGGGAGCCTGGTCGTAGCGTTCGGCAATTTCGTCCAGATAGGCGCGCAGGCGCGTTTCGGAAAACGAAGAACGCAGGGGGACTGAACGGGGGTTGGTTGTGCGCCCCCACAGGTAGTCCCAGAACTCCTCCCAGAATAGTTTCTGAGTACGCTCCAGGTCAGCCGCAGCGAGCATGGCTTCCGTATCCAGTTGAAAATCGACAACTGCGGGATTGAGCTGAATTTCAGCCTCTCCATAATGGAGCACCAGTGGCGTTGAGTAAGCTTCGAGCAAGCGTGCGGCTGCCTGTGTCCGGTCCAGCCCGCCCACCGGAACACTGGCTATTTCCAGTCCTGCCGGAAAGTAGCTTCTTACCCGGCTAAATTGCATCAATTGTAAGACGGTCAGCACAATCGCAATCAGGATGAGTGCGATTGAGAAAAAACGTAATGATGAAAAAGCTGAGATTGGTCTGCGCAAAAAATTAACTCCCTGGGGTACCACCACCCAGGGAGTTAATATACCATGGAAAGATGAAATTACCGTGAGACGACCAGTTTGACGAGTTTGCCATCCGGGTCGAGAGTCATTCGTGCGATTTGGGTATACAGCTGCTGGCTGCCGGCGATGGTCTTGCTCAGGATCACCAGTCGCCTTCCGGCCGGTGGCTCTGCTGGTCGCACATGCTTATTGCGTAATTTGCTGGTCGGGCAGTTTTTTTCACAATCCTGGCAACTGGCTTGCTGCAGATGTACGTCCAGCTTCGCATCACGCATACCAGGTAGATAACGGGCGACGATGTGGCGGATGTAATCTTTCTCCTTGCTGCTCAAGCTAGTTTCTGCGTCCATTTCTCCATCCAGGTCGCATACAGTTTTCACCATGCCCACTGGATTGAGGGCGCGCTGGACACTCTTTGGAGTGCGCCGCACCTGGACGGGTTGGGCTAAAGGGTCGCCGTAAAGCACAAATGAGATCAGGGTTTTCTGATCCATCCCATCCAGATAGCCCTGTCCTTGTTGAAGATCGCGCGCCATTTGAACTTTTGCCCGGCGCAGTGCTTCGCCAACCGGAAGCCCGCTCTGCAGGTTTGTCCAGAAGCTATACCCCAACATATCCGCCGCAGTGAGCTGTTCGTTGATTGAACCATAGGCCATACAGGTGGAGCCCACTAAAGCTGTCGTACCCGAGGCGAGAAACTTGAGGGCTAACGAGTCGTGACTCTCTTTGCGGAGAATATGCGCTCCAAAACACGCCTCCGTGAACACGATTTTCGGCGTGGTTAAACCATTCAGCTCTCCTGCCAGGTCCAGGTCTTCTGGACTGAGCGCGACCGGATAATCGGCGCCTTCCTGCCCGTCCAATGGATCGCGTTGACCGAGCCATTCGGGTGAATCGGGTAAACCGTGCAGATTGAAATATCCCAACATCGCCAGGGGTAAGTTTTTCCCCTTGGTTGAGCTACTGCCGTTGGATTTTTGGGCCAATTCAGGTGAAATCCACATATCAATGGGTCGCCCGATCGGTGCATAGACTTGATAGGCTGCCTTGCGCCATACAGCGGCTGTATAGCCAAAGCTGTAGTTTTTATCCACCCAGCCCGGAATAAATAGACCAGGGCGGAACCAGGTGCGCAGGCGCAGCCAGAGGCGCGTCGTCCATTTTAGAGGCCTGGCTGGGCTGCTGTGGCTGGCAACGATCTCTTTGAGCTGCTGGATCAACAATGCTGGATCTTTTCCGCTCCCGCCGGGAAGGCGTCCCACCGACCATTCAGGGATGAAATAATTCTCATCGCGTGTGCCATAGGGGTTATCGGATGGTACATCACAATCTGTATCATCCACCGGATTTGGTAAGTGGTGGAAAGGCACCACCTCTGGCCCACCCACGATTAGCAGCGCGCCAATCATCTCGCCGTGTTGAGCCAGCGCCGCGTCCAGATCTGCCAGCGCCAATTTCAACCTCCAGGCATCATCGCTGGCCACGGGTTCTATTCCCAGGCGTTCCAGGTTCTGTGGATCGTCTGCCAGGAATAAGCCTGCTTCCCAGCGTTTGTTGCCGTTGGTCTTATTGGTTTGGATGGTGTCTACGAGATAGTTCATCTCTTTTTCAATTGCATCGGCCCCTGCAGATCCATATTGTTTTTCGAGGCCGCGGTGGGATGAGAACACCACATACACGGGGAAGCGACCATCCGTACGCGTCAGTCCCGGCTGTTGCAGACGTTTTGCGATGCGTTCGAGTTCTTCCTGGATGGGAACCAGGGTTTCGGTCTCGTTACTCAAACGGGGTGCAAGCGCCTGTTTTCCATCCGTGCTGTGTGAGCCAATGCTCGTGTACGACTTCTTAGTTTCGGCAAAGGGATCAATCGTAGGTAGCCTGGATGGGATCTGGTTCCATCCAAAGACTGCTGCCACGGCTGCCGGAACCGGTATTTCAATTTTGGCTTCCAGGTTTTCTGACCATAGCGATTGATAAGGATGTTCTACACCCCACAGGCGTTCAACCACTTGTTGAGAGACGTCTTTGGCAGCGGCTTCGTGTAGCAAGCTGACAGCCTGGTCAAATTCACCCCCGTCCATCAGCCAGTCGGCAAGATACAGCGTTACCTGCAGGCAATCTGGCCATTTTTCGTGATAGAAAGCGCCTAATTTGCGTTTGATGATCAATGGCGTATCAGGTAAGCACTCCAGGATGTGCAAGTGACTCACCCCAACCAGCGGGATATGCTGGCGCGTCCCCAGCACATTCTGGAAGAGCTCCATAGCCTTTTGTGGATCGCCTTCTTGCTGGGCAAAGCGCGCTGCAGCTAACTCAGTACCCCAGGCGGTTTCTTTCTCGCGTTTTACCAGGCTGCTGCCCAACGCCAGCAGGCTACCTTTCAAATCCACTGTTATGGGCTGCTTAAGGGATTGTAAGGCCTGGTAATAGCTCTCGAACGCGGACAGATTCTCTGGATCAGTCTCGCAGATTTGTTCCAGCACCGAAATGACAGGTTTTGCGCGTTGGTCTCCCAGCATCACCTGTGCATACAGCAAACTCACCGTCAGGTCACCGGGATAGACAGCCAGCCAGGCCAGAGCAGCTTCACGGGCATAACGATATTCACGCACCGAGATCGCTGTTTCCAGGATGCTTAGAAATTGGTCGCGCGCGATCGGATGGCTTACAGCAGTGTATGAGGTGATCATTTAAGCCCTTCCGTGTAATGGGATACGTCCGCCGAGCGCCGGTTGTGGATCAAATTCAGGGCAACAACTGCGGTCAACAAACGATGGATACCGATTTCAGTCGGAGCGAGCTTGGATGCCCGGTTGAGCATTTCTTCTGCCGCCTGATAATCTTTGAGTTCTTTCAATGCCAGCCCGGCCTGATAATATGGGCGGTAATCATCGTGTACCAGGGCAATCGCCTGATTGAATACTTGCAGTGCATAGTTCGGCTGGCGGCGCTCCAGATAGGTCGCGCCAAGATCCAGGTAAGCTTCCAGGCTGTTAGGGTCAAGCTCAACGGCCAGGGTCAAATGATGCACCGCCAGGTCAAGCTGCCCGCCTGTCAGAGCATGGTGACCGATACGCTGATTTAGATCTGCCAGGGCGATTTGATCCAGCTGGCCTTTATTATGGACGAGCGCCTTTTGGGCAGCTTCGACCGCCGGTTGCACCTGACCGTCATTCAGCAGAGCACGGGCCAAGCCAGCTAATGCCAGCGGTTCTTCAGGGTAGCGCTCTACGATCTCCTGCAAGGCAGTGATGCTGGACTTGACGCCCTGCGCCTTCTCCAATATGCGTGCACGCTCCAGCTCCAACGCAAATGGCGCCTGGCTGATAGGAATGAGTTTTTCCAGAGTGGTGAGCGCTTCTGCGGGCCGGTTCATTTTTTCCAGCGTCAGCGCCAGGATGTGCAGCGCCTTGGGATGGTCGGGATTGGCATCCAGGATGCCCTGGATGCGGGTGTGAGCCGCGCGCGCATTGTTCGTGTCGAGCTCAATCTCTGCCAGCAGTAAGTGCACAGTGGTCGGATCGGCGCTTTTCTCTAATGCTTTTTCTGCTGAATCCCTGGCTTCTTCCAGGTTTCCCGCGCTGCGCTGAGCCTGGGCTAGTGAGTGCCAGGTCTCAGCTTCTTCGGGTGCTATTTGGGTGGCGAGTTGCAGAGCCCGGATAGCCTGGATAGGAGCGCCGCGCCACAGATATACCTGCCCTAATTTCAAAGCATGCGAATGTTCTTCAGGTTCTAGCTCAACAGCCTTTTCAAGATGATTGATCGCTGAGAGGATGCCGGCTTCGCGTTGGTTGTGATCATTCAGCGTTTGCAGTGCCAGATCCAGCTCAATCTCGGCTTTGAGCGCGTGCCAGCGGGGTTCGTTAGGCCAGTGGCTAAGCGCCAGTTGGATGGCGCCGGAGGCTTGCTCACACTCGCCGGTTTCATAAGCCAGCTTTGCCTGTAAAGCCAACAGCAAGGGGTATTCGTAGCGATACTCAGCAGCCTGGCTGGTCCAGTTATCCAGGGCACGGTGGATGGCGCTGAGCGCCTGGTGGGGGTTTGTCTCCGCCAGCATTGCCGCCTGACGTGACCACACCAGTGGGTTACGCGGGTAGAGTTGTGCAGCACGACTGGCGGTTGTCACTTCGTGGATCTTGCCAAGTAATAAGATGCGTGCAGCAATATCATCCGGCTGTGCTGGTATGGATTCAAAGGCTGCATCCAACGTCATGCTGCTTTCTGGGCCTGGCTTGAAGATCGTCTCGCCGCGTGCTTTCCAGCGTGCAAGAGCCTCCAGGCAAAAGAGTGAGCGTCCGGAGGGAGCAATCTTGTGTCCTGATCCGTATTTCTCGATCATCGCAATAGCATGGCTGAATTCGTCAATATTCTTGCTGGATAGTGCCTGTGGAGCATGCTCAACACTGCCCGCCTGGTGGGCAAAGGGGATAAATTCAGCCTCAAGCACCAGGGCACGCGCAAGTTGCAACTGCGTCAAAGGTTCATCCATCAATTGGTTGGCGATATGGCGGAAGAGAGGCACTGCCAGGGACCATTTACCAAGCTCCAGGGCTGCCTCAGCCTGGCTGCGTTGGATCAGGAGCATTTCAATATGGGCGGCGCCCTGCTCCTGTTTGTCGTCTGGAATCCAGCGCAAAGATTGGTTGAGTAGTTGGTTGGCTTGTTCGGTGTTCCCATTGCGCAGCGCACTGCGCGCCAGGCTGGCCAGCGAACGTGGGTCTACCGGGTTTAGCTCCTCCAATGGGGAGATGGTCGCAGATTGCATATTCTCGTCCTGGAAATCGAAAGCGAGCTCCAGGCGTGTATTCAGAAAATCGATCAGGGTCGCGTGATCCTCGGTATCAGGTTTTTCAATCCCAATCAACTCCAGGGCTTGATCTGGCATCAATAAGCTGCGTGCCAGTTGCGCCGCCAGGCTGTGTGATTTCAAGAATGTAGATTGTGGGGTATCTAAATCCTGCAGACTTGCGGCATGTTTGGCATGGGCGAAGGCGCTTTGATATTCACCCAGGTAGCGCATTACCTGGGCAGCTTTGATATGCAGCGAAATATCTTCGGGTGCTTGGTTGAGCACTCGCTCCAGGATTTCCATGGCTTCTTGCAGCCGGTCACATTCAACCAGTGCATCGGCTTTCTTGACTAACAAATTGGGGTTATCTGGCTGGCAGATAATGGCTTGATCCAGGGCCTGAATCGCAGCTTCGGGATTGCCTATTTGAATGTGCGTGATAGATAGCTCATACCACAGCTGCGTCTCTGGGCGGTCTTGATCGAGATCGTAACCTTCTGTGCCCTGATAATCCTGTAATCCCTGAGTGAGCAATACAGCAGCTTTTTCTGCTTCGTTCAAGTGCCGCAGGTGCCGGGCCAGCAGGAGAAATTGGGGCAAAGACAGGCTGGCTTTAGCAGTGATGGTTTTGTCTGTCGCTTCGATAAATGCCCGCAAAGCAGATTCGGGGTTCTCATTCTCCAGATATAACTGACCGAGATCGATATACAGCTCGATCTGTGCAGGATCGCTCTGGATTGCCTGGGTCAAGGCCTGGGCAGCTTCGGTGAGCGCATTTACCTGACCGCTCGTGGCGCTGTAAAGATGCCGTGTATGCTGCGCAAACCACTGCATCAGTTGGGGTTGAGATGGTGTAAGCTGCAAGGCTGTGCGGGCGGCTGATAAACTATCCGCATACATCTCCAGCTCCATGCACGCTGATGCCAGGGATTGCTGAATGGCAGGCTCAAGCGGTTCGAGCTGGGCGGCCTCTCGCAGGCTGATCAGGGCTGTGTCGGCCTGCCCGATTTGCAGGGCAGCTCGACCAACGCCATGGTGCAGACGTGCTCGCCAGGCAGCATCTTCTTTTAGCGGGGTCTCAAGGGCTTTTTGATAGGCTACCAGAGCTTTAGAGGGTTCATGTTTGGCTTCAAAGGCTTCGCCCAGCAAACCTTGCGCTTCCGCCAGAGCCGGATTCAGTTGTAGGGCTTTCATTAGATACTCAACCGCGCGGCTTGCATAATCTCGCATGGGTCCGGATAGCTGCAGTAAGC
>Ga0105095_10002307_pt1 | contig 10259 bp, 12 predicted proteins | sample PPLLak2March2015_2_FD_79180 | JGI IMG/M metagenome (GOLD analysis project Ga0105095, IMG submission 79180) | Freshwater sediment microbial communities from Prairie Pothole Lake near Jamestown, North Dakota, USA - PPLs Lake P8 Core (3) Depth... | ecosystem: Environmental > Aquatic > Freshwater >... | reverse complement strand
TGCGCGGCCGCATCGAGGCACTCAGGAAGGAGCTCGCCGCATCCGAAGGGGCGCGCGTCGACGCCGCCGATGCGCTGCGGGACTCCGAGAGCGCGATCTCCGAGGCCAACCGGACCCTGCGCGAGCTGGGCGCCGAGCGCGACCGCCTCGGTGGCGAGCTGGCGCGCCTTGGCGGGGAGTCGCGCACGCTGAAGGCGCAACTCGAAGCCCGGCAGGAACAGCTCGGCCGGGCGCTCCGGGCGCGTTACATCGACGGTGGAGACGGCTACCTGCGCCTCGTCCTCTCCGGTGACGACCCGCAGCGCCTTGCGCGCGGTCTCGTGTACCAGTCCTACCTCGCCCGCGCCCAGGCCGACTTCATCGAGCGGACCCGTGAAGACCTGGACCGGCGCGCGGGATTGGAGTCCGCAGCGCGCGAGAAGGCGGCCGAGCTGGCGGGCGTGGAGAAGAAAGCACGCGCGGAGCGCGACGGCCTGGTGGCCCGGGCCGCCGAGCGCCGGCAGGTCTTGGCGCGCCACGCCGACCAGATCCGCAAGCAGCGCCGCGATCTGGAGACGGCGCAGCGCAACGAGTCGCGCCTCGCCAAGCTCGTGGAGGCGCTCGCCCGCGCGCTGCCACCGCCCGCCCCGCGGGCCCAGGACCGGGCGTCCCGCCGTCCGTCGGCGCCGGACGCGCCCGCTACGGGGGCCTTCGGCGCCTTGAAGGGACGGCTTCCGTACCCGGTGCGCGGGGAACTCGCGGCGCGATTCGGTGCCTCAGAGACGGCCGCAGCACCGTCGACGAAAGGGGTATTCATCCGCGCGCCGGGCGGCGCGGATGTAAAGGCAGTCGCTGCGGGCCGGGTGGTGTTCGCCGACTGGATGCGCGGCTACGGCAACCTGCTCATCCTCGACCACGGGGACGGCTTCCTGAGCATCTACGGGAACAACGAGTCCGTACTGAAGCGGGTCGGTGACGGAGTTCACGCCGGCGACGCGGTGGCGACCGTGGGCGCGAGCGGTGGCGGCGAGGCTTCGGGTTTATACTTCGAAACTCGGCACCAGGGGCGACCGTTCGATCCCGTGCCATGGCTGCAATCTAAATAGCCCTCACTGGAGCGTTCCTCATGGGCAGCAGATTCAAGAGCTTCGGCCTCGTCCTGGTGGGCGTGCTGGCCGGCGTGCTCCTCTCGCTCAACTTCTCGGCGGTGGCGCAGCGCGATGCGGCAAAGTACCCCCTGCCGATCGACGAGCTGCGCTCGTTCGCGGAGGTCTTCGGCGCGATCAAGTCCGGCTACGTCGAGTCGGTCGAGGACAAGAAGCTCATCACCGAGGCCATCAACGGGATGCTCACGGGCCTCGACCCGCACTCCGCGTATCTCGACCAGGAGGCGTTCAAGGAGCTGCAGGTCGGCACCCAGGGCGAGTTCGGCGGCCTCGGCATCGAGGTCGGGATGGAGGACGGCTTCGTGAAGGTCGTGTCGCCGATCGAGGACACGCCCGCCTTCCGCGCCGGCCTCAAGCCGGGCGACCTGATCATCAAGCTCGACGACACGCCGGTGAAGGGCATGAGCCTGAACGACGCCGTCAAGCGCATGCGCGGCAAGCCGAAGACCGGCATCCGCCTCACGATCGTGCGCAAGGGCGAAGCGAAGCCGTTCGAGGTGACGGTCGTGCGCGACGTGATCCGCGTGCAGAGCGTCAAGTCGAAGATGATCGAGCCGGGCTACGGCTACGTGCGCGTCTCCCAGTTCCAGGAGCTCACGCCCGAGACCATGGTGAAGCACATAAACGCGCTCTACAAGGACGGGCCGCTGAAGGCGCTCATCCTCGACCTGCGCAACGATCCGGGCGGGCTGCTGAATGGCGCCGTCGGCATCTCGGCGGCGTTCCTGCCGGCGAAGGCCGTCGTCGTCACGACCGACGGCCGCGCGGAGGACGCGAAGCGCAAATACGTCGCGAGCCCCGAGGACTACCTGCGCGGGACGCGCGAGGATTACCTGCGCGCGCTGCCCGCACAGGTGAAGAACGTCCCGATGGTGGTGCTCGTGAACGGCGGGTCGGCGTCAGCGTCGGAGATCGTGGCGGGCGCGCTGCAGGACTACAAGCGCGCCACGATCATCGGCACGCAGACCTTCGGCAAGGGCTCGGTGCAGACCATCATGCCGCTCGGAAACAACACCGCCATCAAGCTGACGACGGCGCGCTACTACACGCCGAACGGCCGCTCGATCCAGGCGAAGGGCATCACGCCGGACATCGAAGTCGAAGAGCCGGGCTCGCCGGCCGCGCGGGTGCGCGAGGCGGACCTCGTCAAGCACCTCGGCAACGACAGCGACAAAGACAAGCCGGCCGCGCCGGCGGAGAAGCCGAAGCCCGAGGCGATCGACAAGTCGCGCCCCAGCACCGAGGAGGACCGCAAGCCGATCGAGCTTGGCGGCCCCGATGACTTCCAGCTCAAGCAGGCGATGAATCACCTGAAGGGGCTGCCGGTGATGGCCAAGGCCGACAAGCCCGACGAGCCGGCCGCGAAGAAGAACTGAGCGTCAGCGCGCGGCGCGGGGCCGGCGACGCCGGCCCTTTTGCTTTCTGGCCTCCATGAACGACGACCAGCTCCTCCGTTACTCGCGACACATCTTGCTCCCCGAGCTCGGCATCGAGGGGCAGGAGAAGCTGCTCGCGGCGCACGCACTCGTGATCGGCGCCGGCGGCCTGGGCTCTCCCGCGGCACTGTATCTCGCGTCGGCCGGCGTCGGGCGCATCACGCTCGCGGACGGCGACACGGTCGACCTCACCAACCTCCAGCGCCAGATCCTGCACGCGACCGCGGCGGTCGGGCGTCCGAAGTCGGTCTCGGGTCGCGACACGCTTGCGCGGCTGAATCCCGAAGTGCGCGTCGAGCCGGTGGAACAGCGCCTCGAGGGCGCGCGGCTCGATGCGCTGGTTGCCGCGGCCGACGTGGTGCTCGACTGCTCGGACAATTTTGCGACGCGCCACGCGGTGAACCGCGCGTGCGTCGCGCGCCGCCGTCCGCTCGTGTCGGGTGCGGGCGTGCGCTTCGACGGCCAGATCAGCGTCTACGACCTGCGCAGCGTGGACAGTCCGTGCTACGCCTGCCTCTTTCCCGAGGACGCCGAGCCCGAGGAGATGCGCTGCGCGGTGATGGGCGTGTTTGCACCGCTGACCGGGATCATCGGGACGATGCAAGCGGCCGAGGCGCTCAAGCTCCTGGCCGGCCTGGGCGAGAGCCTGTGCGGGCGTCTGCTGCTGCTGGACGCGCTGCGGATGGAGTGGCGATCGATCCGGCTGAAGAAGGATCCAGCCTGCCGCGTTTGCGGCGGAGCCGCGAGAATCTAACGATATGAGCGGATACCTCCCCTCATACTCCCCGAGTTCGGCCGCCTGACAGTGGTACTGTCAGGCGCTCTTAGATGAGCAGCGGCCCCTGCTTCTCGAACCCCGCGGTCGGCGGCCGCTTGAAGCCGCTCTTCGCGAACTGGTGCCAGCGTCCGACGACGTAGCAGAGCAGCGCGTTCGCGCGCGGCGTGCTCTCGTCCTCTACGGCGGTGCCTCCGCCTTCGACGGCCTGCGTCGCCGCGACGCGCAGGCACTGCTTGAGCGTGGCCTCGAGCTTGTCGTGGAGCTGATTGATCCGCGCCTGCAGGCGCGGATCCTCGTTGACCAGCGCGTCGCCGATCAGCACGCGCGTCATCCCCGGGTTCTTCTCCGCGAACCCGAGCAGCATCGACAGGATCGCGTGCGCCTGCTTGAGGCCGTTCGGCTCCTCGCCGGTGATCTTGTTGATCAGGCCGAACAGGCTGGACTCGATGAACTCGATCAGGCCCTCGAACATCTGGGCTTTGCTGGCGAAGTGGCGGTAGAGCGCCGCCTCGGACACGTCGAGCTTCGCGGCCAGCGCCGCGGTGGTGATCCGCTCCCCCTTCGGATCCTGCAGCATCTCCGCCAGCACCTGCAGGATCTGCAGCTTGCGCTCGCCCGGCTTGGTCGCCATGACGCGTCTCCCCCTCGCCCGGCCATTCTAGCGCCGCGTGCGCTTGCGGGTGAGCACTTGCTAGTTCGCCATGACGCGCGGGGCGAAGCCGCAGCGCAGCATCCCCTCGGGCGCCACGACCTCAACGAATCCCGGTCTGCGGAATCGGCAGCTTGCTAAGACGCGCCGCCAAGGTCGTCGAGCAGGCGCGGCAGCTGTCGGACCGAGCTCACCTTGGCGACGACGTAGCTGGGCGCGCGGGGAAATGCGCTGACCCACACCGTCCGCATGCCGAGACGACGCGCGGCGCGGAGATTCGGCAGGCTGTCGTCGACCATGACGGCGCGGCGCGCCACGACGCGCTCCGCCCGCAGCAGGCGCCGGAACCCCTCGAGCGAGGGCTTCGGCTGGTAGCGCACGTGCTCGATCGCGTACACCGCGTCGAAGAGCGATCCGATCCCGAGCAGGTCGAGCATCGCGTGCACGTAGTGGGCGGGCGCGTTCGAGAAGAGGATCTTGCGACCGCGCAGCCGCCTTACCGCCGCGAGCGCCGCGCGATCGGCGACGACCATGCGCGCGAGGTCGGCGAACTGGTGCGTGTGCCAGAGGAAATGGTCGGGGTCGGTGCCGTGATGGCGGATGAGTCCGAGCAGGGTCGCACCGTACGTGCGCCAGTAATGGATCCGCAGTCGCATCGCCGCCTCCTCGTCGAGCGCGAGGTGCTCCTGCAGGTACCGCGTCATGCTGCGGTTGATGTGCGGGAAGATGTGCGGCGAGGCGTTGTGCAGCGTGTTGTCGAGATCGAAGATCCAGGTCAGCATCGCACTAGAATCCCGGCATGCGCAAACGCGCCCGCAACCCGCGCCTGTCGCGCTACTTCACGCTCGCCCGCCTGGTCGCCTCCGACACGGCGCGCGAGCGCGGGATCGACAACACGCCGCCGGACGCGCTCTTGCCCAACCTGCGCCTGCTCGCGCGCGGGCTCGACCGCGTGCGCCTGCTCCTCCGCCATCCGCTCGAAATCTCGAGCGGCTATCGCTGCCCCGACCTGAATGCCGCCGTGGGCGGCGTGCCGAACTCGCAGCATGCACAAGGGCTGGCCGTCGACTTCACGTGTCCCGGGTTCGGCCCGCCGCTCGCGGTCGCGCGCGCCGTCCGGGACTCCGGGATCGTCTTCGACCTGTGCATCTACGAGTTCGCCGAATGGGTCCACCTGTCGTTCAGCGCGGCGCCGCGTCGGCGCGTGCTTACGATCTACGATTCGCGCGAGGGTTACCTGGACGGACTGGTCGACGAACATCGTCTGTCCGTCTGACCGCTCACTTGCTGCGGATGAGCGTCCCCACGCCCTCGTCGGTGAGGATCTCGAGCAGCAGCGCGTGATCGACGCGGCCATCGATGATGTGCACACTCTTCACGCCGCCACGCGCCGCGTCGAGCGCGGAGCCGATCTTCGGCAGCATGCCGCCGGAAAGCGTGCCCTCCGCCACCAGCTCGTCGACCCGCTTCGGCGTGAGCCCGGTGAGGAGCTTGCCGTCCTTGTCCAGCACGCCCGGCGTGTTGGTGAGCAGCACGAGCTTCTCGGCGCGCAGCACCTCCGCGAGCTTGCCCGCCACCAGGTCGGCGTTGATGTTGTAGGACTCGCCGCCCTTGCCGACGCCGATCGGCGCGACGACCGGGATGAACCCGCCGTCCTCGAGGGTGGAGATCACGCTCGGGTCGATCGACTCGATCTCGCCGACGTGGCCGATGTCGGTCTTGCCGCCGTCGGCGCCCGCGACCAGCAGCTTGCGCGCCCGGATGAGCGCGCCGTCCTTGCCCGTCAGCCCGACGGCCTTGCCGCCGGCCTGATTGATCAGCGTGACGATCTCCTTGTTTACCGTTCCGCCGAGGACCATCTCCACCACGTCCATCGTCTCGGCGTCGGTCACGCGCATGCCCTGCACGAACTCGCCCTTCTTGCCGAGGCGGTTGAGGACGCTGTCGATCTGCGGCCCGCCCCCGTGCACGACGACCGGGTTCATGCCCACGAGCTTGAGCAGCACCACGTCGTGCGCGAAGCTCTTCTGCAGCGCGGGCTCGGTCATCGCGTTGCCGCCGTACTTCACGACGATCGTCTTGCCGTGAAAGCGGCGGATGTACGGCAGCGCCTCGGCGAGGACCTGCGCCTTCAGGGCGGCAGTGGTGGGGGCGACGGTCATTGCGCTGGTCTTTCAGCCCGCTGGCCTCACGGGCGATGCGCGATTCTACCGCGCCACCCTCCCGTGCCCGCCGCAACGAAAAAGGGCGGCCGTACGGCCGCCCTGGTGCGGGTTGCGCAGCTCGCGCGTTATTGAATGGTCAGCTTGCGCGCCGCTGCGGTGGACTTCTTCGGCAGCACGAGCTCCAGCACGCCGTCCGCGTACTTCGCCTGCGCCTTCGTCTCGTCGAGCTCGTGGCCCAGCCGGAACGTGCGCGCGACCTTCCCGTAGTAGCGCTCACTGTGCACGACGCGCTCGCCTTCCTTGACGTCCTTTTCCTTGCGCACCTCGGCGCTGATCGTCACCTGGTCGCCGTCGATCGTCACCTGGATCTCGTCCTTCTTAACCCCCGGGACCTCGGCGAGCACCTTGAAGGCCTCGGCCTGCTCGCTGACCTCGAGCTTCATCCGCGGGGCGGCCGCAGCGCCCTCGGCGGCGATCGGGCGGACGAGGAAGCCCTTCATGAGGTCGTCAAACAGGTCTCCGAACGGGTCGTAACGGGTCACATTCGCCATGGCAGTCTCCTCACAGTCGGATTCGAACGGGGTTCATCCCCATGTCTCTTTACATGGGGAACCGGGAGCGGCTTTCAAGAGGTGCTTGCGCCACCTGGGGGGCGCTGTAAGATGCCGCGGCGAAAAGGGAAACCGTCAACCATGGCCGCGTCCACGACGCCGGGGATCGATCCGGTTGAACTCCAGAAGCATCGGCCCCAGTTGGTCAGGTTCGCGATGCTCCAGCTCCGCAATGCCACGGCCGCGGAGGACGTGGTCCAGGAGACGCTGCTCGCCGCGCTTCAAGCCTCGTCGAACTTCGCCGGTCAGTCGTCGGTAAGGACCTGGCTGGTCGGCATCCTCAAGCACAAGATCATCGACGCGATCCGCAAGCAGTCGCGCGAGCAGCCGCTCGAGAGCGCGGACGACGAGACCGACATCGAGGACCTGCAGGACGCCGTCTACGGCGAGGACGGACACTTCCGCGATAGCCCGGCCGACTGGGGCAACCCCGAGGCGGCGCTCAACCAGCGCAAGTTCTTCGAGGTCCTCGAGCACTGCATGGAGGGTCTGCCGAAGAAGACCGCCCGGGCCTTCATGATGCGCGAGGTCATGGGCCTGGAAACCGACGAAATCTGTAAGGAATTGGCGATCACCGCGTCCAACTGCTGGGTGCTCCTCCACCGCGCCAGGATGGCGCTGCGGGAATGCCTCGAGGGACGCTGGTTCGCCGCCGGCGGTGCACGATGAAACTGATGCTCACCTGCAGGGAGGCCTCGAGCCTCATCTCCGAAGGGCTCGATCGCGACCTGGGGGTCGCCGAGCGCGCCCGCCTGCGGGTGCATCTGGCGATTTGCGCCGCGTGCACAAGGATGACGCGGCAATTCGAGTTCCTGCGCCGCGCCGCGCGCGCATACCCCGGCCCCGACGAAGAACCCCGCAAGTAGGCGTTGCGCCGCACGGTGCAGACCCCGGTCGTCCTCTCCTTCAGCGGTGGCAGGGACAGCGTCCTCGCGCTCGCGCGCCTGCGCGCGTCCGGCCAATGGGATGTGCGGGCGCTGCTCGGGGCGTTCATCGAAGGCGAGGGCACGCTGGTCATGCACGAGGTCCCGGAGCGGCTCGTCGCCTTGCAGGCGTCGAGCCTCGGCGCCCCGCTCGTCGCGCTTCGCGTGCCGCGCGCGCCCCCCAACGAGGTCTACGAGAAAAGGCTCGCCGCCGCACTCGAGCCTCTGCGGGCGCAGGGCGTGCGGCACATCGGGTTCGGCGATCTGTTCCTCGCGGACATCAAGGCGTACCGCGATGCGCTGATGGCGCGATTGGGGTTCGAGCCGGTCTATCCGCTCTGGGGCAACGACACCCGTGAGATGGCAAAGTCATTTGTGCGCGACGGCTATCGCGGCGTGACGGTCTGCGTGGACGCTGCCAAGCTCGGCGCCGAGTGGGCGAACTGCGACATGGATGCGGCGTTCTTCGCCGCCCTCCCTGCGGAGGTCGACCCGTGCGGCGAGCACGGCGAGTTTCACAGCTTCGTCCATGACGGCCCTGGCTTCGCGTACCCGGTCCGGTTCGAGCGCCGCAAATCGGCCGCGCGCGGCGGGTTCCACTACGCGGCACTCACGCCGCTGTCGGGCGACATCTGCGCGCGCTGCGGCGCGACGTTCGAGTGCGGCATGATGGCGGGGGTCGAGCACTGCTGGTGCGTCGACGTCCCGCCGGTCGCGATCGACGCGGCCCTGGCAGGCTGTGTCTGCCCGCGTTGCCTGCGGGCGTTGGCCGGGGCGCGGGATTAGGGCGCGCCCCGTCAACCGCGGCGTCAGTGCTTCGCCGCGGCGGCGCCGAGCTCGCGCACTTCGGCCTTCACCACGACTTCCTGGGGCTTGCCATCCTTGCCCTGGAACTTGAGCGTGATCGGCACGGTGTCGCCCTTCTTCAGCGTCTGCTTCAGGTCCATGAGCATCACGTGATAGCCGCCCGGCTTTAGATCGACCGCCTGACCCGCGGGCAGGTCGAGCTTGGGGATCGCCCGCATCTTCATCACGTTGTTCTCCATCTTCATCTCGTGGATCTCGACGACGCCGGCGGCCGGGCTCTGGGCAGCGACGAGCGCTGCGCCGTCGGCGCTCTTGAGTTGCATGAAGGCGCCGGTCGCCTTCTGACCCTGCACGGTGCCGCGCACCCAGGCCTGACTGACCGAGACCTGCGCCCACGCGGGCGCTGCCGCAACGCTCAACGCAAGCGTGGCGGCGATGGAAAGCTGCTTCATCTTGAACTCCTCAAATGGAACCGGATTGCGCGGTCAATTCATCGCGCGCGAAGGCCGCGGCTTGCCGCGGTGGTTTTAGGCGGAGCGATCGATCGCGGGCGGGCCGCGCGGCCGTGCGGCGCGCACGGGTTCGACCGGCTTGATTTCCTGCGGAGCGATGCGCACCGGCCGCTCGGCCCGGCGCGGCGCGTGGAACTGTGGCGCGGCACCGCCCACCGCCTGCGCGCCGCCCGATACGACGCAGAGAACGCAGTGCGCGAGCGTTTCCGGCGGTTGCTCGTCCCCGCTCGCTGGCGCACCAACCGGCATCCGTTTGAGGCCCGCGTCGGTGCAGATCTCTGCGTATCCCGAGTGGATCGGCAGCGCGAGTCGCGCGTACGCGAGGCTCGGCCCCGCGGCCGAGAGCGCCGCAGCAAGCAACGCAGCCGCGAGTCGGAGCGGGGAGACGAAGCGACGCATCGCGTTCGAGTCTAAAGCACGTAACGCGCTAGATCCTCGCTCGCCGCGAGGTCCTTAAGCCGCGCGTCGACGTACGCGGCGTCGATCGTGACCGCCTGCGCGCCGCCCCGCCCGGCCACGAACGAGATCTCCTCGAGGAGCTTCTCCATCACCGTGTAGAGGCGGCGCGCGCCGATGTTCTCGGTCTTCTCGTTGACGGCGAACGCGATCTCGGCGATGCGCTTGACCGCGTCGGGCCGGAACTCGACCTTCACGTCCTCGGTGCCGAGGAGGGCCTCGTACTGGCGCGTGAGGCACGCATCGGTGTTGGTCAGGATCTGCTCGAAGTCGGCCGCGGTGAGCGAGTCGAGCTCGACGCGGATCGGGAACCGGCCCTGCAGCTCGGGGATCAGGTCCGAGGGCTTCGACATGTGGAATGCGCCGCTCGCGATGAACAGGACGTGATCGGTCTTCACCATGCCGTGGCGCGTCGAGACCGTGGTGCCCTCGACGAGCGGAAGGAGATCGCGCTGCACGCCCTGGCGCGAGACGTCGGCGCCGTGCATCTCGGAGCGGCTCGCGATCTTGTCGATCTCGTCGAGGAACACGATGCCGTTCTGCTCGACGTTCGCGAGCGCGCGCGCCTTCAGCTCCTCGTCGTCGACGAGGCGGGCCGCCTCCTCGTCGACGAGCAGGCGCAGCGCCTCCTTGACCTTGAGCTTGCGCAGCTTCTTGCGGCCGCCGGCGAGGTTCTGGAACATGCCCTGGAGCTGCTGGGTGAGCTCTTCCATCCCGGGCGGCGCGAGAATCTCCATCCCCGCCTGGCCGGCCGCGACCTCGATCTCGATTTCCTTG
>Ga0105095_10002306_pt1 | contig 10262 bp, 9 predicted proteins | sample PPLLak2March2015_2_FD_79180 | JGI IMG/M metagenome (GOLD analysis project Ga0105095, IMG submission 79180) | Freshwater sediment microbial communities from Prairie Pothole Lake near Jamestown, North Dakota, USA - PPLs Lake P8 Core (3) Depth... | ecosystem: Environmental > Aquatic > Freshwater >... | reverse complement strand
GCGCCGCGGTGCCGCGGCAGCAGCGAGAAATGTACGTTAATGCACTGGCGCGGCGGTATGTCGATGACCGCCTGGGGCAGTATCTGCCCGAAGGCGCAGATGACGATGACCTCGGGCCGGAAGTCCCTGAGTTCTTCCAGCGCCCCGGCCGACCCCAGGCCTGGCTCCTGGACCACGGGCAGGCGCATCTTTAGGGCGGCTTCTTTCACGGCCGGCAGGACCAGGGCGCGCCCCCGCCCCGCGGGACGGTCCGGCTGGGTATAGACCGCCGCCACGTCATATCCGTTGCCGGCCAGCGCCTCCAGCGACGGCACGGCAAAACGGGGCGAGCCCATGAAAACGATGCGCAATTTCAACCTCCGGACTCAAAAATTCTAACATTTATAACATTTTTCAACAACTTATTTTTCCTCAGGCTTAAAACCCCTGAAAACGGTTAAAAAAGCCAGTTTTTGTGAGATGTCATGGGCTTTCATGGTCGAAATATCAGGTTATGGAGGGCATGGACGGTACAAGAACGGCTGGTGGTCGACTAGACAAATTTTGTCCCCCGGTTGTATCCTATGGTGGTGTTAATAATCATCTGATTATTAACCGTTTGTACCATCAAGCCTGCCGGGCAGGGGCAGGAAATCCAGACTAAAACACAAGGTATGCTTGCGACTTAGAGAAGAGAGAGGATTTTTGTTGCCCGCGTCGGGTTTTCCCCGGGCAATATACATACCATGGAATCTATACGCGCCCGCACACCGCAGGAAATCTGGGAGACCGCGCTGGGAGAGTTACAGGTCCAGGTCAGCCGCGCTAACTACCGCACCTGGCTGAGCAAGACCGGCGGCCTGAGCTATCAGGATAATAAGTTCGTCATCGGCGTGCCCAACACCTTCGCCGCCGAATACCTCGAAAGGAACCAGCGCTCCCTGATCGAAAAGGCCCTCGTCGGCCTGACCGCCCCCGGCGTCCAGGTGGTCTTCCAGGTCAACGGGCATTCGCCTTTCCCAGCCGCCGGCCCCGCCCCGGCGATACCGCCGTCCGAACCCTCCTATACCCGCCTCAACCCCGACTATATTTTCGATTACTTTATCGAGGGCAGCGGGAACCGTCTCGCCCGCGCCGCGGCGTTGTCGGTGGCCCAGAACCCCGGCCGCAGCTATAATCCCCTGTTCATTCACTCCGGCGCCGGCCTGGGCAAGACCCACCTGCTGCACGCCATCGGCCAGGCGGCCGCCGCCAACCACATCAATGTCATCTGCGCCAGCGCCGAGCAGTTCACCAACGAGTTCCTCTCCGCCTTGCGTGACAGGAATACCGAGGAGTTCCGCAACAAGTACCGCAGCATCGGCATGCTGCTCATCGACGATATCCAGTTCATTTCCGGCAAGGAGCAGACAGAAGAGAGCTTTTTCCACACTTTCAACGAGCTGCACAACACCAACCGCCAGATCGTCATTACATCCGACTGCCCTCCCGGGTCGATGCCTCTCGTCGAAGAACGCCTGCGCTCCCGCTTCGAGTGGGGGCTTATCGTCGATATCCAGCCCCCGGAGTACGAGACCCGGCTGGCCATCCTCCAGTCCAAGGCCAGGCAGAAAGGCGTGTCGGTCGGCCAGGACGTCCTCGAGCTTATCGCCCGGGACGCGCGACCCAACGTCAGGGTCCTGGAAGGCTCGCTTAACCGCGTCTTCGCCTACGCCCGGCTGCTGAAGGTCGCTGCCACGGTAGAGGTCGCCCGCAAGGCCCTGGAGGACATCGCCGCTAAAGAGTACGCCGGCGGCGAGATTACCCCCGCCGCTATCGTCCAGGCCGTCGCTGACAGTTTCCGTCTGGCCGGGGAGGAGCTGGCGGGCAAGAAGAGGGATAAAGACACCACCCTGGCCCGCCGCCTGGCGATGTACCTGATGCGGCAGGAAACTAATTTCTCCCTGGCGCAGATAGGGCAGGCGCTGGGCCACCGGGACGCCGCCGCGGTGACGGCCGCCTGCCGGCAGATCTCTACCGGCTTGGAAGCCAGCCCCTACCTGAAGCGTAAGGTCCGCGATATCCAGAGCCACCTCCGCCTTAAAGCCGCCGCCAGGAGCTCTACTTAGATTTTTCTCCGTTTGGTACTGTTTACATTTGTCTGTTAAGCGAGCACCTCACCCCCGTCTATGCCAAGCCCCGGCGGGCAAACCTCACCCCTTCCCCTCTCCAGCCGGGAAAATTCTCTCCCCCTTTCAAACAAGCGATATTTCGAGCGTTAATAATAAAGCTGTTTGAGAGGGGGATTAAGAGGGTGAGTACCGATAATCAGCCCGTAATCAGCCCGAAGCTTACAGTACCCTTTATCTGTGTTGTTAGTTGTCGTTGTTTTGGTCTTTCTTTGCGGTCTTTTTGTCATTATTTTACCCGGGGAAAGCGTTGCATTTGTTTCTGTTGAACACGTAAATAAACAAAAGACGCGGCGTATTATTACTGTTCTTACTGTTATAAAGTAAAATAACCTGATATTATTGTATAATCACTACCAGACTAAAAACTAACTAGGATATATTGCATGTTTGACCGGGCGCAGATCAGGGTTAAGGCCGGTGACGGAGGCGACGGGGTGGTCGCTTTCCACCGGGAGAAGTTCATACCGTTCGGCGGTCCGGACGGCGGCGATGGCGGCCATGGCGGTGACGTGATAATCCAGGCCAGCGATACCGAGGACAGCCTGAGGAAGTACCGCCAGAAAAGGCTGCACCGCGCCGAGAACGGGAAAGCCGGCAGTGGCAATAAAAAGCATGGCCGGGACGGTCTTCACCTCGTGCTTACCGTGCCTCCGGGGACGCTGCTCTCATTGCTCGAGGGCGATGAAAAAGTCCTTTTCGCCGACCTGCAAAAACCGGGCGACAGCGTCGTGGTGGCCCGGGGCGGGAAGGGCGGCTGGGGTAATACCCGCTTCACGTCTTCCACCAACCAGGCGCCCAAGATCGCCCAGGGCGGCGAACCCGGCGAAGAAAAGACGATCATGCTGGATATGCGCCTTATCGCCGACGTCGGCATCATCGGTTATCCCAACGCCGGAAAGTCGACGTTGCTAGCGGCGGCCTCGGCGGCCCGGCCTAAGGTGGCCGATTATCCTTTCACCACCCTCGAGCCGGTTCTCGGCGTGGTGGAAATCGGCCTGGAGTGCTTCATCCTGGCCGAGATCCCCGGCCTTATCGCCGGCGCCCATCTCGGCCGCGGGCTCGGCCACGATTTCCTCCGGCACGCCCTGCGCACCAGGCTGCTGATTCATCTTATCAGTGGCGACTCCGCCTCGCCGGTCGACGACATGCTCCGGGTCAACGAGGAACTGGCCCTGTACGACCCGTCCCTGGCGCGTAAGCGGCAGCTCGTGGTGATTAATAAGGCCGACCTGCCCGCCGTGCAGGAACGCATTTCCGGTATCAAGACCGAGCTTGCCGCCGCGGGCGTCAAAGCCTATGATATATCCGCGGCGACCGGCCTGGGCGTGCCCGCGCTGATGAAAGACACGCTGAAAGTGCTAAATGAAACATCCGCCGGGGAGAAGGTCGAAACCCCGGCCGTTCCGGAGAAGGTCTTCCGGCCCCAGCCGCGGGAAGCCCGGGTCAGGGTCATGAAAGCGGGCGATGAATACGTCGTGTCCGCGCCGGGACTGGACCGTATCAGGGGCGGCGCCGGCGTTACTCCCGCGGATTTGCGCTGGCAGATGGACTATCAATTCCGGAGGCTGGGCATCGATAAAGCCCTGGAAAAAGCCGGGGTGAAAGCGGGGGACAGGGTCCGCTGCGGGGAACTGGCATGGGAATGGATGCCGAAAGAGAAGAAAAAATAAAGATCGGCGTGCTCGGGGGGACTTTCGATCCCGTCCACCTGGGGCACCTCGCTATGGCCGATGAGGCCAGGCAAGCGCTGGACCTGGCCGAGGTGATTCTGGTGCCGGCCGGCCAGCCGGTGGGAAAATCAGCGCGCCGCGTGACGCCCGCCGGGCAGCGTATCGAGATGCTCCGCCTCGCGATCATCGGCCGGCCTTACCTCAAGATATCTTATATGGAGATCGAGCGGCCCGGCCCGTCTTATACCGTCGATACCCTCGACTCCCTCCGGAGACGTTACGGCGGCCGGGCGGAGATATATTTTATACTGGGCTGGGACAGTCTGGTCCAGTTGCCCGGATGGCATGAGCCGGGGCGCATCGTGGAGATGTGCTCTTTAGTAGCGGTGCCCCGCCCGGGATATCCCCGCCCCGGCCTCAAGGCTTTAGAAAATAAAGTCCCGGGACTTTCTAAAAAGGTGATATTTCTGGATAAGCCGGAGCTCGATATCAGCGCCACGATGGTAAGGGAGAAGACCGCCGGGCATGAGGCTATCGATGGGCTTGTCCCCGGCCTGGTGGCGGAGTATATCAACAAGCACCGGCTTTATATCGTTGAAAACTCGGTCGTCTAAGGGGTAACCGGCCCTCTTCCTTTTCCTCCCCCTCTCCGCTCGCCCTGAGCTTGTCGAAGGGTCAAGGAGAGGGGGAACAAGGGGATTAGGTTGAAAAAGGAGAAAGAATATGTTAAAAGCCATCGGTATCGTCGGCAGCCCCCGCAAGGGCGGCAATACGGAAATCCTCGTCGCGCACTGCCTTAAGGCAATCGCCGAAGAAGGCATTAAAACAAAACTCGTATCGCTCGCCGGCAAAGACATCCGCGGCTGTATCGACTGCGGTTACTGCTTCGAACACCCCGGCGAATGCTCTGTCAAGGACGACATGCAGGCGGTCCGCGCCGGGATGGTCGCAGCCGACGTCATCATCATCGGCACTCCCGTCTATTTCGGGGCGGCTACGGCTTTAGTTCGGGGACTGATGGAGCGGGCGGCGTTCTGCGAACGCGGCGGCCTCGCCGGCAAAGTCGGCGGACCCATCGTGGTGGCACGGCGCGCCGGCCAGAACTTCACCTTCGCCGAGATGAATTTCTGGTTCTACCTCAACGGGATTACCACGCCCGCCGGCACCTACTGGAACATGGCCTTCGGTCGGGAAAAGGGCGAGGTGGCCAAGGACGAGGAAGGCATGATGACCGCCTGGAACTTTGGCAAGAACTGCGCCAGGGTGGCCAAAAAGCTGCGGGAATAGGAAGAGATGCTAAAGGCCGGGCAGCCGCCGGGATTTTCGTTTTAACGCGTCTGGCGGGGTTTCAAGAAATGAGCCGGATAACAAAAACTGGCCATTTTACTGGGTCCCGGGCTATAATAAAGGTGTTTTGACGATTTTGAACGGAGGTATCCCGGTTGGATTCCGTCATCACCGAAGAACTGAATAGCCTGCTTAACGTCGATTTCGGTCCCGAGGTCTACGAGGTCGAGCGCGGTATGCTGCGGAAGTTCGCCGAGGCTATCGACGACCCCAACCCCCGCTGGCTGGTGGAAGCACCGCCCACTTTCGCCGCCGCCCTCGTACCAGGACAACTCCTGAATAAGCTGTTCAACGCCGATATCCCCTTAAAGCGCCTCCTCAACGGCTCCAGCGAGCTGGAATACCTGAAGCCCATTAAGGCCGGAGACACCATTTCCGTGACGGCCAGATTGACCCGCCTCCGCCAGGTCGCCGGCGAGCAGGGCCCGACCCTGTTCATGTTCACCGAGGTCACTTACGCCAACCAGTCCGGCGAGGTGGTCGTCAAGGGGAAAAACAATTACATCAAGTATTAACGGAGCGTATGATCTATTACGAAGATATAATCGAAGGCGCGGAAATACCGGCCTTGGTCAAGTATCCCACGACCATGCAGCTGGTGAAATACGCCGGCGCCTCGGGCGACTTCTACCAGATCCACTACGATAAGGACTTTGCCGTGGCCAGCGGCCTGCCCGGCGTTATCGTCCACGGCTGGCTGGCGCTGGCTTTCTTGGGCCAGATGCTCACCGACTGGCTCGGTGAAGGCGGGACGCTGGTCAAGCTGAACGGCAGCTACCGCGGCGTCAATAAGGTCAACGAGGACATTATCTGTAACGGCAAAATAACTAAAAAATATATCGAAGACGGCCGCAACCTGGCCCGGGTGGAAATCTGGGCGGAAAACCCCGGTGGCGTTAAGACGGTCACCGGTTTTGCCGTGGTGGCGTTGCCTTCGAGGGCGTAATTACTCACCTGCGCATTTGCGCAATATCAATAGAATTCAATTTACTTTTTTACAGACTCTACGATCCACTTATCCACGCCGGGCTGCCACAGTGTAAAGTCAAACCCACCATATTCAGTAGCGATTTCAAAGCCCGCTTTTTCCAACATTCTTACCAGCGCTTCACGGCTTATTAGACGAAGCTCGAATTCGTGAATAAAGCTTTCAACTCTTCCATGCCGTTCGATAAAAATCTCCTGCTTGATATGTTCGCGCATGGTATCGCAATTATATGACGTTTCCCCGATCTTCCATGCTTTCAGGTCGGTTTCAGGCTGATTCGCCAGTTCGAATCTGCGTTTTGGTGAATGCCAGGATTCACTTCCGGGATAAATAAGATCAAGCATCAGGCATCCCTTATCCGTGAGATGCTCACGGATACAAAATAACGCTTTCTGCATTTCTTGTTCTGATAACAGGTGGTGGAAATCGCCGGTTCCGATAAATGCAACAGCATAATCTTTTTCGGGTAAATTAAGGTCGGTGACGTCACCGGTCAAAAAGCGGGGGTTCGCATTCTCGGCGTTGTTCTTTTTCGCGGCCGTGATCATTTCAGGCTCAAGGTCTAACGCAGTTACGTGCAAACCGTTTTTGGCTATGCCGCTGGCGATTTCTCCGGTGGCGCACATCAGCGATAGTACCTTGTTGCCGTATTTTTTCGCCAGTATTGAATAGAATTCTATTTCTTCGGAACGGCTTGGTCCTCCTAGGTTCCATATCGCCGCATGTTTATCGTAGGCACCTCTTTTCATAATCATTCTCTTTTATCAACAAAAGCTCATCTGCGCATTTGCGCAAATGCGCACTTGCTGACTTACTCCAAAGCCTCCGCCAGTAACTCGCTGATGTCTTTGGCTTTAGTCCTCTCCTCCGCCCCTTTGGCCTTTAAGCCGTCTTCCAGCATCGTCAGGCAGTAAGGACACGCCGTCGCCACGCACTCAGCCCCCGCTTTCAGGACCTCCTCTGCCCGCCGCACGTTGACCCGTTTATCCGGTGCCTCCTCCATCCACATGTGGCCGCCGCCGCCCCCGCAACAAAAGCTGTCCGTCCGGCGGCGCGGCAGCTCGATGTTCCTGCCGCTGGCGGCCTTGACTATCGCCCGCGGCTCGTCGTAAATATCGTTGTAACGCCCCAGGTAGCACGAGTCGTGGTAGGCGGCTTTAAGCGGGATAGGCCTTTTGACCTTGACCCGCCCGTCTTTGAGCAGTCCGGCCAGGAACTGGCTGTGGTGGACCACCTCGTAATCCCCGCCGAACTGTTTGTACTCGTATTTCAGGCTGTTGAAGCAGTGGGGGCAACTGGCCAGTATCTTTTTCACGTTGTGCGCTTTGAGAATTTCTATGTTCTGCCGGCACAGGGTCTGGAAGAGGTACTCGTCGCCCATGCGCCGCGCGGGGTCGCCGCAGCAGGACTCCTCGTCTCCGAGGATGGCGAACTTTACCCCCGCCGCCTGCAGGACTCTGGTCGTGGCTTGAGCCACTTTCATGTTGCGGTCGTCGAGCGCCGCCGAGCAGCCCACCCAGTAAAGAATATCGATGTCTTTCGCGTCGTCGACGGTCTCTATTTTAAGTCCTTCCGTCCAGTCGGTGCGCCCGGCGGTCGTGCCGCGGTAGGGGTGCCCTCGCGTCCCCAGGCTCTTTAAAGCCTCCCGGACGGCCTCCGGAAACCGGCTCTTTTCCATCGCCAGGTTGCGCCGCATATCGATGATTTTATCGATGTGCTCGATGTACACCGGGCAGGCCTGCATGCAGGCGCGGCAAGTGGTGCAGTCCCAGAGGACTTCGTCGGTAATGACCCCGCCCAGCATTTCCGCCCGCTTTTCCGCCGGTTTAAGCTTGAGGATGCCGGGGTAAACATCATAAAGATGCGTCTTTAAATCCTGGATGACCTTTTTAGGGTTGAGGTCCTTGCCGCTGCGGTAGGCCGGGCAGGCGTCCTGGCAGCGGCCGCACCTGGTGCACGCGTCGAGGTCGAGGAGCTGTTTCCAGGTGAAGTCTTCGACCCTGTCCGCGCCGAACCGCTCCGTCTTTTCGAGGTCGATAGGCTCCAGTGCGCCGCGCGGTCCCAGGTTCCGGAAAAAAACGTTGACCGTGTCCCAGATGATGTGGAACAGCTTGGTGTTATAGAGCGAGACGTAGGCGATGGCGCCCAGGGAGAGGAAGGTGTGCAGCCACCACAGACCGTAATGCCACAGCTGGAGAGAGATCTGCCCCATGCCGTCGAAGGCTTTAGCGAAGACCCAGCCCCCCGGCGACCACACCGACCACTCGGGGTGGGGCGTGAGTTCGGTGGCGGTCATGCGCAGCCCTTCCACGATGAACCCCGTGACGATGACGGCGAAAATTAGTAATAGAGTAACGAGGTCGTCCCACCGGTTGTCCAATCTTTCCGGTCGCTTGACATAACGTCGTAATACCACCATCACCACCCCAATGACCGCCAATATGCCGAACCCGTCCGTGATGACCGAATAAGCTAAGTAAGCATTTCCCTCGAGGAAGTTGAAGAAATAGTGGCTGATGAAGTCCAGGAAAGCCCCCAGCAGGAAGACGATGCACCCTGAAAAAATGAAAAAGTGCGCCAATCCCGCGTAAAGCTCACGGGGACGGCAGTCCTTCCTGTCCGCCCCGAAGAACTTGCGGTGTACGACGATATCGCTGAAGGCTGTGCGTAAAAAGACGCCCGCCCGCCGCCAGATATGATTAAACCGGTTGGCCGGTCGGCCTACTCGCCACCGTCGGGGTATTTTGATTAATGCCCAGATAAATATCGCCGTGGCGATAGTCGCCAGGGCGTACATTATCCAGGGGAATGGCATGTTCCAGAATATCTCGCGGGTGGGCTCGAGCATGATTGCTACCTCTTTTTAGCTGCTATGGCTAGCCATTCTCCGCCTTTTTTATAAGGATTTCCGGCAAGGTCGTTCCAGGTGTGTTCAATGTGGAAGCCAGCTTTTTCCAGAACGGGCGTAAGCGATTCCAGCGTATAGTCATGAATCCAGGTACGGTAAACGGTTATCCCTTTATCATCTACGACAATATATTGCTCAACATGCACATTGTCTTCCAGGTAGTTAAAGTGCTGCTCCAACGTCAGATGCCTACCAGGCCGCCAGAAGCCGGCGTCCGAGATATACCAGGGGTTCTGAAGAGTAGTATTTGCCTCTGACGGCGGAGCGGTAACGTCAAAAATCAAGAGGCCTCCCGACTTTAGCGCGGTATGGATCTTGCGTAGGAGTTCATCTCTTTTTTCGTCAGAAAAAGTGCCCATTTCGCCGTAAGCCTGGAATACCACATCGAACTCGCAAGAGTAGTCCATTTCGAAGAAATTCAAGCGCCGGTAGTTGATGTCCTGCCTGCTTGACGACGCTTGCGCAATTGCGTAATTGAGCGAATTCTCGGAGATATCGATGCCGGTTATTTTAATGCCTTTCGCGGCCATGCGGCTGGCATAGAGACCCGGACCGCAACCCAAGTCGAGGACTTTGTACCCGCTCTTTAGCAAACCAGAAGAAATAAGGTGGTTTACCTCGTCGTCTATTTTTTCCGGGCGGCGGCTGGCAGCATCATGGTTAGGATTCAGATGCGCTTCTAGCATGCTTTTTGAGATGTGCGGATCATCCCAGAAGTGCGGTTCACCGGGCTCGAAAAGAGGAGGTTTCATGGCATTCTGGGCAATAAGAGAAAGCGTATCTTTAAAATTGTACGGCATTTCAGACACGATTATAGCATAAACCAGCGGATGAGGTTTTGACTTGCGCCGCCGATGGGAATATCATAAAAATTCATGGGGAAGGGAAGGTACTATAACTGTCAACTATTTAAGTTTAACTTTAGAGTAAATGCGTAATTGCGCAATTAAGCAACTATGAAACGATTCGAGCTTATCGAGCACACCGCTGATATGGGCCTTAAAGCCTACGGCAAATCTTTAACGGAGGCCTTCGCCAACGCCGCCTACGGCATGTTCTCTATCATCGCCGGGCTTGATAGCGTGAAAGAGACAGAAATGCGCCGCGTCGAAGTGAGCGCGGATGACGCCGAAAGCCTGCTTTTCGAGTGGCTCAATAGCCTGCTCTACTATTTCGATGTCGAAGGGCTTATATTCAAG
>Ga0105095_10002305_pt1 | contig 10268 bp, 6 predicted proteins | sample PPLLak2March2015_2_FD_79180 | JGI IMG/M metagenome (GOLD analysis project Ga0105095, IMG submission 79180) | Freshwater sediment microbial communities from Prairie Pothole Lake near Jamestown, North Dakota, USA - PPLs Lake P8 Core (3) Depth... | ecosystem: Environmental > Aquatic > Freshwater >... | reverse complement strand
GTGCGTGTTGTGGCAGTCGACGCATGTATCGTATCCCTGTACGTGTGCGTTCCGTCCTGCATACTCCTGGCCGTCTTTCTCGTAGGCGCCGTGGACCTCACCGCCGAAGAGCGTCGCGCCGGCGGCGAAGTAGTGCACGTTGCGGAAGCGCAGGCTCTCCGACACCTCGTCGTCGCCCAGGCTGCCGATGGCGCGATTCACGCTGACCGTCGACTCGCGTCCTTGATGGCACAGGATGCACAGGTTGGCGTCGGGGTTCGGCAGGCTGACGCTGGCACCGCTGGGGAAGGCGACCTCTTCCACCGTCCGGCGGGTGTACGTGCTCAGGTCGTCATGGCAGGTGGCGCACTCGAATCCGTTGGCGGCCGGGGTGGAGACGGTCGTGCCCTCGGCCAGGAAGAACGGCAACCCCTCGGCGGAGTGGCATCGAGCACACGAGCCGGGGACGATGCCGCCGTCTTCCTCGCCATCCCAGTGACGGAAGGCCTCTTCCGAACCGGCGAAGTGGCCCGGATCGGTGCGGTGCGCCGCGCTCAGGTCCACCGGAGCCGACAGGACCGTATTCAGGTCGGCGATCGAGTCGTACAGCAACTCGATGATGTACTTGCCGCCGTGGGCGAAGGCGCCAGGATCCTTGAGCGAGGTCTGGTAGTTGTAGGCCGCCCGCACCAGGCGTCCGGTCCAGGCGCTGAAGCCGTTGGCTGAGACCGCCTCATCGGGATCCGCCGTGCCGTTGCCGTTGGTGTCCACGAAGAAGTACGGGTAGGCGGTCGGCGAGTAGGCGATGGCGGCTCCGGCCACCTCGCTGGCGTAGGACTGCATGGCCTGAAGCAGCATGCCGCGCAGGCCCTCGATCTCGAAGAAGATGCCCTCTTCGGTATCGCCATCCCCGTCGTAGTCGGCCAGCGAGCCGGCCATGCGCACATCGCGCAGGTCTTCCACGCTGGTCACGTCGGAGTGGCAACCCTGGCAGGCCTCGAGGCGGACTTCGAGGGTATGCGGGTTATGGCAGCTGATGCAGGTGTTCAGGTCGCCGGCATGCCGGAACTGCGCGTCGTAGGACTGGCCGTCGTACTGATAGCCGCCCTGCGCCTGCGTGCCGTACAGGGTGGCGCCGGCTGCATAGTAGTGGATATTGATGAAGCGCAGGTCGGCGTTCGGGGTATCGAGGTCGGGCAGCGAGGCGGTGCGTTCGTTGACGCTGACGGTCGACTCGCGTCCCTGGTGGCACTGCATGCAGCGTGATTCGTCGCCCAGGCCGGTGACTTCCAGGCCGGAGGGGAAGGTCACGCTGGTCATGCCCATCGTGGCGTTGTTGTGGCAGGTGATGCAGGTGACCACGCTGCCGATCGGTGCCGCCGCGTCTACCGTCCCAGCGGCGCTGCCGTCGACGCCCAGGAAGTCGCGGTAGCCGACCTCGCTGTGGCATTTGGCGCATTCAACCGGGATTTCGGCCGGGTCGTCTTCGTTCCAGTGCACGAAGGCCTCCGCCTCGGCATCCGCGTGGCCCGAGCCGCTCCACTCTTCCAGGAACGGGATCACCAACTCGGGCGCGGCGGGGGCTTCGGTTGCCTCCGGCGACTCGGCCGGCGTCTCCCCGCCACCGCAGGCTGCGAGCAGCAACGCTGCGGCGAGCAGGGTCAAGCCGAGCAGAATCAGTTTACGGTGCATGTGAGACCATTCTCCTCTGAGAGAACCGGTGAGCAGAACTGAGCGGCAGAAGCGCGTTCTGGATTTGAGTGAGCCCCTCCTCTCCTCCCCAGACTCTGCCGGTCACCGACCCTCCCACATAGGCCAACCATGGTAGTGGCGTGGGACGGCGGGCGGGCGGCAGGCGACCCTTCGCTAGTGATCGACCTCTGAGGCCCAAGCTCGCTCGGGATACCCCCGCCGCACCTACACTGGCGCTTGGAAGGGCGGGTCGAGCCACCCAGGCCGCGTGGGGCATTCACCCCACGCATTGTGGGTATTGTAACATGTCAGGCATCCGCGGTGTCAAGGGCCATTCGTCCCCCACGCGAGGCCTGTCCGGATTTCGGCAAGACTAATACGAGAGGACCGGTCCAGTTAACCGGCGCGGCCAGGGGGATGCGCCGCCGGCAAGCCGCGCACACGGAAGGACCGGCGCCTACACCGCAACCGGGGAGGCTCGTCGGGCGAGCCTCCCCGGCATCTGCATTTCGGCGCGCTCAGTTGTCCGGCGCGCCCGCGTCCATCCAATCCAGGATGACCTGGATGAGCTCTGGCGACAGGCTCCCGCCTGGCGGCATCACCGTACCGAAGGTCTGGGTGCCGAGCAGTTTCTGCCCCAGCAGGCTGCCGGCCCCGTCGCCGGGGATGACCACCGGCGCGTGGTCGCCGCTAGCCATGACCGCCGGATAGCTGCTGGCGTCCCAGCCGCCCAGGCTGCCATGACAGGCGAAGCAGTAGGTCTCCAGGATGGGAACGATGTCGGCGGAAAAGCTGACCGCGGTCGCTGGCGCGGGAGAGGTGCCCGCGCCCAGGCGGCGCAGGAAGTCGACCAATTGGCGGATCTGGTCCCCGGTCAGTATCTCACCCCAGGCGATCATCGGCGTCGCCTCATGCCCCAGGCTGATCACGTCATACAGCGTCTGGGCATTGTAGCGCGCCTGGAACTCGGGACCGCGCAGCACCGGCCCCAATCCGCCTTCCCCGTTGGGGCCGTGACAGCGTGAGCAGATCTGGGCGAAGATCTCTGCACCGCTCAGCGGGACCGGGCCGGGCAGGATTTCCGCCGGAGCCTCGACGGGGGGACTGGCTTCCCACGTGCGCAGGAAGGCCAGGATCGCGTCGATCTCATCGTCTTCGAGCGGGCCGCCGAAAGCGGTCGAGAAGGGAGACATCCCGAAGTCGGGCTGGCCCATGGCGATGATCGAGCGCAGGGTTTGATCATCGCGGGTGGCGAGATACTCGCGCGAGCTGATCGGGGCGATGATATCGCCCGGCCGAGCCGGGTTCGCCCCGCCTTCGCCGAAGTCGCCGTGGCAGGCAGCGCAGTTCTGGGAGAAGAGGCGCTGGCCGACCTCGGTCGGCGCACCGCGGGCCGCCTGGAGGGTGTAGCCGACCAACGCGTCGAGCTGTTCTTGAGTGAGCACCTCTCCCCACACCGGCATGGTCGTGTGTGCCCCGCCGCCGGCGATGATCCGCATGGCTGCCTCGACGTCCGCCGCGGCGGGGATACGCTGCCCGTGGCAGGAGGCGCAGTTCTGTTCGAACAGCGCCTGACCGCCGGCGAAGGCGGACGGGTCGACGACGTATTCAGACAGCGCCTCGAGTTCGGCCTGCGAGAGCACGCCGCGCCAAGGCGGCATCTCCAGGTGCAGGCCGCCCTGGCTGATGAGTGCGCGCAGCTCGGGCTCCTCACCGGAGAAGGCGACCGCCTGGCCATGGCATGAGGAACAGTAGACGGCGAACAGCCGCTGACCGTCGGGGGCGATCAGGAAATTGAGGATGGCCGTGCGCTGGCTGGCGCTTAGGGTTTCCCCCCAATTGGGGATGCCCATGCCGCCGTGTCCGGGGAAATTCGGCCCCTGCTCGATCGACCGGCGCAGCCGTTGCGGGTCGGCGCCGACCAGTTCCGTGGCCGGGTGGCACACGCTGCAGTTGTTGGTGAACAGCTGGCTGCCGCCGGGAGAGGCGATGTAGCCGGCCAGCGCATCGATCTGATCGGTCGAGAGATCGGCGCTCCACGCGGGCATCCCCTCGTGTCGGCCCTGCGCGATGACTGCGTGTAGATCGGTCCCGTCCGGGGCGCGCAGGCTGGGGCCGTGGCAGGAGGCGCAGTTCTGCGCGTACAGGGCGGCGATTGGATCGCCGGAAGCGGCCGAGGCCGGCGGGGGAGCCTCCCTGGCGGCCAGGACGGTCAGGGCCAACACACCCAGGACGACCAGCGCCGTCGCGCCGATGACGATCTTGCGGGCGCGGAAGTTGCGACGCGGGCCTCGATCCAGAAACGGCAGCGCCAGAAGGGCCAGGACTGCCAGCGTCGGCAGGACGATCACGCCGATCACTTCCAGGTTCCCAGGGAAGTACTTCAGCAACTGGAACAAGAACAGGAAGTACCACTCGGGGCGGGGGGTGTAGTTGGAATCCGACGGGTCGGCGCGCGCCTCGAGCGGGGCGCCCGCGAAGTAGGCCAGGGCGGCCAGGATGACGAACACGACCAGGGCGGCCACGGCGTCCTTGAACAGGATGTCCGGGAAGAAGGGTGCGCCCTTCTGTTTGGCCGCCTGATACCTTTCCAGGTACTCGCGCTTGTCCTTCTCGTCCATGGCTACTCCTCCGGCCCGGGCGGTGCGCTGATGCCGACCCGAATGACCAGGTACAGGTGGACAAGAAGCAAAGCCGTCAGCCCGACGGGCAGGACCCAGATATGGACTCCGAAGAAGCGCGCCAGGGTGACGGCTGAGAGTTCAGCCCCGCCGCGCAGGATGCGCATCAACGAGTCGCCGATCAAAGGGGTGACACTGGCGATGCGCGTCCCGACCGTCGTGGCCCAGAAGGCCTTCTGATCCCAGGGCAGCAGGTAGCCCGTGAAGCCGAATCCGATGACGACCAGCAGCAGACCGACGCCGGTGAACCAGGTCACCTCACGCGGGAACTTGAACGACCCGTGCAGGATGACACGCAGCATGTGCAGCACACTCAGTACGACCATGGCGCTGGCGCCCCAGTGGTGCAGCCCGCGGATCAGCCACCCGGCGGGCACCTGGGTTGTGATGTACTGGACGCTGGCGTAGGCCTGGTCGGGGGTGGGTACGTAGTAGATGGTGAGCAGAATGCCGGTGACCATCTGGTTGACCGCCACGAACAAGGTGGCGCTGCCAAGGGTGTACAGCCAGTTGACCTTGGGGACTTTGCGCAGGAAGATCGCCTCCCACACCCGGCGCCATCCGAGCCTCTCGTCGAGCCAGTCGGCGACACGCATGTCAGCCTCCCAGAATGTAGATCTGGCCGTTCTCGACCCTGGTCTCGTAGCGGTCGAGCGGGCGGGGCGGCGGACCGGAGACGACCTGTCCGGCCTTGTCGAACACGCCGTTATGACACGGGCAGTAGAACTCCCCGCGGTCGGCGATCCAACGCACGCGGCAGCCCAGATGCGTGCAGATGTTCGACATGGCCGTGTAGTCCCGGGCGTCCTGCGTCAGAACGTAGACCGACAGTTCCTCCTCGTTGACGATCCAACCTGTCTGACGTTGGATGCGGGCTCGGAACAATGTCGGCGTGCCGAGCTCGACCTTGCTTGTCGAGCCCAACGCGATCCAGGTCTCGGCTGCACGTGATCTGAGTGCCGGCCCGATCAGATAGGCAATGGCCGGGATACCCAAACCGGCGCTGATCAGGCCGCCGATGGCCCAAACCGCGGTGGCGAGGAAACTCCGTCGGGTGATCGGTTTCTCTTCGCTCACGCTTTCCCTCCTTCGGCGAGTTCCAGGTGCTATTGCAGCCGCCCGGTCCGCGGCTTCTTACTTGGGGCCGGGCGGTTCGGTGAACGGAAGACCGGGCAGCAGCTGCGCCGGCTACTCGGGCGCCCCGGCGGCGATCCACTCCCGCAGCAGGTCGAGTTCGTCGGCGCTGAATTGCGCGAAATGTGGTTGGTCGCCAGTCAGTTTCACGATAAGCAGGCTGCCGTCCGGATTGCCGCGCTGGATGGCCGGGCCGCTGGCGCCGCCGGCCATCAAGGTGGCGTAGCTGCTGACGTCCAGCCCCTGGATCCCGTTCGGGCCATGGCAGGCTCCGCAGCGCGATTGGAGAAGCGAGCCGATACCCGCGTCGTAGGTCGCTTCGCCGGCAACCAGGGCGGGCGTGGCGGCCGGCGTGGGCAGCTGGCCGAGCAGAGCTTCGCGAAGTGCCGGCGCGTCGAATCCGGCGTAAGTCCAGACATTGCCATGGCAGGCGCTGTTCGAACAGAAGGAGGTGTCGCTCACGCCGCCCGGGTCGGCAGTGGTGTGGCAGCTGACGCAGGTGGGATCGAACACGTCACGGTGCAGTGTGATCCAGTTCGGGTTGAGGTGCGATTGCGGTTCGATGCCGCGGCTGACCTCGATGTCGGCCAGGAAGTCCGGCGGACCGGCCACGACCGGGATCGAGTGGCACAGGTTGCACTCCAGGCGGATGGCCTCCTGGGCCGCGTTCAGGTGCCGGCCGTCGTGACAGCGGAAGCAGCCGGGCGAGTCCTCGTGGCCGATGTTGTTGGGATGCGTGGTCCAATCGGAGCGCTGTTCGGGGAAGACGCTGTCGGCGTAGGCCTGCTGCAACGCCGACACGGCCGACTCGACCAACCCGGTGTTGTCGGCATAGAAGTCGGGGTAGGCCTGGCGGTAATACTCGGCCAGGCCGGCCAGGCCGACCAGCGCCTGCGCGTTGGTTTCGTATTCGGCGGCGTAGGTCTGCACCGCCCGGCGGCGGATCTCGGGGATCAGCGGCGAGATCAGCCCGCGCTGCATGAGCGTGTCGACAGTGGCCTCGGGGGTGAGGACCAGATGGGTGATGCGATTGTGGCAGGTAATGCAGTCCATCTCGACCAGGTCGGCCTCGGCGATGGTATCCGGGTCGAGCCCCGCCTCGACGTCGAGGTACTCCGTGATCGACCCGTCCGCCTCGACGACGCGGATATACGGGATCTCCTGCTGGTGGATGGGTTCGGTCGGGTAGAAGTAAACCCGGTTCTCGATATGCCAGTGGATGCCGCGGCCCAGGCCCTCGCGGCTGACGCCGCCGCCGGTGTGCAGGATCAGGAAGATCGAGAGCGGCGTATTGGCCGGATCGTCGCCGAACGTGCGGATCTCACGCAGGCTGTCATCGGAGAACTTTTCCGGCGAGTGGCAGCGTTCGCAGGTCTCGCGCGCCGGGCGCAGGTTGTCGGCGGTGATGGGGAACTCATAGGTGTGGAAGAGGGTGGCGAAGACGTGCTGCATGTCGCCGGCCTTGCGCGAGATGCGTGTGGCAATGAAGCCGCGCCCGATGTGGCATTCGACGCAATCGACCCGGGCGTGGGGCGAGGTCAGATAGGCCGTGTATTCGGGCGGCATGGTGTGGCAGGCCGTTCCGCAGAACTGAGGCGAGTTGGTGTAGTCCCAGGCGTAAGCGCTGCCGACCAGGACCGCCAGCGTCAGGACGCCCAGGGTCAGGTACGGCAGGATCCGTATCCACAACGGGGATTCAGCCGGCGGCAGAAAGAAAGCGCGCAGACGTCGCTTCAGGGATTCCATCCTGGGACTCCGTAGCTTGTGGGGCTAGCGCTCGGGTGCGCCCGCCTCGACCCAACCAATCATACCGGACAACTCAGTTTCGCTCAACTGACCGGGATGCCCGCCGGCGGCCTGGACCTGCACCAGCAGGCTCGCATCCGGGTCGCCGGGCAGGAGGGCGGGGCCGTGGTCACCACCCTGCAGCGTCGAGGCGAGGCTGCTGAGGGACAGACCACCCATGGCCGCCGCGCCGTGGCAGGCGCCGCAGCGCTGGTTGAGCAGATCACCGATGCCGGCCTCCCAAGTCATCAGGGACACCGGACCGGGGGTTGGGGAAGGCAAAGCTGCAGGGGCGGGCGTGGGCGTCTGAGGGGCGAAGATGGGCGCGTCTTCTGCCGGGGGGATGGAAGTGGCCGCGGTGACCTCGATGGTCAGGAAGCGGTACATCCCGAAGACCGACACCAACCCGAACAGAATGGCCAGCGGGATGAAGACGCGCATGCGGCGCCGAATGACCGGGGTAGACGGCGGGACATGGCGCTGGCCCTCGATCTCGGCCAGTTCAGCCGGATGCTCGTGGAGCATCTCCTCACGCGTCAACCGGCCGGTGAACATGCTCTTGTTCAGGTGGCGAACGTGGACGTGATAGAAGTGCCAGAGCAGGATGGCCAGCACGGCCAGGATGGCTTCCCCGCCGTGGGCGGCCTTGGCGGCCGGGATGGCCTCGCCCGGGAGCGAGCGCACTGTCACGATGGGGTTCCACATCATGAAGCCGGTGATGCCCATGATGACCGTGCCCCAGACGACGGCCAGGTACTCGACCTTCTCGGCGTATGAATAGCGGCCGTATCGAGCCCGGTGCTCGCGCCGGCCGAGGGCGAACAGGACGTCTTGGATCAGGTGCTTGAAGTCCTCGACCACGGGCAGCATGCTGAAGGGTGTGCGCAGAACAAGGACATGGTAGAGGATCGTCAAGATGTGATAGATGGATTCGACCATCAGGGCGACGGCCGCCAGGCGGTGGATCTGCCTGGCCAACTCGATCCCCCCGAGCAGCCGCAGGACCAGGCCGCCGATGCCGCTCGTGGCGAACTTCTGCGCCAGTCCGGTGACGGCCAGGGTGGTGAAGGTGAGCAGCAGCAGGGCGTGTTCTAATCGCCGCCCGACATCGAAGCGTACGTAATGTGTGGATGATTGCGGGGCGGCCGGGGCAGGGCGGGCTTCAGGCATGGGGCCGCTCCTGTCCCGCCTCATCCTCCGCCTGCGTGTGAGAGACGTCCTGCCCTGAGTCGTCCGGGGCGTGACTGGCGTCATCTGCCGGCGGCAGGTCGGTCACGGCTGGCGGCTGAACAGGCGTCGAAGTGTCCTCGGCTGCAGACGGTCCCGCCGCATGCGCTGCCGGGCTGGCGGCCTCCGTCGGAGGCGTCTCGGCTGGCGCCGCTGGGGCCGGCTCGGCTGGTGCTGGACGGACGCGCCGCCGGGAGCGGATGCGCGACGAGAGGTCCAGGGCGACCAGGACTGCCATGCCTCCCAGCGTCCCAGGGATGAAGAGCTTGTAGAACAGATCCACGGTGTACACCAGCGGATAGTGCTGCTGGGAGGGAATGTAGTGGGAGAGCCAGGCGGCCGGGAAGTCAGCACTTGCGTCCGGGTGGCAGCGCTGGCAGCGGACCAGGAGATTCTCCCGCAGCTGCAGGCCGCGCTCGGGATCATCGGCGCGCTGGATGTCGTGAACTCCGTGGCAGTCGAAGCAGACCGGCTTGTTCGTGGGGGCATCCGGGCTGAGTCTCTCGAACAGTGTGACCGTGGTCCCGTGGAAGTCAGCCACGTAAGTGTCAAGCACTTCGGTAGAAAGGTCGTAACGCTCCATCAGCTGCGGATCGGTGTGGCAGCCGGAGCACAGCAGGGGGGAGGCCAGACGGAAGGCGGCTGTGGTCGGGTCGGAGATGTTGTGCACGCCATGGCAGTCGATGCACGTGGGTACGTCCGGGTTCCCGTCGCCTACCAGGGCCGATCCATGAACGCTGGTTTGATACTTCTCGTAGATGGCGCTGTGGCAGCGGGCGCAGGTCTGGGGGATCCAGGTGCGTGCGTCCGGCAGGAGCGCGCCGGATGAGGGCTCGGTCAGCCGGCGAGTATCATGAGCGCCGTGACAATCCGTGCAGATGGCGGCCTGCGGGTTTCCGGCGGCGCGCGCCCGTTCATGGGCGCTGTCGAGGCTGCGCTCGTACGGGTCTGGGTGACAGGACTGGCAGGCGAGGGAGAGCTGCAGGCTGATGTCCCGGCGGCTGGCGGCGCTGATCGGAGGGTGCGGGAATTCCTCGAAGTCGACGTGGCAGTCGAGGCACTGCACCCCCTGCTGCCCGTGAACGGAATCGGCCAGGGCGGTCGCATCGACCACAAGCGAGAGGGTCTCACCGTCCTCCAGGACGAGCTGCAGGTCCGGCCGGGTGTGGCAGGCCAGGCAGGTATCGCTGCCGGCGGCGGTGGGGCCAGCCTGCGCCAGCGCCGAGGAATAGGCGCCCAGGGCGAAAGCCAGGCAGGTCAGAGCTAACCCTGCCATCCAGCGCAGCCGCATCAATCCGCCTCCGGGCGGTCGGATGTCGGCTCGCCCAAGATCCGTTTCAGGCGCTCGAGTTCGAGGGGATGATACCGGCGCATGTCTTCTTCGTTCACGCGCCCGGTGAAGATGCTCAAGTTGAGTCTTTCCAGGTGGACGTGATAGAAGTGCCAGATACCCAGGAAGATCCCCGCCACGATCGCTTCGGTGCTGTGCGCCATCTTGGCTGCCGGGATAATGCCGCCGGGCAGCAGGTAGGTGAACAGGACCGGGAACCAGATGATGAATCCGGTCACGACCATGATGCCGATCCCGAAGAAGAAGAACCAGTAGGTGAACTTCTGCTCGAAGCTGTACTTGCCCAGCGCCGGTTTGCGCTCGCTGAGGAACAACAGGTAGCGCAGCATCTGGAAGGCATCGCGGACATCCTGCCCGGTCGGGAAGATGGCCGACGACAGTTTCCGGCGCGCCAGGAGATAGACGCCGCGCCCGACGTG
>Ga0105095_10002303_pt1 | contig 10269 bp, 4 predicted proteins | sample PPLLak2March2015_2_FD_79180 | JGI IMG/M metagenome (GOLD analysis project Ga0105095, IMG submission 79180) | Freshwater sediment microbial communities from Prairie Pothole Lake near Jamestown, North Dakota, USA - PPLs Lake P8 Core (3) Depth... | ecosystem: Environmental > Aquatic > Freshwater >... | reverse complement strand
ATGCCCGGCTGGTCTGATCATTCCACCAAAAAACCTTTGATCATTTATATCGGCAACACCTGCAAATAATTTATCTCCATTTACGGGAGAATAGTCATTTACACCAAAGTGAAAAATTGCGGTAACCCGGCATTCAGTATCAGAAATTACGCGTACCCATTCTGCCTTGAAATTGTCGGGTAAAATAAAAAAGTTATACCCTTTTGATGGTACAATTATCTCCTTGTATTTTTGCCAGGTACCATTTCCATTTTCATCAATTTCAATTGAAAATGTTACAGGATTAAAGTTATCGTGAGCTAAATGAAGAATTTTCCTTTCAAAACCATTAACCAGGAACGGATCAGAAGGTTGCCCGGCTAACACAAGGTCATTACTCCAGGGGCCACCATAACCCTCTACCGGGCCCCATGCTTTGAGATCCTCCCATTGTCCAAACCATAAATTTGACCAGGCACGGCCAACAAATTTGTTGTTAAAGGTTGTTGTTTCATCACTTGAAAATACAATTTGATCTTTCCAGCCACAAAAATCAGGAATCATCCTCAAATGTGTTGATATGGGTTTCAAACCATTCGTATTTGACGATTTAAATGTTTTTGGGAAATCAAAAAACATCCCATGCATGTCCATTAATAATCTGCCCTCAGATACTTCACGGATTCTAGGCCATTCATTATATGAACCACCAAAATGGTCATAGGTATTGGTAGCTTTGGGCAGCCGGTATGTATTCCATTTGCCGCCATCAAGCACTTTCAGTAACAGTGAACGACGATCCCAGCCAACACTCCAGATAGGATCCATATCACTTTCATTGCCATAAATACCGCCAGGGCCGGTAACTTCGGTATACTGACGGCGATCAATAATCCTCCACGTTTCACCATCCCATTCAGCCAGACAACCTATCTCATCCGGATGTTGAGATTCCTTTCCTGCTTTTATATACTCTTTCGGAACATCAAAAACTTTTGATTCTCCATTATTTGAAAACACATATCGGTTTTGTCCAACATAAGCGCCCTTGGCGTGCCACCCTGTAACCGGTTTCTCAAACAATTTTTTTGGTTTAAGTGTGTGAACATTTATTTCAAACATATTGCCTTCCATTGCCTGAAAATAAACCATGTTTTCCGGATCAGTCAGATGACGGGTTGTTGCAGTATGTCTCCCCGGCATTTCGGTGTAAGGAACTACTCTAACATTTCCCATATTATCAATAAAATAGGGGCCGATTATGAGCTGTTTTGATTCTCTGTGAATGAGGCGATTGGCAGGTGTGCCACCAATACTGGCAGGATGAATTTCAAGTTTCAAATCATTATCTATAGTCCATAATTTGTCTGAACTCCCTTTTGGACATGATGATGAATAGGTTATCATCCAAAGTTTGTCAGCCCACGGAACAACAGCGCCAATTCCACATTCATTTCCATTTGCAGCACAAGGTAATCCATCTCCAGGGTTATAAACTGCCAGGTGAGGATAAACACCACTTATCTTTAGAGATTTGCCTGTTTGTGCATCTAAGGAATTAGAAAATATAGTACAAAAGATTATTATAACCGATATTATTCTCATCATTTAATATCAATTTATGTCGTATTATTTTTGGACAGGGACAGGTATAGATATTCAAGGATAAATATTTAAAACCAGCCAAAGCAAAGCTTATCAATATCCCGTATTCTGCTCTATGTTGTCGTTTGTTAATATTTCGACTGTTGGTATAGGCCATAAGTATTGCTTTGTATTATCAAAACTTTTATCGGCCAAACGCAAAATAAGTCCTGCAGTGTGCATTGCTGTAAAATCAGGTATGCCATCTTCATCTATTTCAGGAATTCCCGGGAAAAACCATAAACCCTGGTTAACTACTTTTGTCCTTAAGTCAGCTACATCTAACATACCAAAATCGTCATTGTTTAATACTTTTTCAGCTAATTTCCACCGGATAATATCCATATATCTCAATCCCTCCAATGCAAATTCCATTCTTCTTTCAGTGCGAACTATTCTCCTGAGGTAACTCTGGTCAGTGTTTGTCACAGGAGGATACAAGGTTGTCTCGTTCAACCCGGCACTATATGCACGTGCCCGCACCATATTAATTGCATCGAGAACTGACTGATCAATTTCAGCAAGTTCAATTTTTGCTTCGGCATACATTAATAATACATCAGCGTACCTAATTATGATCTTATCAGGATCGCTCTTAAGGTCATCAACCCAATCTCCATCCACTCCCTTTTTTAAGACTAATCCGTTATAGGAACAATATTGTGCATTTGAACGGGTGTCATTATTCTTCTGGTATTTCCCGGTGGTGAAATTCCATACTTGTGTAGAATCGGGATGAGGTTGATACATAAAGCCTAAATGGTTGGTTTGAAACTCTACAATAGTTGCAGCACATCGTGGATCCCGGTTTTCAAATGGCTCCCGGGGATTATATAATGGGGATTCATCAATAGGCAATCCATCCGTGCATAGGTAAGAACAGAATAAATCCCATGATGGAACTTTTGCTCCATATCCACCTACATTTCTTGTTGTTATGTCCCTGACCCAACCTGTATTTAAATAACTATTGAGTGCAACCGACCTTGGAATTCCAAAGATTGTCTCATTGGCTTTTTTTGTTTTCGAAAGAAACAGGGTACCATAATCTGAATAAAGCTGATAAATATTAAGATCCATGCAGGCTTTAGCAGCATCGCGGGCCAAAGCCCAGTCTTCCATGTACAATGCTATTCGTGCGTTAAGTGCCAGGGCAGCCCCTTTGGTAGCACGATTGAGCCCGCTCCTGGTCTCCGGAAGCTTGTCAATTGCGAAATTAAAATCGTCATAAATCGCATCTAAAATTATCTCCTTATCAGTTTTGGTCTTGGTAAATGACTCTTCGAGTCCCAAGATTTCAGTGTAAAAGACAACATCCCCATAATGAGATATTAACATTGAATACTGTGCAGCCCGGACAAACCTGGCTTCTGCCTCATAAATATCTAAGTTATCCTGCGGAATTTCACCCACAGCCCTATTTAGATTTGCCAACAGAGTGTTGGCTCTTGCAATGGCTTTGTATGCATTAGTCCATCTGCTTACAACAAATCCTGTTTCACCATTTATTGTTGCTGAACTTATTGAAGATAAAAAATTACGGCGTATCCAATCATCTGTCCACGGATTGTCGTTTAAACTTGGATCCTCATCCCAAGGCCAAAAAACTTCTCTATATAAATCATTCAATGACATATTCATCTCGTTTTCATTGGAATACCAGTTTTCACTGGATCCTTCAGATAGTGGATTTAAATTCATATCTGTACATGCACCAAAAATGAGAAGAGCTAATAGTACTATAGAAGTATATTTCATGGTATATAAAGTTTTAAAGTTTAACCGATATTCCAAAAATAAATGAAGTGGTAATTGGATAGGAAGTCGCAGCAGCTTCAGGATCCCATCCTTGAGGGTATTTATTGATTGAAAACAAATCAGTTATAGTTGTATAGATCCTTACATTTTGCATTTTAAGTTTCTCAGTTAAATCAATTGGAATATTATAACTTAAAGTAAGATTCTTAAATCTGAGGTAAGATCCATCAAACAACCAATGGTCAGACAGAACGTAGTTATTCGAAGCAGCTACTTTTTCTGATAATCGCGGATATTTTGCAGTCAGATTTTGTTCATCAGTATTATAAACACTCCAATAATTCCCATCTATGATAGCCGGGACAGCAGTATTTTGGGTCTCCAATGGTCTTACCATCCTTGTTTCGAATCTTGCATTTCGCTTGCCCACTCCCTGAAGGACCATTGAAAGATCAAATCCTTTGTAATAAAGTTTAATATTCGTACCGTACATATACCGTGGCATTGAACCTCCAAGCAGAATCCTGTCATATTCCGGCGATATTATCCCATCAGGAACTCCGTTAGGTCCACTTATATCTGCATATTTTACATCACCTGGCCTTACAGAGGAACTTGTTTTAGGTGAAGCAGTCACTTCATCCAGATCCTGAAACAAACCTTCTGATCTGTATCCATACCACTCATTAAATTCGCTACCTTCTTTTTTTATTTGGTCCCCGATGAATTCCGTACCACCCAGGTCACCCATTATCGATTTAAAGTCAGAAATATTAAATGATACGGAATAATTCAGGTTACCCACATTGTCATTCCAGCCCAGATCGGCTTCCCAACCTTTGGTTTTCATTTTTCCGGTATTCTGATCCGGGTTATCAAATCCAATATAATTAGGGATCTCCAGAGCCAACAACATATCCTTGGTCGTTTTAAGATAATAATCACCCTTGAAAGTTAATTTGTCATTCAAAAAGTTGATATCCACGCCTACGTCAAATGATTCCGTCGTCTCCCAGGAGATGTCTTGAATAGCATATTGAGTCTGCGCTGCAGTTTGTACCGATATTACGTTACTTCCCTCATATAATAATGCATTAGAGAATGCAATAGTTGCCTGATACGGATAATTGCCGATCCGTTCATTTCCAAGGCTGCCCCAGGAGCCTCTCAGTTTTAGAAATGAGATTACCGGGGAAACATTTTGCATGAACTTTTCTTCAGAAATCACCCATCCGGCTGAGAAAGAAGGAAATAATCCCCACCTGTAATCCGGGTGAAATCTTGATGAACCGTCAAATCTGAGGTTTGTCTGAAATAAGTATTTATTTGCATAATTGTATATGAGACGTCCAAAGAAGGATCGGTAAGCATTCTCATAGGCACTCCCGGTATTATCCCGAAATTCTAATGAGCCAAGGTTCAAATACGGAAAACTTGTTAGTTCAAATTCATCTCTCGTTGCTCCCAGGTTCTCATAATGAGCATAATAATTCTCATTACCCAGCATTAGATTAAAATCATGTTTCCCAAATGATTTGAGATAATTGGCTAAAAATTGGGTTGTTACGCTATAGCTGTCATTTCTTATTTCATCTAATGTAGTTATTCGATGTCCATCGAGATATCCTTCAAGGAGTGTAGGATCATCCCAGGAATAGTAAGGAATTTGTTTTGTAAATACCTTACCCTTAGAGAAATTGATATTTGGAGACACAATAGCTGATAATTTGAGCCCTTTTAAAGGTGCAAAATCTATTGCGATTTTCCCTCCTAACTGATTTTGCCAATTATTGTTGAATCCTCCGTATTTTAATCTCCCAAATATGTTATCACCCAATTTGCCTCCTGCTACTCTGCCATCGGACCACTCTGCTGCATATTGAGGCGGCATTCGTCTGGTTAAATCAATAGGATCCACACTGGGATTATTCGAGGCTGAGCTTCTAAGGTTTAAATCTATTATTGCAGTTAAAAAATCATTTATTTTTATATCATTGTTCAATCTTGCAGTTATCCGTTTGTAATTTTTGAAATCATATAGAGCGCCAATATTGTCGTAAGAGAGTGAAGCGTTGGTGCTTACAGTCTTAGTTCCTATAGTAAAACTCAGCATATGGCTTTCTCTGGGTGCGGATTTTTTTATAATTAAATCGTTCCAATTAGTAATAGGGTAAAGATCCGGATTCTGAGCATTTTGTGAAATATAGTTATCTATATAATCTTTTGTGAACGTAGGATATTGATTGGCATCATTACCATTGTCATTCCATCTTTGCTCGTTTGCCATTTCGAGATATCTGATTATGCCTGCATTTTTCGGCAATTCAGTAGGGTTTTCAATTCCGTATTCAAAATTATACGTCAGACTTCGTTGCCCTAATTTAGCCCGTTTTGTTGTTATCAGTATTACACCCGCAGCAGCTCTGGATCCATATATTGAGGCTGAAGCGGCATCTTTTAATACAGAAATACTTTCAACATCATTGGAATTGACGTAATTTATATTGTCAACCGGAACTCCGTCAACAATGACCAGAGGGTTGCTATCTCCAATAGTGGTGACACCTCGAATACGGATACTGGCGGTAGCATCCGGAGCACTACTGTTTCGGGTTATCATAACTCCGGAAATTGCACCCTGTAAGGCTTGTGAGATTTGAGTTGATTTCCGCTCGGAAACTAAGCTCCCCTGTACAGAACCAATTGCTCCTGTCAGATCTCTTTTCTCAATGGTAGTTCCATACCCAATAACAACAACCTCATCCAGGGTTGCGACACTCTGATTCATTTTAACATCAATCATTCTTTGTCCGCTTACTATAATTTCCTGGGTGATATACCCAATAAATGAAAATGACAGAGTAGCATTTGGCTCAGGTACGTTAATTGAGTACCGTCCGTTAACATCTGTTAAAACACCTGTTGTTGTTCCCTTAATAAGGATATTTACACCTGGCATTGGTTCGGTTGTTGAAGCATCAGAAACTGTTCCTGAGACACTAATTTGTTGTGACTCAGGTTCTAATCCAGTATTAAAATCGTTGGAATAAGCAGGAATAGCAAAGACATTTGTAACACAAACAATAATAATGAGCATTACAGTTTTAATTTCCTTTGTTAGTTTTCTCAGGAACTGGTGTGTACTCACCAGTAAATCAGGCTTTCTTTTCATAACTTCAGATTATTTCTAGTTAGGTTAATTATTTGTAGTATGTTGAGGTTTTTTGTAATCAGCAATATAATCCATATTTAAAAAACTTCAAAATTATTACTACTTTAAATAAGAGCTTAACGAATCGTGAATTGTTTCTCTATGTTTGGAAGGTTTATCCAATTGTATCATAAGGTTAGGCTCAGCTGTAATATTACAGATCACTTAAATGACACAACACGGATTTCTTTAATTATCAATTACTTAATTTATCCATTTTTACCCCAATCTTTTCTGCCTGCCTTGTCATCTCTTCAAGTATTGCTGACTGAATATTCACATTCCACGGAGTTGTAAAGATTGCCGATCGCGTACCTTCATAGCCTCCCTCCCTTAGTACTGATTCTGACGGAATATATGACATCACATCGTTGGAATAGCCCAGGACAAAAATATCGGGTCCAAATATCTTTTTAAGCTCAATAGTATAATCAATCAAAACTTCACCACCCAGGATCATCAAAGGCTGATCACCAATCTTCCACACCTGGCAGGGATAAGGATAAGTTGTTCCTAATGATTCTCCGCGGTCCAGAATCTCAATCAGGCTTTTTGCGTTTATTTTCAAATAAGCCGGGTAAGATGATGATTCCTTCATGATCTGTATCAACTCCTCTTTGGTCGGCGGAGCACCGGCATATTGAAGATCTATTTCGGAATATGCAGTCGATAAATGAGGGTCAAGTTCTCTCATATCTTCATCAAGCACCCTCTCGACTGCGGCAGCCAGTTCACGTCCATACTGCTGAGCCAGGGGTATTGTTCTGCGGGGCAATGGATTCTGATCAGCACCAGCACCCTGAAAAAACATAGCCGTAACACCGGGGTGTGATTTTTCGAATTCTATTTGTGCAAAACCGGGGTAATCACCTGAGAACTGATATATACTCAAAACTGTTGCATGACAGGCATATCCAAAAGCTACAGCCATCAATTCACCTTTTTCGTTTACCACTTTAATAACAGGGACAGCATAATCATTGGGGCCTTTTAAATCATTGATCTGTTCAATGGTTTTCTCCGTGTTATTTCGCCTGTTAACCTGAAATCTGACGACGCCATTCTGTGAATATATCTTTGCCGGGAGCCTCAAGCCAATTGCTTTGCCAACCAACTCTACAATCTGATCTTCAAGTTTTGCAGAATATTCTTTTGCTTTCTTAATCTGTTCCTGGTCAAGAGGATAAATATTAGAAAATGCATCATAAATGACAGGGCCGGAATGTGTATGTGAGCTGTTCAGTATAATTTGTGATCTGGTAAGGCCAAATTTTGCTCCTATCCGGTTCCTGATCCGATCAGACATATGTTTTGGAAATCCGATTATATCTGAAGTTACCAGTACAGCTTTATAGCCACGAGAATCCTCAATAACCAGGGCTTTTGCCCACAGGTCATGAAGCACACCTTCAGAGGGATGATCGCGTGCAGCGTACCCGTCCATCCACATTGATTGTTCCGGAGTGATCAATACCCTGGCTATTCCTGCTTTCCAGCCTCTTCCATCTTCATCTGTTACCTCTGATGCAGCAATAAAATGGAATGCCTGAGTAAAGATGAAAGCAATTACTGAAATATAAAGTACTCTTTTCACTAGAATATTTCTTGCTCTTTCAACCTGTTATTGGGTGATTCCCATACTTTTAAACGGGTCTGGTATGCTAAACAGGTCAGATACGACCTTGTCATTTCTCTTAACTCTGCCCATACCGTAAACTGTTCCCTCCTTATCAATCGCAATTGAATTCACATAAAGAGGCCTCTCTCCGTCAGGGTAGAAAATGGCTCCATGATCAAGGTACCGGCTTGTTTTGATGTTATATGTGATCAGGTGAAGGTTCTCAAGTCCCTTTGCTTCACCTTTTGCAGTCGATGTAGCACCCAGAACCCGTTTCCCGTCGATATATATCGGAGCTCCGGTAAGATAATATATTGTCTCACCATCGGGTCCGAGTTTGAAACCGAGGTAGCCATAGCTGAACTGGTCACCCATCCCGGTTAGTTTGGAAGGGATAGATGTAAGTCTTTCGAGTACTTCCATGCGTGGAACTGACGGGTCAAACCTGAACAGGTAACCGGAATTACCATGAACACCGTAGATTTTCTTTTCAGGCGGGTACCAGAAAACCTGACGCCAGTTATAGGCCATACTGCCGGATGTAAATATATCATATACACCAAAGTAATCTTTCCTCATATCCTCACCTTCTATAGTCTCAACCGTATTCTGACCAAGTCTCAGCCGTTTGATCTGACCTTCGGCATTAGTCAGATAGACAGTTCCGTCTTCATTATTAACAGCTATTGAGCGGCATATAACACGAAATTTTTCGCCCTTGCCATTTTCACCATCACCTGTGAACGGGCCAAGGTTATCCATTACCTTTGTGGCAATATTGTACCTGAATAAAAGTCCTCCCGGCCATGATAGTCCGTAAATCAGCCCTCTCACAGTATCCATATTCATTGTAAGAATACCTTCTCCATTGGGACCTATACCCAGATCTTCGGTCTTTCTCGTTTTCATATCAAGGACCAGCAAATGCCCGCCTCTGTATGCAGAATAGCCGTTAGCCGGCAACCCTGGCTTCTCCATCCCGTCAATTATGCTGTAATAACCCAGGTGTGTGGCGAAATAAAGCTTTCCCTTCATTTCCACAAAATTCACATGGCTTTTTCCCTGGGCAACAACTTTCATATCCTTCTCACCGCAAAGCTCTGTAAGGTCTCCAAGATGTTCAATCTTTCCTGTTGCAGGATCAAGGCAATACATCTGTCCGGCAACATCCATCAGCTCCGAGCACAGAACATAGTAAATTTTACCATCGCTTGCTGAAGATAGTCCGTTGTAAGTATCATGTGAATGCTCAAAACCTGAATTATAAACTGTGGCAATCAGTTTTGCATCGGGAGTTGAGACAATAGGGGCTTCAGGAACCCGGACCGGTGCCTGATTACAGCCGGTCAGCATCAATCCTGATAAGGTTACGGCAACAAAAAGATGGTTGGTTTTAAGTAACATATCGACTCTATTTTTGATTGTTTTTAATTTTATCTGCGTTCCTGTGTATCCTGTCAATAGCAGTTGCAATATCATCCATATCTGATTTTTCCGCAAGAAGCATACTCTGGGAAAACCATACAGCTTCCTCACACAACTGATCATTTGCCGGACATTGATTTTGCTCCATATACTTGTTATAATCAAGCATTTCAGGCGGGTACATAAGTTTAAAGTTCTTTGTCTGCATTACATTTTTCAGGTACGGCATCTTGTTAAGAGGAGTATATCCTCCCGAGGCAGGTATTCCCTCAGCAGAAAGTGCTTTGATGAACTGGCTCCTTGTAAGTCCATTGAACTCTTCTTTTTTATAACGGAACGGGTAAAGATGGTATGCTGCCCTGGTCACATTTTTATAGAGTTTATAAGGCAGAATGCCAGGCGTTCTTTTTATCCGGGATGAAAGGTAGGATGCATTTTCATTCCTTTTGGTAGTCTGTTCTTCCAGCCTTTTCATCTGAGCAAGTCCTATGGCTGCCTGGTATTCGGTAAGTCTCAGTTTGGTTCCGGCCATAATGGTACCTGAACCCACTTCACCAACCATTGTCCCGTAAGGATTACCATAGTTGTGATATGAGAAACATCTGTCCATAAATTCATCGTCATCGCTGACGAT
>Ga0105095_10002302_pt1 | contig 10271 bp, 8 predicted proteins | sample PPLLak2March2015_2_FD_79180 | JGI IMG/M metagenome (GOLD analysis project Ga0105095, IMG submission 79180) | Freshwater sediment microbial communities from Prairie Pothole Lake near Jamestown, North Dakota, USA - PPLs Lake P8 Core (3) Depth... | ecosystem: Environmental > Aquatic > Freshwater >... | reverse complement strand
CCCCTCTTCTCTGCCCCTCTGCCCCTCTTCTCTTCTCTGCCCCTCTGCCCCCTCTGCCCCTCTGCTCTGTCGTTTAGAGCAACGCCGCCAACGCGTCGGCCACGGCACGCACCGCCGCCTCTTCCTCCGGCGGGAACCCGTCCACCACGTCGCTGTCGATGTCGATCTGTCCCAGGATCTCCTCGTGCCGGCGGATCAGCACGACCAGCTCCGACCGGGTCTCGATGGAGCACGCGAGGTAGCCCTCGGCCTGGTTCACGTCCGCCACGTTGAGGTCGTGGCGCTCCGCCACCGCCTGACCGCAGATGCCGCGGCCCACCGGGATGCGGGTGTGCTCGGTGGGCCGGCCGTCGAACGCCTCGAGGACGAGGTCGTTCCCGTGCAGCATGTACATGTACACGCCGGTATAGGGCGGTCCGGCGGCCCGCATCCGGGCCGCCGTCAGCCGGAGCAGGGCCTCGCGTTCGGCGTCGCGTGCGAACGCCCCCTGAAGGGCGCGCACGATGGCGTCGGCGTCGAGGACCGGCTCAGCCGCCACGGCGCCCCAGCGTGACCGTGAACGTCAGCGTCTCCTCGCCGCGGCGCACGACGACCTCCACCACGTCCCCGGGCTTGTAGGCGGCGAGGGCGTTGCTCATGGCCTGGAGATCGGTGACCACGTGCTCCCCGATGCGCGTGATGATGTCACCGGCCTGGATCCCGGCCGCGGCCGCGGCGGTTCCCTCGCGGACGCCGGTCAGGCGCACGCCGCCGGGGTTGCTCGACATGTCCGGGATGGTGCCGAGCGAGGCGCCCTGGCCGGCCGCCACGGGCTCGGGTTTGGCCACCGCGACATACGTGAGCCGCTCGGGCCGTGCTGCCAGCGCGATGGCCAGGTCCGTGGCGTACGAGGCGATGCGCGCGATGCCGGCCCCGTTGATCGTCGCCGGATCGTCGGTGACCCGATGGTACTGCTCGTGCGTATCCGTGAAGAAGTGGACGACCGGGATCTTCGCGCCGTAGAACGACGAGTGGTCACTGCGGCCCCAGCCGTCGCCGGAGGCGCGGAGATCGAACTTGTACGTGACGTTGAGCGAATCGAGCAGGGGCGTGAGTTCCGGGGCCGTTTCGGCGCCGAGCGCCAGCAGCTTGTCGTCGCGCAGCCGCCCCACCATGTCGAAGTTGATCATGGCTACCGTGGAGTCGTTCGGATAGGCCGGATGCTGCACGTAGTAGCTCGAGCCGATGAGGCCCGTCTCCTCGGCCGTGAAGGCGACGAACACCACCGTGCGGCGCTCGCCCTGGAGCTTCCCCCGCAGCAGGCGAGCGGCTTCCAGCAGCGCCGCGGTGCCCGACGCGTTGTCGTCGGCGCCGTTGTGGATCACTCCGACGCTGTCCGGATCGAGGCTGCCAACCCCGGCGCCGCCGCGGCCGAGGTGGTCGTAGTGCGCGCCGATCACCACCACCTGGCCCGCGAGGGGACCCCGGCCCGGCAGGACGCCAACCACGTTCTTCACGCTTGCGCCGCCGATGCCCGTGTGTGCGGCGGCCGGCGCGGTCGAGTCGATCGTGAACTCCTGGAAGTAGCCGGTGTCCCACGGCTGGCTCAAGCCGATCCGCGCGAACTCCCGCGCGATGTACTGCGCCGCCGCGTTGAGTCCGCTGGTGCCGACGCCGCGCCCCTCGCGTGCATCCGCGGCAAGGAACCCGATGTCCGCGCTCACCCGGCGGGCGGAACCGCTCTGGGCCGCGGCGCCGGCCGCGAACACGGCGAGCGCGCCAAAGGCGAAGATGAGAGGTCGTGTGTTCATGGGTGTTCGGTCCTGCGAGAGGGTTACGGAATCCAACCCGTTGTGCAATCGGAGGTTCCGGGGAGAGTCCCCGGGAGGAAGCCGTGCGGAAGCTAACGAGGGGGGCGCGGCGGCTCCAACTGCCGGCGAATCACGCACGCCCCGCGAGGGTCCGCCAGGCCCGAGGTCTGGCCGGGCCCCGAATTTGCCCCGTATCTTGGGCAGGTACCCATGCTCAACTACGACAACTTTGCCGTGACGCTCGGACGGGCGGTCGAGACGTTTCGCCAGGGGCGGGAAGCGGTGCCGGAGCAGAAGATCGCCCTTCGCACGCTCACGGCGCTGATGAAGCTCGGTGGCGCCACGGTCGAGGTGGTCGATGGCGAGCTACGCGTTGGCGGCAAGCTGACGCCGGTGACCCTGCCGGGGGTCCGCGGGTTGCTGACCCAGCTCGAGAGCCACGACGTGCAGGCGATCCGCATCGAGCAGAACGCCGCTCCGGCGGGACTGTTCCAGCTCCTGCGCGCACTGGCCATTCCGTTCGGTGGGTTCCCCCGCGACGAGGATCCCGAGACGCGCCTGCGCGACGCCGGCGTGGCCGACATTCAGGTCACGGTGCGGCACTCGCGGCGGTCTTCCGGACCGTCGGCCCGGCGCGTGTCGGGAGCCGACCAGGGCCCGACGCTCAAGATCGCGATCGCCGATGCGGTCCAGGACGCACCGCGCCTCTCCCGTCCCGAGGCGGCGGTGGCGAGCATCGCCCTCGAGCCCTCCTCGGCCGACCTCCCGGCGCGGCTTGCGGCGGCGGCCGCGGGGATCCGCGAAGAGCTCGAGCATGGTCGGCCGTCGGGCGCGGTGCGCGCGGTTGCGCAGCTCATGCAGCTCGTGGACGCGACGCCAAACGGGCCGACCGCTAATGCACTGCGCGACGCCGTCTCGCCGCTGATGACCCGCGACCTGTTGGACGGCGCGGCCTCCTGCTCACTCGCGGAGGGAAGCCGGGCGGCGGCGCAGCGCGTGCTGGGCGCGGGCGGACCGGCGGCCACGGAGGTGCTGCGCGACCGCGTGCTGACCGCCGACACCGCCGACGACCGGAGACACTTCCTGGACCTGCTGTGCCGGCAGTCGAGTGGGCTGCGGTATCTCCTCCTGCAGCTGCAGGACCCCGACGCCGGCGCCGTGCGACGGACGGCGGAGCTGGTGGCAGACGAGCGAATCCGCGAGGCGGCCCCGATCCTCGCCCGCCTCCCGCTCCATCCGGAACCCGGCGCGCGGCGCGCCATTCTCCGGGCCCTTGCCGTCCTCGCGACCCCGGATGCCGTGGACGCGCTGGGGCGCCTGCTCGACGAGCCGGACGCCGAGATCCAGGTTGATGTCGCGCGGGCCGTGGGGGGTCCGGCGATGCGGTTGCTCGTGCCCGCGCTCGTGCGAGCCGTGCGCCGCGAACGGAATCCGCATTCGCTTGCCGAGTTCGGGCGCGCCCTGGGCCGTATCGGAACGCCGGAGGCGGTGGCCGCGCTCACGCGCTGGGCTGAGCCCGCGGGCTGGCGGCTCTGGCGTCGAAACCGGTCCCGGCGCCGGGCCGCGGTGGATGGGCTCCTGGCCGCGGGCGGGGCCGGCGCCGTGGGCGTCCTTCGCAGCCTGGCGCGGGACCCCGACGCGGACGTCCGCCGCGCCGCCACGGAAGCCCTCGAAGACCTCTCGATTGCCGCCCGCCCGCGCGCCCCGTAACTTGGCCCTGCCATGCAAGATGAAATCAAGATTGCCGTCCTCCTCGGACGCCTGCTCGAGCTGATGTCCAAGTCGTCTGAGACGACCGACGACCACCGCGCGACGCTGCATGCCCTGGCCGAGCTGGTCGGCCGGCGCAGCGCCGCCCTCGCCCTCGACGGAACCCAGGTGAGCGTCGAGGGCGTCCCCGTTCCGGAAGAGACTCCGTTTGCGACTGTGCTCCGCAGCCGGCTGGCCGCGCACGGGGTGGCGCGGGTGCACCTCGCGCACGGCGTGTCGGCGGTGGATCTCGTCGAGCTGGTCCGGGGGCTGGTGGCGACCCCCACGGCCACCGGCCGGGCGCGCGCTCTCGAGCAGCGGCTCGGGGCCGCGAATGTCGTGAGCATCACGCTCATCTCGCAGGAGCAGGAATCCGCAGCGGCCGCCCGCCGCGGCGTACGGGTGACCGATGCGCTGCGTGTTCCGGAGAAGGCACCCGCGCCCGGCACGGCAGCCGCCAGGGGCGCCGAGCGGAAGGACACCCCGCGGTCCCAGCGGGCGCTCGCGGGCACGCTCGCCGCCGCGGTGGAGCGGCTGACGCAGGTGGACGACGCCCAGCTGCTCTCCCAGCTCGATCTGGTTCAGGGGGCCATCATCCGGGCGATGGGGGCGAACGAGCTCACGCAGGCCCTCGAGGCCCTGCTCGCGCTCGTGCGCCAGGAATCGGGCGCGAGGAGCCCGGACATCCAGCGGCAGTACGGGATCGCGCTGCGCCGGCTGCTCACGGCCGAGCATCTCAAGAAGTTCGCGCCGATGGTGTTCGACGACGTGTACCACGACGACATCGCGCTGCTGATGCGTCGGGCCGGCAAGCAGGGCACCAAGATTCTGCTGGACCTGCTGATCGAGGCGCCCAGTCAGGCGGAGCGGCTGGCGTACCTCAAGGCCATCCGTCAGATGGACGAGGGCGCCGACGTCGTCGCCAGCCTGCTGAATCACCACGAGTGGTTCGTCGTGCGGAATGCGGCCGACCTGGTGGGCGAGATGCGCATCGTCGAGGCGGTGCCGGCGCTCGCCCGCGCGGCGCAGCACACCGAGCCACGGGTGCGGCGGGCCATCGGGCTCGCGCTCGCGAAGATCGGGACGGCGGACACCGCCCTCCCGCTCCGGAAGCTGGTGACGGACACGGACCCGCAGGTGCGTCTTGCCGTGGTCAAGGAGGTCGGCGGGCGGGCCCTGTCCGGGCTCGCAATGCCGCTCGTGAGCGCCGCCAGCTCCGAGCTCGATCCCGGTGTGCTGGGGGAGTATTATCGCGCGCTGGGCCGCATCGGGACGCCCGACGCCGTCGCCGCCCTGGTGAAGGCGGCGCAGGAGGCCGGCGGGCTGCTGTCCCGGAAGCCGGTCGGTCCGCGCCTCGCGGCCGTCGAGGCGCTCGGCCTCGCCGGTGGAGCCAACGCCGTCGCGGTGCTGCGCGAGCTGGTGCAGAACCGCTCGGCGGACGTGCGCGCGGCCGCCGCCGCGGCACTCGAGCGGGCGACCGCTAGCGCGGGGTGAAGTCAGTCTGCGGCGTCACGCGCCGCGCGAACGCCGCCAGCAGGGCCGCGGCTCGCTCCAGGTCTCCCAGATCCACCATCTCGTTGGGGCTGTGCATGTAGCGATTGGGGACCGACACGAGCCCCGTCGCGACGCCGCGGTGGGCCGTGGCGATCGCGTCGGCGTCGGTGCCCGTGTCCCGGGGCGCCGCCTGCAGCTGATAGGGGATCTTCTCCCGCTCGGCCGTGTCGGCGAGCAGCTCGAACACCACGGCGTTGACCGCCGACCCGCGTGACAGCACCGGGCCGCGCCCGAGCCGGATGTCGCCCACTTCCTTCTTGTCCGCGCCGGGGTGGTCGGTGGCGTGAGTGACGTCCACCACGAGCGCCACCGCGGGCTCGAGGCCCGTGGCGCTCGTGCGGGCGCCGCCGCCGAACCAGCCGATCTCCTCCTGCGCCGTCGCGACGGCGTGCACGGCCGCCTTGGGCCGCCGCCGGCCCAGCAGGCGCAGCGCCTCGAGCACCACGAACGCGCCGATGCGGTTGTCGATGGAGCGGGAGGCCAGGCGCCCGTTCGGCACGGCCAGCGCGGTGGCGGCCACGACCGCCGGATCGCCCACGCGCACCCGGCGCTCGGCGTCCTTCCTGGTCCTCGCGCCGATGTCGATCCAAAGGTCGGTGATCTTGATGACCTTGTCCTTCTCGTCGCCCTTGAGCAGGTGAATGGGCTTCCGCCCGATCACCCCGGGCAGCGGCCCCCCGCGGCTGGCGATCACGACGCGCTGCCCCACGAGCACCTCCGGGTCCCACCCGCCGATTCCCAGGAAGGACAGGAACCCGTCGTCGTCCACGTGGGAGATCATCAGGCCGATCTCGTCGATGTGGCCGGCGAACATCACGCGGGGGGCCCCCGTGGGGTTCAGCACCGCGCGCGAGTTGCCGGAGACGTCCGCGTGCACGTCATCGGCGATCGTCTCGGCCTCGGCACGCCAGACTCGGGCGGGCGCCGTCTCGAAGCCCGACGGGCCGGGAGCGTCGAGCAGGCGGTGGAGAAAGGCCAGGGAGTTCGGTCGCATGGCTCGGAACATAGGGGCCCTGCTCAACGGGCCGTCAACAGGGTCGGGATCGGGTGGCGGAAAGCGGGCGGCCGCCCCGTCAGGGACGGCCGCCCGACATCACCGCGTTACTTCACGTTCTTCAGGATCGTCAGCAGGAAGTTCCAGAACTTCGGAACCGAGTCGATGAAGAGCTTCTCGTCCGGCGAATGCACGCCGGTCATGGACGGGCCGAACGAGAGCATGTCGATGCCCGGCTGCCGCTCGCCGATGATGCCGCACTCGAGCCCGGCGTGAATGGCCTTCACCGCGGGCTCCTTGCCGTACAGGTCCTTGTAGGTCCGCTGCGCCAGCTTGAGGATGGGCGACTTGAGGTTGGGCTTCCAGCCCGGATACCCGTCGCCCTGCGCCACCTCGGCGCCACCCATCTCCATGATGGCCTTCACGGTGTCGCAGACCTCCTCCATCTCGGACGCCACCGAGCTGCGCTGGCTGGTGGCGAGCGTGATCGTCTTCTTGCCCGTCTCGATCACGGCGACGTTGGTCGAGGTTTCCACGAGGCCCGGGATGTCGGCGCTCATCTTGATCACGCCATGCGGCAGGCCCGAGATCGCGCGCACCAGGCGCCGTTGCAGCGCCTTCTTGAGCACCTTGCCGCGGCGCGCGCCCTTGAGCGCGGTGAGCGTGATCTTGAGGTCGGGGTCCACCGTGCTCACTTCGGCCCGGGCAACCGACGCGAACTGCGCCACGGCCTGCACGGCCTCGTCCCAGCGCTTGGCGGGCAGCCACACCATGGCCTCGGCCTCGCGCGGAATCGCGTTGCGCTTGCTGCCTCCCTGGATGCTCGCGACCCGCGCGCCGAGGGCGTCGAGCAGGAGCAGGGCCCGGTTCAGCGTCTTGATGGCGTTGCCGCGGCCCTGGTGGATTTCCATGCCGGAGTGGCCGCCCTTGAGGCCGCTCACCGTCAGGACGCCGCCCACCGCCTGCGCGGGCGCCGGATCCAGCGCGAGCGGCCAGTGCGCCGTGGTGTCCCGGCCGCCCGAGCAGCCCACGTACAGCTCGCCTTCTTCCTCGGAGTCGAGGTTCAGGAGGGTGCGGCTCTTCAGGAAGCCCGGCTGCAGGCTTGCCGCCCCGGTGAGGCCGGTTTCCTCGTCCACCGTGAACAGGAACTCGAGCGGGCCGTGCACCAGCGTGCGGTCTTCCATGATGGCGAGGTTCGTCGCCACGGCAATGCCGTTGTCGGCGCCGAGCGTGGTGCCGTTCGCCATGATCACATCGCCCTTGCGCACCAGCTCGATCGGGTCCTTGGAGAAGTCGTGGACCACGTCCTTGTTCTTCTCGCAGACCATGTCGAGGTGACCCTGGAGGCAGACCATGGAGGCCCGCTCGCGGCCGGCCGAGGCCGGCTTGCGGACCACCACGTTGCCGACGGCGTCCGCCGTGGCCTCGAGGCCCAGGCGCTTGGCCGTGTCCAGGATGTACCGCGTCATGCGCTCCTCGTGCTTCGAGCACCGCGGGATCTGCGCTATCTCGGCGAAGTACTTCCAGACGAGTTGGGGCTCGAGCCCCGCGATCGCGTTCGACATGATAGGGACTCCTTCAGGAAGACCCATCGCGCTCCGCTGACGCGGGCGCGAGGAGGTGAATGGCGTCGGCCCGGACGAGGCGGCGCAGGAAGATCACGACGCGCCGGCGGGCGTCGTCCGCGTCGCCCCCCAGGCGGGCCTGGGCGCGCGCGGCGATTTCCGCCACGGTGGCGCGGCCGTCGCACTGGCGCCAGACGAACGAGCCGGTGGCGTCCAGGTGGACCCGCACGTGCGGCCGGCGCAGCAGGGGCGCGATCCAGCGGCGGGTGAGTCGTCCGGTGAACCGGGGAACGAGCAGCGTCACCCGGCCGTCGGGCTGGTCCACGGCGTCGCACAGCCGCGCGGGCACGAGTGGATCGAACGGCATGTCACCCATAGGGGCGCCGGATGTGACTGCGGCCTCCGTTGCGGGAGGCCGCAGTCGACGTCCGCTTACATCACCGCGCTGGGCGGGGCCGGCTCGTCCGGCCGGCCTGCGTTCGCCACTGGGATGTTGATCAGCACCCAGCCGATCAGCAGGAAGACGAGCAGGCTCACCACGAACGGCAGCGGGAAGATCCCGGCCACGCCGGGCAGCCAGTTCGGGAAGTCCAGGTTCCCGACGGCGAGCCCAGCGAACAGGAGCCCGATCAGCGCCTCGCCCGCGATGAGGCCCGCGGCCAGCAGGACGCCCGTGTTCTCGACCCGCGCCTTCTGCGCGTCGTTGTGCCTGCGCCGCTCGTTCACGCGCTCCACCAATCCCTTGATCACGCCGCCGATGAAGATCGCGAACGTGGTCTGGAGGGGCAGGTACATGCCGACGCAGACCAGCATCGGGCTGCGCACCTGCATGAGGATCAAGCCGAGCGCCATCAGCATGCCGACGATGATGAGCGGCCACGCCATCTGCCCGCCGACGATGCCCTGCGAGAGCAGGGCCATGAGGCTGGCCTGCGGGGCCGGGTAGTTCGCGCCGCCGAGCCCCGTGCCGCCCAGGTTGATGTCGCCCTGGTGCAGGATGACCAGCGGGAAGAACATGACGGCGGAGGCGAGGGTCACGCCGATGAGGTCGCCCACCTCCATCTTCCACGGCGTCCCGCCCAGGATGTGCCCGACCTTGAGGTCCTGGAGCATTTCACCCGCGACGGCCGCCGCCACGCAGACCACCCCGGCCACGCCGAGCACCGCGGCGACGCCGGGCTGGCCCGTCTGGCCCAGTGCCACCATGAGCAGGGCGGCCACGAGCAGGGTGGAGAGCGTGAGGCCGCTGATCGGGTTGTTCGAGGACCCGATGATCCCCACGAGGTAGCCCGACACCGCGGCGAAGAAGAACCCGGCGACGATCATGACGATCGTGGCCGTGAGGGCGGCGCCGATGTTCTTGGCGAAGAAGTTGTAGATGAAGAACGTGAGCACGCCGGTGAGGAGGATGCCGGTCACCACCTGGGGGAACGAGATGTCCCGCTCAGTCCGGACTTCCGCCGCCTGGCCGGACGCCGCTTTCTTCACGTCGCCGATGGAGCGCCCGATGCCGGCCGCGAGGCTCTTGCGCATCCGGAACAGGGTGAACGCGGCGCTCATGAGCATGCCGCCGATGGCCATGGGGCGCACGACGTAGCGCCACACGTCGGTCGCGATGCCCACCCAGGTCGCCTCGTCATACGGAGCGCCGGCCGGGACGAGGCTGGGACCCATGAAGTAGGAGATGATCGGGACGAAGAGCCCCCAGGCCAGGAGGCCGCCCGAGAAGTTCAGGGACGCCAGCTTGGGGCCGATGATGTACCCGACGCCGATGTAGGCGGGACTCACGCCGGGGGCGCTCAGCAGCATGCCGCTCTCGCCCGCCGCCGTGCCGCTCCCGCGCAGGTCGATGGTGGCCTTCGTGAAGTGAACGAACTTCTGCCAGGCCGTCTGGAACACGCTGAACTGGGCCATGGCCTGGATCACGGCTCCGAGGCCCATGGCGCCGAACAGGAACTTGGCGCCTGTCCCGCCCCGCTGGCCGGCCTTGTGGATCTCGGCGGCCGCCACCGATTCGGGGAACGGCAGCTCGGCGTCCTCGACCATCACGCGGCGGAGCAGGGCCACGAACATGATGCCCAGCACACCGCCCGCCAGCATGATGAGGCTGGACTGGAGGTAGTGGCCCGGCGTGAAGAACTCGGTCCAGATGCCGGCGATGACGAAGGCGGGCAGCGTGAAGATCGCGCCCGCCGCCACCGACTCGCCGATGGAGCCCACGGTCCGGGCGAAGTTCTCCTCGAGGATGTTCCCGCCCATCACCCGCAGGAGCGCCATGCCGATGACCGCCGCCGGATACGTCGCGGCGATGGTCATGCCGGCCTTGAGCCCCAGGTAGGCGTTGGCAGCGCCGAGCACGACGCACATCACGAGGCCGATGATGAGGGCCCGTGCGGTGAACTCGGGCATGTCCTTCGAGGCCGGCACAAACGGGGTGAACTTCCGCCCGCCGTCCGCGCCTGCTTGGATGTCCGCCATGAGTGGTCTCCGGGTTCGTGACTCGGCGTCCGCGGTGGGACCTGCGCCGGCGCCAGACGGCCTATTCTGGCGCGCCGGCGCAGGGGGTGTCAACTGGCGGTCTTCAGAATCGCCTTCGCGATCGTCTGGAGCTGCATGTTG
>Ga0105095_10002300_pt1 | contig 10272 bp, 10 predicted proteins | sample PPLLak2March2015_2_FD_79180 | JGI IMG/M metagenome (GOLD analysis project Ga0105095, IMG submission 79180) | Freshwater sediment microbial communities from Prairie Pothole Lake near Jamestown, North Dakota, USA - PPLs Lake P8 Core (3) Depth... | ecosystem: Environmental > Aquatic > Freshwater >... | reverse complement strand
GCCGGCGTCGGTGGTGGATTGGGCATCGGCACGGCCGTGGCCGTCGCCGGAGTCGCGGCAGGGGCGGCGGGAGCGGTAGTCGTAGCCAGCGGCGACGCCACGACGACCGTGGCTCCTTCAGCGGCACCGTCGAGTACGACCACGGTTCCCACGGGAGGAGCGCCGACAACCACCATTCCCCCGCCAACCACTACTATCACTCCAACGACCACGACTCCGTCGACCACGACCACAGCGACTACGAGTGTCCCTCCCACGACAACGAGCGCGCCTGGCACGACCACCGTTGCGGCGACGACCACCACCTCTCCGACGACGACGGCGCCAAGCACCACCACCTCCACCGCCCCGAGCACCACCACGACGAGCGTCGGTCCTACCACGACAAGCTCCAGTACCACGAGCAGTTCCAGTACGACAACGACGGCGGCGGCCCCTCCGGTAACGGCGTGCTTCACGGCCACGAAGCTCAACTCCTGTGTCTGGCGCTTCGATGGCTCATGCTCGACGGGGCCCATCGTGCAGTACAACTGGGCCGTCGATCCCGGAGGCAACATGCCGGGTCCGCGGCCCCCTGTGAGCTACTCGGGGCGGACCGTCACCGTGAACTGGAATCCTCCAACCTATGGCAGCTGCAGCGGCTCTCCGCTCATCACCGTCCAGCTCACGGTGGTCGGATCCAGCGGCCAGACTCACTCCATAGGGCAGGGAGTGAACATCGACCTCAGAGCCCCCGGAGATCGCGAGGGGCTTCGAACCTCCTTCCTCAGCGCGCTCTCGACGCCTCCGGGTGAGAGGAGCGCTCGCGGGTTCATCCGTCTGAACGACTCTCGAGTGGACGAAACCTCCAGCTCCGGGCCGGCGACCCACGTTTTTCGCGGCCTGGTCGGCCAGAACTCCATCGAGGCCTATACGGACTCCGACATCCGCGGCGAGGCTTTCTGGAAGTTCGAGTTCTCCTCGACCGATCATTTCGCGCCAGCAAGCCTGAGAGTGGAAACAGGCACCGTGGTGACGGTGGACGGAAAAACGATCGTCTTTCGGCTCGCCGGGACGGCCGGTCAGCGGGTGCGCTTCACGTTCGAGCTGGCACCCTAATCCGCTTCGAGGGGCTCGCCTCCCAGCTCGGCCGCGAGGAGGGACGGAAAGGCTCCCCGCATGGACGCGTGGAGGAAGCACGTCCTTTCGCCCATCCGCACCAGGTCCCGGGCCTCAGCCTCGGTCAGAGAGCCCTCGAGGAATACCACTGTGTCGAACGGGCTCGAACGGCCCACCAGGGTATCGTCCTCCGGCGAGGACTCGCGCCGGAACGTCGAGCGCTGACGGACGGCGTACGAATCGAGCGCGCGCCGGACGATTCGGGCGTAGCGGCCGATCTGGGTGAGGTAGCAGAAAGCGACTCCGGCGCAGAGGTAGGCGAGAGACGAGGGCGCCCCGTCCTGCGACTCGTCGGAATGGAATCGAAACGTACTGCCAATCGGCTTGAAGAGCTGGATCGTCGTTTCCGCGCGCAGCCCTTCCAGCAGACGGGCCTCCCCGTGAATATGGAGCATTCGCTTCTGCTCGTGCGAAAGGCTCGTTCCCGCTCCTCCTTCTACGCCGTGGACCACCGCGGCGGCGGCGACCTTCTCGATCACCACGGGCAGACGCGCCGGCTCGGGCTTCAGTCGTTCCAGAATCCCGCGCGGGTTCATGGCCGTCGGCAGGGACGACGGCCGAAACCCATCGAGGGGCAGAGCACGACCGTTGTGGACCAGAGCGAACGTGTTCTCGAGGACATCCCGCATGACGGCGTGAGCGGGGTGGCTTCGGTGGGCACGCCGAACCAGACGGGCGACGACATCGGGCGACGCTTCGGCATCGAGGCTCAGACGAAGCTCCGCCGAACGCGCCCCGCCCTCCGCATCGCCGCGGAGAAACGAGCCCTCCATCGAATAGAAGTTGTCCTGAGCAAGCCGCGCCGAGTGAAGGGCGATGCCTTCTTCTCGCGAAAGCCGCGCGAGCTCGGAGAGAAACGAGAACTGCATCCCGGCGGTGAAGAACGCGAGAGGAAACGGGGCGAGGTCCGTTCCCTCGAGGTAGGGGCCTTCGTCGGAGACCATTCGCCAGGGCGGCGATTGCCCGACGCGGACCAGCGCCTCTTTCTGCATGCCTTCGAGACATCGGGCGAGGACCTCGACCCCGAGCTCCGCGTCGACGCCGTCGCTATCGGGGGCATCGGCCTTGAAGACGAGAGGAAAGCCGGAGCTTTCGATGGCGCTCATCCCGAGGCCCTCCTGGAGAGGAGTTTCTCCGACAGCCATGCCCCTCTACCCTCCTCGCTCCAGGGACAGACTTCGATGCAGATGGCGCAGCCGCTGGTCTCGCAGAAGTAGTAGATGCACTTGTCGAAGTCCACGTACCACTTTTCGAGGCCCCGAACCCACTGCTTCTGGTCGAAGATCGCGTCGACGGGGCAGGCTCGAACGCAGGCGGTGCATCGGGCGCAGAGATCGTCGACGCCGATGTCGACCGGGGCGTCTTCGACCGCGAGCGGCAGGTCGGTGACGACCGAGCCCAGACGGAAGTTCGAGCCGTGGTCGCGGGAGATGAGCGAGCCGTGCTTTCCGAGCTCGCCGAAGCCGCAGTCGATGGCGATGGGAATGTGCAGCAGGTCGCCGCTGTTGGGGTTCCCGTACGCCCGGGCGGGCCATCCCATCGCCCGGATCTCCTCCGAGAGCGTCGAGGCGATTTCGCCGATACGCGCGTACACCCTCATCACTTCCCCGGCGGACGTGTCGTCGGGGACGTTTCTCATTCGGTCGCGGTTCATCCGGACGCCGATTGCGACCGCGTAGCGGTACTCGACTTCATGGCCCTCGTAAACGTGCCCGGGCTTCAGCGTGGTTATGCCGACGAGATCGGCCCCCAGCGCCCGGGCGCGGTCCTTTACCTCGCGGGTCATCGCGGCCGGGTCCGAGACCACTCGTTGAACCGGGGCCGCGGGACCCGTCGACTTTCGAAGGTTCCAGATGTTCTTCATGATGTAGAGGACGGCCCTCCAGCTGTTGACGTACGAGAACAGGCGGTCGAGGGCGTCCCAGGGAAGAGCGTCGCTGCCGTCGTTGTGAAAAACGTGCGCGGCCCGCCGGAAGCTCCTCTCGCCGAGCCCGTTGATCTCGTTTCCAGAGCGGGGAGGGTTGCGGTAGGCGAAGGTGGTCCCGCGCGGTATGTCGTCGCGAAGCTTGAAAGTCAAAGGAATCAGCCCCTCGGCCTCGGCGAACGATCCTCGTCCACGTAGAACGTTCCTCCGGTGCGCTGGAGCTCGCGAAACTTCCTTCGAATGCTCCGCCCGGCGAGGACGTAGTTGATCCCGACCCTCGCGATGTAGGCCAGCAGACGCAGGTCGTCGAGGAGGGTCCTCCGGCGCTCCTGTCCCTTGGTTGGCTTGGCGCTCACCGTCCTCACGGGAGCTTTCTATCCCGATCAGAGAATCAACGCAATCCGTCGGTCATCGAGCTCCCGTCACGCCGGACGCGGGACGGAAGCGAGAGCGGCGAGCACGTCCTCCGTCACGTCCCTGCCTCCGCCGAGATTCGTTACCAGGGAAGAGATGGTATAGATCGGCCCCCAGGGAAACCCCCACCAGCCCATGACCAGAGACACGAGACTGTAGCCGAAGCTTCTTCCCGCGGCGCTCTCTCCGCCGCGAATGAAGTAGATGTCGGTCGGGTTCTTGAACGTCAAAATCAGGATCGACACGCAGTACTCGAAAACCACGAACTTCCCGCCCCGGCCGATCTCGAACCGGAGCTGGTCGAACGTCATGTCTCCCAGGCCTCGTATTTTCATTCTGGCTTCTCCTTCGACGTCACTCTCGCAAGCCGCGTGCCAGCGGTCCGCTATCGCCAAGTCCGCAAACGGCAACGGATATCCGTGGGGCCGGCGTCGGACCGTAGGTGTTTCCCTCCGGCCTCGGACTCCTGTGCTCTAATGGGCGCGGAGGTGGGAAGATTGCTCGAATCCTTCATGGTCTCCTTCGCGCTTCTATCGGCCCCCGAAGTCGCCTCGCCCCAGGCACCGCCGGCGACGCGCGAGCAGCGCTTCTTCGAGTGGACCCGGATGACGCACTCGAAAGAGGTGCATCGAGCTCGGCGGGACAAGATGCTGGCGCAGCTGCGGCGCTCCGGCGGGGGCGTCCATCTCACTCCCTCCCGCAACGGCGTCTCGGAGGGGTTCACGTTCCGCCAGCTCGACGACTTCCTCTATTTCACCGGGCTCGAGCTGCCGGACTCGATGCTTGTTGTCGACGCCGACGCCGGAAGCATCGTTCTCTTCACCCCGCCCCGCGATCCGCGCTACGAGAGCGAGGCGCGCCCGAACGATTTCCCCGGCCGGCTGCTGGAAACGGACCCCGACCTTCGGGAAACGTCGGGCATCGACGACGTGCGCGCGTACTCCGAGCTCTCCGGAGCCGTGGCGGGATGGGTTTCCAAAGGCAAGCGCCTGCGGTTGAACTTCGGTCGACCCCGCTCCATCCCGTCCGTCGAATCGGATTTCATCGCCAGATGGACGGCCTCCGAAGCGCTCGCCTTTCATCTACAGCGCGAATACCCCGGCGGAAGGGTCGACAACGCGTATGAAGACGTGGCTCGACTGCGAATGGTCCACGGTCCGGAGGAGATCGACGCCATGAGGCGAGTGTGCGCCTTGACGGCTGACGCCATTCGCAACACCGCGGCGTTCGTCCGGGACGGCATCGACGAGAGGACTCTGGAGGCCGAGCTCGAGGCGGAGTTCAAGCGAGGGGGATCTCAGCGGCTCGCCTTCGCTTCCATCATCAAGTCGGGGCCCAACTCCCTCTGGCCCTGGCGCATCCTCGCCGCCAACTACGACCGCCGCAACCGCGTCCTTCACGAAGGCGAGCTCGTCGTCTTCGACGTCGGCACCGAGCTCGACTACTACGTAAGCGACGTGGGACGCACCTTCCCCGTCTCCGGCCGCTTCACCGCGGAGCAGAAGGAGAAACTCGAGATGGTGACCGCCGTCTCCGATGCGGTCCTCGCCGCGATTCGCCCCGGCGTCACTTTCGCGGATCTGAAACAGGTGGCCCTGGCGAACATCCCCGAGAACGAGCGCGCCTACATGCAGGCCGGCGGATTCTTCGGGCACCACATCGGCCTGTCCTCGGGAGACCCGGCTCTCCCCGAAGCGCCGCTCCAAGCGGGAATGATCTTCACCGTCGAGCCCTGGTACTACAACCATGAGGAAGAGCTCGCGGTCTTCATCGAGGACGTCGTCCTGGTGACCGCGGACGGCCACGAGAATCTGACGGCGTCTCTCCCCCGGACGGCCGAGGCGCTGGAGCTCATGACGGGCAAAGAGGCAGGAACAGGTAGGAATCCGCCCGCTCGACGCAGGCCGCCAGGTCCCCTATCCTGAGATCATGCCGACTCGATTCCCCATCCTGAGCCTTGCGCTCGTCGTGACCGCCGCCTGTTCCGCTGAGCCGGACGCTTCGACTCCCGCGGGGCCGGCCGATCTCCCCTACGCGTCGTTCGACCTCTCTGGGCGGATCCTCGGCTCGGTCGAGAGCGACGACGAGAGTGACATCGAGATTACCCTCGCGGAAACGAAAGGCGTCGCGTTCGACATCAACTTCGTGCGTCTGACCTGCAACAACCGCACGTCTTCGGAGTGGGGCGCGTCCACGTTCGTGGCGGAGCTCGGCTCGAATCGCGTGGCCGGCGGAACCCGGCTCGTGTTCCGGCGGCACTACACCTGCCGGAGCTCGGGCAGACCGCAGGAAATCCTCGCGGACATCACCGACGCGAACGGACACCACCACCGCGTGACGGCGGCGCCCTATCACCCCGACTGGCCGGGCGCCTGATCGCTCGAAGTCATTGCCTCCGGCGAGCGACGGCGCTAACCTCGAAGCGTCATGGAACCCACGAACTCCGCCAAGCTCACGTTGTTCTTCCTGCTCGCGGCCGCATCCAGCACCGGCGCGTCCCCGTTCCGTGTCGGAGAGCCCGTTCCCCGGCTGCGGCTTCCCTCGGTTTCCGGCGGGAGCCCGCTCTCCCTCTCCGACTTCCGCGGCGAGAAGTTGATGCTCCACGTCTGGGCATCCTGGTGAGCGGGCTGTCGAAGGCACGTGCCCGGGTGGCACGAGAAGACCAAAGCGCTCCAGAGACAAGGGAAGCTGCGCCTGGTGGGTATCGTCGAGGAGCAGCATCCCGAGCGGACTCGCTTGTTCATGCAGTGGAAGGAGATGGACTGGCCTCTTCTTCACGATCCCCTCAACCTCCTCGACGTCGAAGCGGTGCCCTTGACCTATCTCATCGACGAGCACGGCGTGGTTCGCTACGAGAAGCCGACCGACGAGGACCTCGAGGCGTTTCTGAGAACGGATTACCCCGACGGACCCGCCGAGCCGCTTGACCTCGTCCCCTCGCCCGATTCCGCGGAGCACATCCTGCTGTGGGAGGGGGATGCCTCTCTGGCGCGAGCCATCGAGAGTCTCGAGTGGCGCGTCGGCGAGCTTCCTGACGACGCGCGGTCGCACTTCCGTCTGGGAGTCGCCTATCGGAAGCGATACGATTCGGACTACGCCGCGGTCGGTGACTTCCAGAAGGCGGTCGAGCACTGGGTGAGAGCGCTCGACATCGCTCCCAACCAGTACATCTTCCGCCGCCGGATCCAGCAGTACGGGCCGAGGCTCGACAAGCCCTATCCTTTCTACGATTGGGTAGCGGAGGCCCGGCAGAGGATCCTCGCTCGCGGAGAAACACCCGCCGTCCTTCCGGTGGAGCCGGGAGGTGCGGAGCTCGCGGCCCCTATCGAGGAGCTCGCAAGCGACGTCGGACCCGGTCAGAACGCCGAACCCGATCCGCGGGGCCGCATCCATCGGGACGAGAAACCGCTCATCCGGATCGAGACCGTGGTCGTGCCGACTCTCGTCGATTCCGGAGAAAGCGCCCGGATCCACGTGGTCCTGAGCCCCGATGAGGAGGTCAAAGCCCACTGGAACAACGAAGTCGACGACCTCGTCTTCTGGGTGAGCCCTCCCGACGGGTGGAGGGTGGACCGGCACCTACATCGGGTCGCGGTGCCGAACGAGCCCGTGAGCCAGGAGACCCGGCCGGTGGAGCTCGAAGTGCAGACTCCGCCGGGCTTCGTCGGATCGGCGACGATTCCCGCCTATGCGCTGTACTACGTCTGCGAGGACGTGGACGGAACCTGTCTATTCCGCCGCCAGGACGTCGAGCTGACGGTGCGAGCGAGGTAGACGTTCCCCGACAGGAATCCGAAGACCATGAGGGCGCTCACGGCATGTCTATTCAGCCTCGTGCTCGTCCCTGGAGCAAACAGCTACGGTCAGACTCCCGCGGAAGAGGAGGAAGAGCCTTTCGCGCAGGAGGAGCCGCGCTTCGAGGCCGGCCTCCTCTTCGACCTGCGACTCGCCTATACCGATGACACGCTGGGATTCCTGGACGGCGGCCTGGGAAAGACGAGATACGGCGGCGACGAGGGGGGAGAGGCGCGCGCGCTGGCCCGCCTGGCGCAGCTCTCCTTCACCGCCGATCTCCGGCTCTTCGACGGGCTCGCCGCTCATCTTCAGGTGAACGTCGATGCCGAGCCCGATCGAGGAAGCGCGGCCGATCGCGTCGACGTCATCGAGGCGTTCCTTCGCTACTCCTTCGGTCTCGGCGGCCAGAACGAGGCTCGCGGCAAGCTGGGTCTCTTCTTCCCGCCCGTTTCCCTCGAGCATCCCGGAGACGCCTGGACCACGCTCTACACGATCACCCCTTCCGTCATCAACGGCTGGGTAGGCGAGGAGATTCGCTGTCTCGGCGCCGAGGTCTCGTTCGCTCGAACCGGCGTCGAGAACGAGCTTTCGTTCACCGCCGCGGGCTTCGGGTGGAACGATCCGAGCGCGAGCCTGCTCGCCTACCGCGGATGGGCGGTCCACGATCGGCAGACGGGCTTCGCCGATCGGATTCCGCTTCCCCCGCTTCCCTCGATCGGCGAGGACGGAGTCTTCTCCAGCCAGGTCTCCTGGGCCGAGCCCATCCGCGAGGTCGACGATAGAGTCGGCTACTATGCCGCGGCCGCCTGGGACAACTACCGGCGATTTCTGGTGAATGCCGTCTATTACGACAACCGGGCGCGGCCCGACGCCTTCGACTCCGAACAGTATGGGTGGCGCACTCGCTTCTACGACGTCGGTGCGCGCCTGACGTTCGGCGACGGAACTACCGGCCCCGAGCTTCTCGCTCAGTATCTTTCCGGGGATACCTGGATGGGAAGCCGGGCGCCCGGCCTTCCCAAGGTGACGTTCGACTACCGATCGTTCTACTCGCTGTTCACCGTGCCCCTCGGCCGGCACCGGCTATCCTTCCGCTATGACTGGTTCGAGACCGTCGATCGCGACGAGTTCGAGGCTGTCGACGACAACGACGAAGACGGAGACGGCATCACGCTCTCGTATCTTTTCCGGACCGCTGACAATCAGAGGCTCGCGTTCGAGATGCTGCGGGTATCGAGCGATCGCGACGGCCGGATCTCGATCGGGCTTCCGCCAGCGGTTGTCGAATGGCTGTTCCAGTTGAGCTACCGCGTGGGCTTCTAGCTCGTGGGAAGCTCCTCTTTGCGAGCGCCCTCGGGAAGAGAGAAGGCGTCCTCCGGCGACGAAACGAACTCGGGGTCCTGCAGCGTCACCTCTCCGATGGGCTCCCCGTGGATGCCCTGCTCCTCACTCCACATCCAGAACGTCCACTGCGTGGGGATAGGGACACCCTCGACGTCGGCGTACTCGTCGTAGGTGACGGCGTGAGGCTCCTTCTCCGCTTCCTCCAGGCTCGTCCCGAAGGTCACGATATAGGCCATCGCGGCGAGCCGGCCGCTCTCGGGGCTCCGGTAGAGGACGTACCAGTCGTCGGGAGTATCTCCGACGCCGGAGTCGAACGAGAGCTTGGCGGTCTCGAGAATCGTACCCCGAAGTTCGCGCTCGCCGAGCGGGGCGACCCGCGCCCCGGGGTCGCGCAGCTTGATCGGCGCCAGCAGGAAGTAAGGCCAGGTGAGCGCGTGGAACCGGGCTCGCGGAAACTCGGCGTCGGCGGGAGCGACCCACACGTCCGCGCCATCCCAGATCGCGATCGGCCCGCTGCCGAGGTCGAGCCGGGTGCGCGACATGCTCGGCGTCGTCAGCATGCGGCCCTCGAGGATGACGTTGCCGCCGAACCGGACGACGATTCCACTCCGGAGGGCTTCCTTCTGCGGCCAGGTATCCGCGGAATGCGCGCGCTCGATGGGAGCGACGAAGTCTTCGCCGCTATCCGCCGTCTCCACGGGTTCCGCGGGTGCGGGAGGGCTCGTGGGCTGGCACCCCGCCGCCCCGGCAAGCATCAAGAAGAAAGCCAGGACATATCGAACGCCGGTCATGATTCGTCCTCCGCACCCCGCATACTAGCTCGACGTCCGTCGGATTGGGCGCGGGCGTCTCAGAGAGCTACGCTTTCTTCGAATCGGCTCGACGGGCGGCGAAGAGCGAGACCAGCTCGTAGACGACGTGGGAAGCCGCCATCGCGGTGATCTCGGCGTGATCGTAGGCGGGCGCCACCTCCACCACGTCCGCGGCCAGAAACCTCAGACCGCGCAGTCCCCGCAGCACGCCGAGGAGCTCGCGGCTCGTGAGCCCCCCGGCCTCCGGCGTCCCCGTTCCCGGCGCCGTTCCCGGGTCGAGGACGTCGATGTCGATCGACACGTAGAGCGCTGCGTCTCCGATGCGGGCCCGCACCCGGTCGACGATCTCTGGAAGGCCCTGGGTCTCGAAATCCATGGCGGTGATGATGCGGAAGCCGAAATTCTCGTCGTCCACGAGATCCTGCGGCGAGAAGAGCGGGCCGCGGATGCCGACGTGCATGGAACGCTCCTCGAGCAGCAGACCCTCCTCGAAGGCACGGCGAAACGGAGTGCCGTGAGTATAGGCGGCGCCGAAATACGTGTCCCAGGTGTCGAGGTGGGCGTCGAAATGCAGAAGCGCGAGGGCGCCGTGGCGCTTTTTCACCGCGCGGAGAAGAGGCAAGGCGATCGTGTGATCGCCGCCGATGGCGACGAAGCTCTCGCTGCGCTCGTAAATAGCGTCGGCGCCGGCTTCCATCTGGCCAATGGCCTCCTGGATATTGAAGGGACTGCAGGCGATGTCGCCGGCGTCCGCCACCTGCATGGAGGCGAAGGGCTGGACCTCGAGGCCGGGGTGGTAGCTTCTCAGGAGCCGCGAAGCCTGGC
>Ga0105095_10002298_pt1 | contig 10273 bp, 4 predicted proteins | sample PPLLak2March2015_2_FD_79180 | JGI IMG/M metagenome (GOLD analysis project Ga0105095, IMG submission 79180) | Freshwater sediment microbial communities from Prairie Pothole Lake near Jamestown, North Dakota, USA - PPLs Lake P8 Core (3) Depth... | ecosystem: Environmental > Aquatic > Freshwater >... | reverse complement strand
TTGAAAACAGAATCCGGCAACCGGCGTATCAGCCCTTATAATATAGCCAGCCGGTGGAATCGACCTTTGCAGGCATCGATTCCAATCCAGGCAGCGAATAGAGATGAGATCCTAGGTCCAGGAATTAGCGTTATGAATGGAGTGAAATCCGGGCGGAATATTATCGGGCAGATTACGGCACTGTGCCTCTGCCTGCTGACCGCCCTGCTTGCGGCAGCGTGCACAACAACCAGCGACATACTGGGGAAATATCCCGCACCACCGCCCACAGAAGCTCTGGCTACGCTGTTGGCACGCGGCATCGCCACAGCTCGTCCAGGCTACCCGGCACCCATCCCGGGACCGCTGTTGGGCTTTACAATGGCGGCGCCGCTGAATACTCCGCCAGCCACGCGCACCCCGACCCTCATTCCAGTGACTCCCACTAGCCCCGATATACCTGAAGCAGTCCAGGCTGCAAGCTTCTACCTGGCAGGGCATTTGGGAGTAACCCAGGGGCAGGTCGAGCTGGCATCCTGGGAAGAGGCCCTCTGGCCCAACTCCGGTTTGGGTTGCCTGCCCAATGAAGCCTTGACCGTGCGCTCACCGGTCGAAGGCTACCGGATCACCTTCAGCGCCCTTGGAACGCTTTACGAGGTGCACAGCGATGCCAGCGGGGTAAATATATGCGTGGCTGAAGCGTTGCTGGCAGGCGAGCGCGTTCCCCTGCTTCAGCCGAAGATGGATCCAGATCCTGCCGAGCTGGCGCGCAGCCACCTTGCAGGTCGTTTAGGCCTGTCTGTCACTGAAGTCCAGGTCCTGGAGATGGAGCCCGGCGAATGGGAAGATGAGTACCTGGGCTGCGCCCGAACCCCAGGGAACCAGCCCGACCGCGCTTCGCCGCGCTCCATTCAAGGGCAGCGCATCCTGCTGGAAGCTCGAGAGGTCACTCACGAGTATCACAGCGGTGGATTCTGGCTGGTGTACTGCGGTGTGGTTGAATAAAAATTGGGGTTGGCGAGTTCGCCAACCCCAATTTTATTAAGGTCGATATGCGGGTTCCAATTAGCGGGTGATCAACGGCAGCAGCAGCTTGAGCGGCACGAAGCTGTAGGCGGTATCGGATATGTAAGTGTATGGGATATCCCACCAGCTGTCCCAAGGCCAGAACTTCAGATCCGCCTTGTTGAGGAATGTGTCCCCGGGCTGCGCCTCGACCCTCACTCTGAAGGAGATCGTGTCGGAGGTGTAGAACTCACCGTTGTACTCGACCGGTAAGTGACAGCCGTAGCGCACTGATCGCCGGTAGCCATCGTAGTGCATCCAGCACTCACCGTCCTCAAGGGTATCGTCGTCGATACCGAACAGCTCAGGAGCAGCCACTGCCAGGGTTGAGGTGATGCCGTCAAAGTCGGTCCAGTCGTTGATCAGCTCCAGACCAGCAGGCAGGACATCCGTGACTTCCATTCCAGCTGGATTGCTGCCCTCATTGGAGATGGTGATTGTGTAGGTGAGAATTTCACCCCAATCCGCCATGAGCTTGTCCACATCTTTCTGGATGTCGACCAACGCGCCTTCTTTGTTGATTGTAACTGGGACGAAGATCTCGGGACCCTGGTTGTAGGAGCTGGGGCTCTCCTCCCACGGCATACCGAATACCAGGTAGCCAGACCAGATACCTGGGCCGTCCACTTGCCAATTGACGGTAACCTCACCTAACTCGCCAGCGGTGGTATCCAGGATATAGTAGTTATCCTGGTCTGCGCCCTCGATGGTCAGGCCTTCACCGCCGTAGAGCCACATACGCAGGTCGAAGGTATCGCCGGGTAGGACTTCGTAGCCGTACATGACCACGGCGTAAGTACCATCTGCCACAAAGGGGAGGCCTTGACCGCCGTCGTAGGTGAGATCCTCCCAAGAGCCGCCATATGTCGACCAGCCGATCAACTCGCGGTTATCGAACTGGTTGTACACGCCGTCACCGTTGGCGTCGAAGAGCAGGAACAGGTCGACATCTGAGGAGTTCGGTCCCTGGAGGGCAAGCGTAATTCCGCTGACATTGACCGCCTCGAACTCGTACACCCAGCCATCCATCAGATCATCCGGTGGAAAGTCCGTGTGCTTGCCTTGCGGCACAACCTGGTTCGTCCACGCCTGCTCACTGCCAAAACCGTATGGATAGGCCCACAAACCGTCCACCGGGCTCACGGCATCCAGGGTGAAGGAGCCTGAATCCTGGTCGGTGTTGATCAGGATGCCGCTCTCGGGAGCGTCCACGCCGAACACGCCGGCGGTGGCTTCATAGCCTTCACCGCAGGCGTAGTTGCCGGACATCAGCACGTTGCGGAACTGCACCTGGTTGAGTCCATCCCACAGGGTCGCCCAGGCGCGGCTCTCCGGCTGCGGGATGCTGTCGCCGTCCCACCAGCCCGCCCAGACGCGCGGCGCGTACCAACCAAACGGATCTCCGGTGTTGGCGTAAGGTGTGCCGCCGGCGAACTGCAGGCTGTAAGGCCCGAACTGCTCGGGATCCATCAAGGAGAACTGGTCGCCTGTGTTCGGCCCCCAGGCCAGGGTCTCGTTGAAGGTGGGCATGTTGAGGCACTGGTCGCCCCACCGGTTGCGCACGTACAGGTATTGCTGGTCGAGGCCGGTCTCAGCGTCGTAGTAGTAGAAGCGCCAGTCGCCTTCCTCCAACACACTGCTCCAGGTGTAACCAGCGCCCATGCGCCCGTTGTCGTACGGGATGCCAGAATCCTCGTTGCCGCCCAGGGTGAAGAGCAGCTCATCCTTGGGCACCGCTACATTGACCGTGACCGGGATGATGCTGGTGTGGATGCCGTCATCAATGGTGATGGCGCCTTCGTACAACCCAGGAGGCATATCCTCGGGGATGGTGAAGGTGGCGTCGAAGGTAGATTCTCCGCCTGCCGGGACAGCCAGGGTGGCAGCGCTCTCGGCGACAATGGGCCAGTCGACCTTCTCATAGAAGACGACTTTGACCAGCAGCGGGTTTTCCTCGTAGTAATCCTCGTCTCCGCGGGCCCCGTTAGGCACATTGTGTACCAGACCGAGGACGACATTATCGATGTCCTCCCGCTCGCCCAGGCGTACCGTGGCGCCCTGGATGTTGGCATGGTTGTAGGCGTAGGTAAAGCGGCTCAGCTCGGTCTGGGTAACCTGTCCGGTTGCGGAGATATCGACCAGGTCGCCGAAGTTCACGCTCACCACTTCATCGGCGTTGGCGTCCAGCCAAAGCTGACCGTCCGCATTGCGATCTGTCCAGTCGAAGACGGTCAGCGACCAGCGGTGCTGACCGCCGTAGCAGATGCTGTCTGGATCAGGATCGTCGTAGCAGAAGTCGAAGATCTCGAAGGGGATGGTTAGCTCGACTTCCATGAAGTCGGCGCCTTCCGGCACGGGGATGGACAGGTCGGGGCCATGGCTGACCGGGCGAGCCGGCAGCGGTGTATCCTGTTCAAGGATAGCGTCCAGCGAGCCTTGCGCCAGACCCTGGGTGATGATGTTCTCCCACAGCTCGACGCCGTCTAAGATGCCATCCGTATCTGAATCTGCATCGAAGGTGGCATCCAGGAAGCCCTTGGTGACGATCTTACCATCCGCACGTGTGATCAGGCTGGCCTCGTTAGGAGTGGGTACGTTGGGATAGCCGCCTAGAGCACGACCGACAATGGTTGGCTCCAGGTACTGTCCATCTGAGATAGAAGCACGCGGGATGCGGACCAGCCACTCTGGCGCGCTTTGCGGAGTTGTAAAGATTGGGTTGGTTGGCTCCCACCAATTGACTGGCGGAGCGCTTAAGTCATTGGCAATGTAATCGAAACCGAGCGCAGACCACAATGGATCAGTGGAATAATTCAACATATACCAATAGGTCAGCGCCAAATTACCGCCGCTATTGACGTAATTCAGCAGATCGGTCGTCAGACCTCCAGGTGGGATGTAATTCTCCGATGCCAGGATGACCAGATCCCAAGGGCCGCCTGTATTGAGATCGGATTGGAAACCGGCATAATCCCCGTTCACATGCACGGTAGCCGCCAGACCCAGGTTGCTCAAGGCCTGCTCCACATAGGTATTTGGAGCAGGATGCGCCCAGTCATCAACATAAACCAGGATATTCGCCTGAAGCGTAGGAGCATAAGGAGTGTAGCGATAGGCACCAGGATATGCAATTGTCTGACCGCTGTTCGCATCGGCAACTGCGGTACCAACCGTATCCTGGTACAGCCATTCCAGGCTCCCGTCGCCCCCTTCACCCACCGGCTCTTCCGGCATCAGCTCACCCATCGCAAAGACGGTGTAGACTTCGCCATCCGAGAAATTGATATCCGGGATGCTCAACACCACAGGGGTGATGGTGCCGGTAGCGCGCACTTCTAGATCGTATGTGCCCGCTTCGACTGGCAGGTAGGGGCTGGCTTCCTGGAAAGCAATATCACTGAACAGCACTGGTCCACCGCCTGCTATGGCAACATCCACTGCTGGAGCATCCGGTGAAGCGTGGAAGAAGCGCACGTGGGCGAAGCCTTCGTCGGGAGCACTGTTATCATCCACCAGGACCACGGGGGTGATCTCCTGCAGGTAGTCGGTCGCCACCACGGTGTAATCGGTGGCGTCATCCAGGGTCAGGGTGGCGCTGATCACGGCTGCGCCGGAGCAGTCGAAGACGCCATCATAGCCGAAGACCTCCACGAAGTAGTCAGCGGGAGGCAGCACCAGGTAGCCTGTGATCTGCTTGAATTCCAGATAATCAACGGCGGTGCTGCCATCGACACATACTTCGACAGCCGGGGCATCCGGAGAGGCATGCGCCACGCGCAGCATGGCGTAGCCGCTTGCCAGTTCCGGATCGGCGCTCACCAGGTAGTCCGCACTGTAGTAGTACGTCCACGGGTATGGACCCTCTGTGCCCAGGTATGGTCGGACGACCTGCTCATAGTTGAGGGTCTCCATCTCCATCAGCACCTCATCCCCGAGGGTTACACTGGCAGCGGTTGCGCCGGGATTCTTGACGGTGAAGGTCTGGCTCCACTCGTCGCCCGGGAAGAGCAGGTTGGCAAAGGAGTCGTACTGGGTGCCCTTGTACTCGCCGGCGGCCAGCACGCCGGGGGAGGCGTACACGCCGCCCAGGCCGGCAGCGATATCTGTGCCGGTATCGGCGTTAACGCGCCCGGCGCCCTGCATGAGCACGTCGTGGTTGAGGTCTGTCGCGCCAGCCATGAGGATCTGACCGGCAGTCTCATAATCCGGGAAGGCGCCGTTGGCTTCCATGTAGGCCTGGTAAATGGTTGCCATCACACCAGCAGCCTCTGGCGCCGCGCGGCTGGTGCCGCCCCACTCGTACCAGGCGTTGTTGCCATCGCCGGGGAACCAGGCGCCGTAAGAGTAGTTGTAGATGGCACTCATGTTGAGCGGGCCATCGCCGGCGCCCCAACCGCCAGTTGCCACCACTTCCGGATCGGGAGCGCCCATGGCGTCCGGGCCGCGTCCGGAGAAGTGCACCACTTCGCCATCGTTGATCTGATCCTGCGCAATAGCGCTGCCGAAGACGGTGCTGGATCCGTAAAGCGTGCTGGCTCCAACGCCGATAGCGGTGGCGCCGCCGGGCGAGTTGACCGTGCCGAAGCCCGGCCCGCCGTTGCCCGACGAGTTGAAGAAGGTGGTATTGGGCAGGTAGTTGGTGTTGTAGTAGGTTAGCAGGCGCGATTCCCAATCCCAGCCGTCATTGTGCACCGAGCCATCGCCGTAGGACATGCTGGCGATATCGACGAACTCATCGCCGCTGTTCGGTGTGCCATCCACGCCGTAGGCCAGGAAGGTATAGGCATCGTAGAAGCCCTGCATGCCATTGACCACGTTGTAGTTCTGCCCCATGGCGATAATACCCGCGCCAGGCGCCGCGCCCTGCACCGTGCCGACATCCGCAGGCTTCAGGAAGGGCAGATACTCGCTGACGTCGTCGGCATCGAAGAAGCTGCTCCAGTCTTCAGGATCGTACTGGACGAACTCTCCAAACATGCCGAAGTAGCCCTTGATCTGCCCATCCGCCGTGGCAGCGGAAGCGCACAGCGTGCCGTGGTCGCCGCCATCCGCGTAATCCGAGCCGAGCATGAAGGCTACCAGATGTCCGTTGAGCGGGATGGGATCTTGATACGCCGGGCCAATGCCGGGATATAAGAAGTCCATACCCGGTACCGGCAGCTCGCCGTCAGCAATGTAGTAGACCATGCCGCCGGAGAATTCTGCGATGCCGTCCGAGCCGTCCGTGGCGCCTTCCTCGGTGTAGTGGCTCGGTCCCAGGATGAACGAGCCCGCTGGCAGCGTCTCTTCACCCTCTGTGATATATGGCTGGCCGTTCTGCTGAAGGAACCACAGCGGAGGATAGTACCACGCATAGGACGGGATGTAAGCCGTGCCGGTCATGACGACTGTATCGGTGTAGACGTATGATCCGAAATCCTGGGCGAGCACCGGATCGTCCGTGCCCAGGACAGCCGTATCGTCGAACTGGTCGAAGTAGCCGTCGAAGTTCAGATCGCCGATGACGGTGTCATACACCCCGGCTTCCTGGGTGTCCAGCAGGATGAAGGGCATCCAATCGCCGTAATAGGTCACGTAGTTCGGGATCTGGATATCCGGGTGCACACCCCAGCGGATCTCGCCGCTCAGGCTCAGGTCCACCAGCTCCTGGTCGATTGTCCACCAGAAGTCGTCGAACCAGAATCCCTCGTCCGAGCCACCGGCGCAGTAGATCACGTCGCTAACCCCGGCGTACCAGCTCAAGTTGTCGTCCAGATCAGGGTCGTTGTACCAGCTCCAATAGTTGTCCCAGCTGTCATAGCCGTTGTAGTAGTAGTTGCGCATGGAGTAGGGGTCCAGGGCGATCGGCCAGCCAGCGTAGGGACCATCCTCGTAGAAGGCGATGTTATCCTGCAGGTCGGGGTGACCGAAATCCACGCCCGAGTCGATGATGGCAACGTCTACGCCCTCGCCGGTGTAGCCCTTAGCCCAGGCTTCCGGGGCGCCGATCAAGCTTGCGCCGTTCCAGTCATCAACCCCCTCAGTGCCGGAGGGAGCCGCACCGATCGGTAGTGCTTTCTGGTTGCCCTCAGGATCTGCAAAGACTGCAGCAGCCTGGGCGCGCAGCTCATCGGCTTTCTCCTTGGTCATCCGCCCAGCATCCTCTTTGGGGGTGAGCGGGATGGGCGCCTCGATGGCATGAAAGACCTCGGCAGCGATGACATCCGGGTGGGAGGCCATCTTTGGTATCATTGCCGGTTTAACCGTGGCAACCACCAGCTCCTGCCCGGCCGGGAATGGCCGTGTCTCTCGGACATCGACCACGCCACTCAGGTCAGCGCCGGCTTTGGCCAGGATATACACTTCTACAGCCACTGCCCCGCCTTCCTCGGCGACCTGGCGCAGCTCACTGTCCACTTTGGAGAGTGGATTTGGCTGAGCACCGCTCCCGCCGGGACTGAGGGGCTGCTCGGGCTGCAGGGGACCATCGGGCGGCTCGGTTTGCACGGCAACCGCCTGGCGCGGAGCCACCGCGCCGAAGAGCAGGCCAGCAACCAGAACCGCCGCAAAGATCCGAAAGCAGATATTCTTACTCATGGCATTCACTCCTTACTCATATCGTTCGGTCGGATCAAGTCTTCTTCCTGTGATGATTCTGCGAACTGGAGTAGAACTGATGGATAAGGGGTTTATTTCGCAGCAACCTCCTTTCTGAAAATGTATGTTCATTCGCCTGGCGCTGAAACGCGTCCACTGGCTCAACACAGCCAAAGACATACCAGCCAGTCGATCAGCTCGGGACAATCAATAAAAAACGACCTGTAAGGCACAGACCGTTTATCTACAGCTCAATTGGCAATAATAATTTAGCGTCCAGGGAGAAAATGGAACAGCGAAATCCCGGACGTACACCGGCACTGCACGAGACTCGGGCGAGTGATCTAGGTGGTCCACCACCAAACTTTCCTTGGTTCCCCACGTTTGATAGTCGTGGACAGATATGATTAAGTTAAGATTAAGATAGCATAAATACCAGGTGAATGTCAAGTATTCTTGGATTTTTTAAGGATAATGTACAGTTGGGAATTGTTAATTTACAAAAGCGAGTGGGGCGGTATGCCATCCAACACCAACGGCATAAATATCTTTCCCGCTGCGGCTGTGGTGGTCAGCTCCGCCTCAGCAAAAACCGAGGGGACACTCGCTGATCTAACGGTGAACACAGCCACATCGCTGTCGCCTTCCCCCGCAATGGACGGGATTGCCACCTGCACCACAAAGTCAGCACTCTTGCTAGCCCCCAGGGTCGCTCGGCGACCGGCAGGTTTACATCCCAGACGCCCGTAGCCGTGATGCCGAAGGTCTCGGTGATATCGCCGGAATTGGTTACGGTCAGGGTGTACTCTACCACACTCCCTGGCACGCAAACACCTGTCGAGCCGGGTGGGGATAAGGGTCGACGAAGTGACAATCCTCGAGTCCAAGCCCGGCGAGTGGGACGAAGAGTACCTGGGTTGTGCCGGTACGGGAGGCAGCCATCCCCACCCCCCCATGCCGCGCCTCATTCAAGGGCAGAGCATCCTGCTCTCTGTTTGGGAGGTCATCCACGAATACCACAGCGGGGGAATGTGGCTGGTGTATTGTGGGGTAGTAGAATAATTCAAGGCGGAACCTGAAGCCTGGATCATACGTCTACTGGTTATGAAGGAAATGAAGATCCACCCTATGAAAACCACCCACAGCCGGAGGTTTGTGCTCCCCTGCTTGCTTGCCATGCTGGCAGTCACAGCCTGCACTGCCGCGCTCGAAACTCCCGGGATCACTCCCGTGAACGATACACCCACAGAACAGATCACGCTCCCGCCTGACGAAACACCGGGTGAGCCGGAGGATGATTTGATCGAGACTGAGACCAGCCTTCCCAGGAGCACGCTTGCCATCCAGACACCTGTGCCTGGGACCGTCCCAGATGGATCCAGACCGACCGGTGCAGCTGCCAGCCTGCCAGCCAATCTGCCCCCCATACAGGCAGCCGCCATCCGGAGTGCCATCAGCGACCTGGCAGAGCGCCTGAACACCGACGTCTCAGAGATTTCATTTATAAGAATATTTGCAGACGAGTTCCCGGCCTCGCAGTTGGGCTGTTCTTCCGCCAAACAAGCACCCGATCCCATGCAAGCCCTGGTATCCGGGCAGACAATCCTTCTGGAACACTCGGGGGAGACTTACATCTACCATGCCCGCGCGAGTGAGGTGTTCTACTGCGGGTCCGAATAAAAAAAGGCAGGAGCGATAGCAGGCTGATCCTCAGGGTCTGGCGGGATTGTTATTCATCATGGGGAGGTAACAGTAGTAGGAACTCTCCGGCTGCGTCACAAGGATCGAAGGGAAATAAGCCGAGTGATGACCCAACAGGCTGGCTGCCGCTGATGCATCGATCCTGCCCCAGCCGGTCAGATGATCAAAACCAGGCGACCACACGTCCACTGCTGTGACAGTTATCGCCTCAGCAATCTCGCCCGCGACCAGATCGGAGTCCAGAGACCAGAGCAGTGCCGCCAATCCGCTGACATGCGCGGTAGACATGGACGTGCCGCTCAAGTCTGTGTACGAACCAGCGCCATTCGTGCTGAATATTTCTACCCCTGGGGCGGCAACGTCTATCTCGGGCCCGCGGTTGCTTAGATTCCAGGGGATATCCTGGTTGTCAGTAGCCGCCACCGCCAGGACATTCGCCATGCGAGCTGGGAACATCACCGCCCCTCCCCCATTCCCGGCAGCCGCCACCACCAGGCTGCCGCGGCTACGGGCATACTCAATTGCATCCACGATAGTTTGAGAATATTCGTCGCCCCCTATGCTCAGGTTGATGACACGCGCCTCGTTGTCAGCGGCGTAGATAATAGCCTGGCTGATATCATCCCATGAGCCCCCGCCGTTTTGGTCGAGCGCCTTGAGCGGCATCAGCCGCGCCCCCCAGGAGACACCGGCAATGCCGGTGTGATTATTCGTGCCGGCAGCCGCGATACCGGAGACATGGCTGCCGTGACCGTGGTCGTCGTCCGGGAGCGAGTCGGCATGCACGAAGTCCCAGCCCTGGAGGTCATCCACAAATCCATTGGCGTCGTCGTCCAGACCGTTGGCAGGGACCTCCCCAGGGTTGCTCCAGATCTTGGTGGCTAAATCGGGGTGGCTCAGGTCGATGCCGGTATCAACCATAGCAATTATTGTGTCATCGCCGGTGGTGACC
>Ga0105095_10002294_pt1 | contig 10277 bp, 10 predicted proteins | sample PPLLak2March2015_2_FD_79180 | JGI IMG/M metagenome (GOLD analysis project Ga0105095, IMG submission 79180) | Freshwater sediment microbial communities from Prairie Pothole Lake near Jamestown, North Dakota, USA - PPLs Lake P8 Core (3) Depth... | ecosystem: Environmental > Aquatic > Freshwater >... | reverse complement strand
ATAGCAAATCTGACAATTGAAAACAGGGGTCCGATACCTCAGGAAATTATTCCTCTTATGGGAAGAAGGATTTATGGCTGCGACAGGTGTCAGGAAGTCTGTCCCTGGAATAAAAAAGCTGTACCAAGCACAACTACTGAATTTACGCTGAATGAAGAGGTCGCTGAAATGAGTTCCGATGAGTGGTTGAACCTGACAAACGAGCAATTTTCGCGGTTATTCGCAGGATCTGCCGTGGAAAGAGTTAAATATGAGCAGTTTGTCAGAAATATAAGGGATGTGATGGGGGCCACAACAACGGCAGAGGATAATTAATAATGGGTGTGTGTTGCGGGTTGCAGGTTGGCCCGGAAAGAAATATGTATTATAATACGTATTATAATACGTATTTTATTTATCCCCGATAACGGTAACAACTATTTCCCGTTGCTGGCGTGGGCCATCAAATTCGCAGAAAAAAATATTCTGCCACGTCGAAAGTCCCGGTTTGCCGTCAATAACCGGGATGCTCTCTGATGCACCGACCAGTCCCGATTTAAGATGTGCATCCCCGTTATTATCCTGACGGTCATGTTCCCATATACCTGATGGTATGAGCCTGCCAAGCAGGGTTATCACATCATTCTGCACCGACTGATCCCAGTTCTCCTGAATCATTATTCCGGTGGTCGAACCCCTTGCATATACCGATACAATGCCTGTTCTGATTCCGCTTTCATTTACTATTCCTGCCACTTCGGCAGTAATATCATAAAGCCCGCTCTTGCAGCCTGTCCTGATACTGATTACCTTTTGCATACTCCCTTATTTACTTTTATACTAAAATTACGAATTGTTTTTTACCTTCCCTTTAAATTCACGTCTTATAATAAACAACTAACAGGCTTTTGGTAGAGCAGAAAATTATAGAGAAATGCAAAGATGGTGATTTGCAGAGTTTCAGGGAGCTTATTGAATCGGTCTCGCCATTTGCATTTTCCGTGGCTTTCAGGGTTCTTGGAGATGAGGAACTGGCAAAAGATATTGTCCAGGATACAATGGTGACATTATGGCAAAAGTTGAAAAAAATAAATTCAGCCGGCAGTTTTAAAACTTGGCTTTACAGGATAGTAATCAATAAATGTTATGATCAGTTACGAAAGAATAAGAGAGAACCTGGATTCAGACCCGATGAAAAAACATGGGAGCTTATTTCAAACCACGTCTCAGAAAGGCCTTCCTCAGAGCTTGAGAATGAAGAGATTGCAAGGGTTATAAATTTGATGACCGGGAAACTGAGTCCCAAACAGAAAGCGGTGTTTGTGCTGTCTGAAATTGAGGAGATGCCGGCTGATGAAATTTCGGAAATCACCGGGATGAGTAAAACCCTTGTCAAATCAAATCTTTACCATGCAAGAAAACAGATTGGCAAAATGCTCGATAAATATTTCACGTAATGACTGCAGAAAGAGAAAAATACAAAAAGGTATTGGCGATCCTCCGGGGATCAAAGCCTGAGTTGAAGGGCATTGATCTGATACAGGACAATGTGATTGGCAGGATCAGAAAAGGCGGGGTAAAGCACAATCCACTTACGGAGGTGGTCGAAAATCTGTTCGCCTGGATTTATATCGGCTGGGTAAGAAGAAGCCTGGTAACTGCTTCAGTTTTGCTGGTCGTCTTTTTCGCATACCAGCAGACAATGATTCTGAAAGGAGTAAATGACATAAACAAGAGGGAAATTGTCACCGGGCCGGATGCATTTACAGGAACCTATGATGAGCTCGACAAACAGGTGAGGATGCTGAAGCTGACCAGCAGGGGAATGTCGACGGGCGGACTGAAGATCACAGAAAAGCGTATTGAACAGCTGCTGGATTCATATAATGAACTGCAGGACAAATACATCGATCTTATAAGGATCATTGAGGAAGATCCCGTGCTTAAAGAGTATATTGAGGAAAGGCTCGGGGAAGACAAAAACAAAATTCCAAATCTTTAAAGTAATGAAAAACAGGAAATTAAAACTTACAATTGTAATGGTTTTGGTCTTAACTGCCTCATGCAATGACCCTGAGACCATCGTGACCAATATTATTCATCCCGACGGGTCGGTAACCCGCAGGATTGAAATGAAAAGCCTTGAGGATAAATTCAGGGGGTCGGATATTCAGGTCCCTTTCGACAGCACATGGACAGTAAGGGACTCCGTTGAACTGCTGGATGGAAAGGATACAATTCTGGTTAAGCGGGCTGAAAAATGGTTCGCATCTGTGGATGACATCAACGGGGATTATGCTTCAGACAGCAGCGCAAACAAATTCCTCTCCAGGAGAGCATCCTTCACGAAAAAGTTCAGGTGGTTCCATACTGACTACAGGTTTGAGGAAATTATTGATAAAAGCATGAAAAATGGTTACCCCGTTTCTGATTTTCTTAACAATGAGGAACTTGTCTGGTTTTATTCGCCTGAAAATGTCAGGGATATGAGCTTGGGCGGACCCGACAGCCTGAAATTCAAGGCGCTTAGCGATACCGTTGATTCGAAATCTGATCTCTGGATGATTAAAAGCATTATATCGGAGTGGATCGGCGAGTTTACGTCATTTCCGGAAGTGAGGGGAACCGAAGGTCTTTCATTCGAAGCTTTAAAAACAAAGGAGAATGACTTCTTTAAAATTATCATGAAAAATGAAGACGATTTTGATAGTTTATGGACCAACGGAATGTTGTTAAAAGAATTCATTGGAGAAGGGAATGCGCTCAAATTTGAGGAAGCAGCCGATTCATCTCTTAACCTGGTTACTGAAAAGATTTTAGTTTCATTCAGCGACTATATGATTAAAAATGTCATGCCCGGGAGAGTAACGGCTACCAATGGGTTTATTGATTCAACCAGTACTTTATTATGGCCTGTCATCTCCGATTACTTTTTGACCGAACCTTACATAATGTGGACGGAATCGAAAGTCCCTAACTGGTGGGCATGGATAGTTTCGGGCCTGTTTGTATTGTTTGTCATTACCGGGATAATACTCACTAAAAAAGAGAAAGGCTGAGAAACTCAGCCTTTCTTCCTACCTAAAACCCAATTACTAACCATCTGACACTACCGATTATAGTCCTTTAACATCAGCATTAATTTCTGCCTTGTAAAAAATATCCTGCTTTTAACTGTTCCGATCTTTAAGCCGAGTTTCTCTGCTATCTCATGGTATTTAAAACCGTCGAGGTGCATCATGAACGGAATCCTGAATTCGTCATTTAACGAATCAATAGCTTTATAGATCTCACCCTCGGCATAATTTGACTCGGGCGAAATGAATCCTTTATCGTGCGGGGCATTAAGATAATAAAGATCCTGCGTGCCGTCAATAATCGTATTCTCCTTAATATTCCTCCTGTAGTTGTTGATAAAGGTGTTTTTCATAATTGTGAAAACCCATGCTTTTAAATTTGTGTAATCAACAAATTTATCCTTGTACGTTATCGCTTTAAGATAAGTGTCCTGAACAAGATCGAGGGCTGTGTCGCGATCTGAGGTAAGACTCATTGCAAACCTGTGGAGATTGCTCTTCATCTCGATCAGACTGTTGTTAAATTCATAAGCTGTCATAACTCATTATTTTTTGATTGTTGAAACAAATGTACACAGATAAATAAAGATAAACAAATCTTAATATCTTAATATCCCTATATTAAAGAAAAATTCTAAAAAATAATATCTGCACAACAGGCTGTAAAACAGTGTTATAATTCTGATATGAAGAGAGTATTCTAAATTTTGTTTAAATAAGGTTTGGCACTATAAGTCTACGAAATTAAGCTTCATAAATTCCCGGTTCTCCTCCTTACAACCACGAAATCACCCGTTTAGACTCAGGAATTCACCTGCTCTGAGAGCTATCCCGCCCCAACTGGTTCCCGTGCTCTTGTTAAGAAACCTGCCATATCGTGCCCCTTATCCCTGATCACAAAAGACACAAATCAGATGCTAACGCCCAATGAAAATTTGGAATAAAATGATTTTTACTGGAATTAGATAGCTATGGGGAGGGGGTGAGTAGGTGGGGAGTAAACGAGGCGAAATATTTCTCTTCACCTTTTAAGCTGATCAGGCTGTTCAGAAATATTTTTGATCTAACTTTGTCTGATACCGAAAATCAGGAGCATGGATTTCAACATAGAACTAAGCAACAGGCAGGTACTCAGGGGTATCATTAAAAGTCCCGGTGAGCATCTGCAGGCTGTAATAATAATGGTACACGGGCTCGGGGAGCATATTCAGCGCTATTCTTCATGGGCCGATATGTTCAATGAGGCAGGGATAGGATTTGCAGGAGTCGACCTTCCGGGGCACGGACGTACAGAAGGGAAAAGAGGTCATATCAAGTCGTATGCCGTACTCGACGAGATGACTGACATCCTGATAAATGAATGCAGAAAGACTTTTCCTGCAATACCCCTTTTCCTGTATGGTCACAGCCTTGGCGGCGGGTTTGTGCTTAACTACCTCATACGAAAGGAACCCAGGCTCAGGGGAGCTGTTGTTACATCGCCATGGCTCAGGCTTTCATTTGAACCTGCAAAATCGAAGGTTAATATGGCCGCAGTCATGAAAAATATATACCCCGGAATGGTCAGCCCGTCGGGCCTGGTGATCGATCATATTTCGCACGACAGGGAAGTAGTTGAAAAATACAGGAATGACCCTCTCATTCACGATAAGATTTCAGTCAGCCTGTTCCATGCAGCCATGAGCGCTGCCGCGTTCACATTGAAGAATGCCTCTACCCTGAAAATACCGCTTCTCATTCTGCACGGAGCAGATGATCAGATATGCTCACCCGAAGGAAGCCGGGAATTTGTGTCAAAAACAAAAAATGCGGAGCTGAAGATTTGGGAAAATGGGTACCATGAGCTTCATAATGAGGTATTCTATAAGGATGTCTTTGATTATATATTACACTGGATCAATGTCAGGATCGGAAAACAATAATAATACAGTACAATGGAATTCCGGACAACCTTTAATATAATACCCTCCTCCAGAAAAATTACCTGGATGGATCCGGTAATGTTTATCGGCTCCTGTTTTTCAACCTCGATCGGCAAACAATTTAATACAGCCCGTTTCCCGGTTTTGATAAATCCGTCAGGTACTGTTTATAATCCTGTTTCAGTTTCAAATACCCTCAACACTATCAATCAAAGAAAAAACTATACGATTGATGATATGTATAACTATGGGGGGACCTGGTTAAGTTTCAACCATTATACCGATTTTACCGGGTCTGATCCGGCAAGAGTGCTTGAAAAGATAAACAGGAGCCGGGAAAATGCACTCCGGTTTCTATCTGAAGCGCGTTTCCTTTTCATCACCTTCGGAACTGCAAGGGTATACCGGTTGAAAAAAACCGGAAAAATCGTCTCAAACTGCCACAAACTTCCTGCCTCTGAATTCACACATGAGCTCCTTTCGGTAAATGACATAGTTTCGATCTGGGCCGGACAGCTTGACAAGCTTCATTCACTGTTCCCGGAACTTAAAGTTGTGTTCACGATCAGCCCGATCAGGCACTGGAAGGATGGTGCTCATGAAAACCAGGTAAGCAAATCGGTTTTATTCCTGGCTGTTGAAGAACTCCTGAATCATATCTCGCGTCCCGAATATTTTCCTGCCTATGAACTTGTTATGGACGATCTGCGCGATTACAGGTTTTATGATGAAGATATGCTGCACGTGAACAGCTCAGCGGTTAACTATATATGGAATGCCTTTAAAAGTTGCTACTTCGATGAAAAAACAGCGGAACTATGGCAGGAGGTAAGCAAGATCACAAAGGCTGTTTCGCACCAGATACAAAACGGTTCAGCGGAAAAGATAAAGCTTTTTGCTGAAAAGATACTCGGCAGGATCGACGGTGTGCTCAGAAAAGCTCCCGGGATCGATCTTGAAAATGAAAAAAAGTATTTTACTGACCTTCAGAGGTTTTAAAAAAAAAATTCACAGCCGCGGAAAAATTCCTGAACAATCTGTAGGCGTTTGATGTTTTTGAAACAAAACCTAAACTATGGAAAGATTCTGCCTGACAGTTCTGCTTTTTATTTTCAATTTTACCATTTTTTCAGCACAAACCAACTCGGGTGTCATCAAAGGACGTGTCTTTAATTCGAAGACTAATGAAGGCGTGCCCTTTGCAACCGTTCAGATATGGGGAACCACCATCGGTGCGGTGACCGACTTTGACGGCAATTACCTGTTCACCGGCATCAATCCGGGATATGTCGAACTGAGAGCCTCCTCCATTGGCTACAAACCATTTATTTCGTCTGCAATACTGGTTACCAACAGCAACCAGGTCAACCTTGAGATACCGCTCGAAGAACTTGCAATAGGGATTGATGAAGTTGTGATAAGGGCTTCTCCGTTTGCTAAAAAGATCGAATCTCCGATTTCAGCAAGGATTATAGGTATTGACGAGATCGAGAAAAATCCGGGCGGCAACCGGGATATTTCAAAGGTTATCCAGTCATTTCCCGGTGTTGCATCGACTCCTGCTTTCCGTAATGACGTGATCGTCAGGGGAGGAGGACCTAATGAAAGCAGGTTTTATGTCGACAATATCGAAATCCCTTACCTCAACCATTTTTCAACGCAGGGAGCATCCGGCGGACCTGTCGGGATAATAAACGTCGACTTTGTACAATCGGTTGATTTCATCTCAGGGGCGTTTCCGGCTTCCAAAGGAAATGCCCTGAGCTCTGTGCTCAATTTTACATTTCTCGACGGCAACAGGGATAAGATGAAATTCCGTGCCACTGTCGGAGCTTCCGATCTGGGGCTTACAATTGACGGGCCGACCGGTAAGAACAGCAGCCTGCTTTTTTCGGTACGGCGTTCGTACCTGAAGCTTCTTTTCAGTACCCTTGGCCTTCCGTTCCTGCCTAATTATACCGATCTTCAGTTCAAGTACAGGGTCAGGCTTGACGACAAGAATGAACTTACAATCATCGGACTAGGGGCAAAGGATGACTTTAAACTGAACCTTAAGGCAAATGAGACTGATTATCAGCGCTATCTCCTCGATTATATCCCTGTCCAGGAACAGTATAGCTATGTTACCGGCCTGGTCTACAAGCATTTCAGGAAGAATGGTTACGATACCTGGGTCTTAAGCAGGAATTACCTGAATAATTCCCAGTACAAATATGCCGGCAATATTGAGGCTGACACCAACAAAATCCTTGATTACCTCTCCGGGGAGGGTGAGATAAAGACCAGGTTTGAAAGAACAATAATAGGAGATAAGGGATTTCGCGTAAACTTTGGTGCTGGATATGAATATGCCCATTACAGGAACAAGACCTACCGCCGCATTTTTGCCGGTTCCGAGGAAACGGTAATCAGCTATGATTCGAACCTGAAGCTTGGCAAGATCAATCTGTTCGGCCAGGTAAGCAAGTCGTACCTTGATGAGAGGTTAAAGCTTTCGCTTGGAGCCCGTACGGATTTTTCAACATACTCCAAACTGATGTCGAATCCGCTGAAGCAATTCTCGCCACGTTTCTCGGCTTCACTGGCTATCAGCGAAAAAGTGAACCTGAATTTCAACATCGGCCGGTATTATCAGCTACCTCCCTATACGGCAATGGGCTATACAAGCAATTCGGACGTACTGGTGAATAAGGAAAACCTGAAATACATAAAGGCAGATCATATAGTTGCCGGATTTGAGTTTGTGCCTTCTGAAAATATTCAGCTAACCCTGGAGAGCTTCTATAAAGGGTATTCCAACTATCCCTTTTCTGTAAGGGATCAGGTTCCGCTCTCGAGCAAAAGCGCCGGGTATGGAATATTCGGGGACGAAGAGCTGATATCTGTTTCGGATGGCAGAGCCTATGGCATTGAGCTGCTCGGAAGGTTTAAGGAATTCAGGAAAATAAACATGGTATTCTCGTACACCTTTGTAAGGAGTGAATTCAAGGACCTGACAGATGAATGGATCCCGTCATCATGGGATAACCGCCATCTTTTTAATCTGACAGCTACGAAGAAATTCAACAGAAACTGGGATTTCGGATTCAAATGGAGATTTGTCGGGGGTGCTCCCTATACTCCCTTTGATCTTGAACTCTCAGCGCTGAAATCAGCCTGGGACCTTCAGGGACAGGGCTATCTCGATTATTCATTGTTTAACAGTGAAAGACTCAGGGCATTCCATCAGCTTGACGTAAGGATCGACAAGCAATTTTTTTTCAAGGGATGGTCGCTGATGCTTTATACCGATGTGCAGAACATTTATAACCACAAAGCCGATCAGCCTTCAATACTGGTAAGGGAATCCGATTCAGCAGGTATTCCGGTTACCGATCCGGTTGACCCTGAGAGATACCTGCTTAAGTTCCTTGAGAGTGAATCGGGCACAGTATTACCGACTATAGGGGTGATCATAGAATTTTAAAATCCGGTACATATGAACAGAATAATTTTATTATCAATTTTATTGGCAGCAGCTGCCTGTTCAACCGGCAAGATGAAAACAAGCGGCGATAAGTCTGAGGAGAAAACCCTTCTCGCAACAAACCCTGAGGGGAAAGGGCAGGAGATAAGTATTGAACTCTCAAGAGGCGAATCGTTTTATTATCCACTTTTTGCGATCTGGATTGAAGATAACGCCGGAAAATACATCCAGACACTTTATGTGGCCGAATCGGTTGCAACCGGCATTTTCAAATATGCCAGGCAGGAGAACAACAAATGGATCACGGCACCAAAGAGGGCGCCGCAGTCGTTGCCATACTGGGCACATAAGAGAGGGATAAAGGCATCTGACGGGCTTTTTGTGCCTGATGAACAAACTGCAGTCCCTGATGCGTATACGGGCGCGACTCCTGTCACAGGATTCGTTATCGCTTCACGGACTGACAGAATGCTGAACGAAACCGTCAGGGTTATGCTTGAAATAAACCAGAACTGGGATTGGAACGAATACTGGACCAACAACAAGTATCCGGATGATGAAAACTACAAGTGGTCATGCCAGCCTGCCCTTGTTTATGAGGCTGTTGTGGATCCGCGTGAGCCGGGACGATCGTATTTAATGAAGCCTGTAGGCCACAGTCATTATTCGGGTAGGACGGGAGAATTGTTCAGCGACCTGAGCACGCTTACAACTGCTTTGCAGATAGCGGATTCAATTATTGTGAGGGTGAAATAGCAAGCAACTGTAATAACCAAGTTACAGGCAGAATGTTGCTATTCAGGCGAGTTGATGTATTGTCTTTAAGAAATCCTCAGGTGTTTTGGTTATGAGGATGTTCTCGGGAAGCCGTTTCTCGGGTGGTTCCGGGAAGTCGGTTAAAATGATTTTCTTGATTAACAGCGATTTACCGATACTGCTGAAGTATCCGATCCTCTTGCGAGCGAAATCGAAAGCACTTGAATTGACAACCAGGTATTCATAAGCCTTGATCTTGTGAATTTCAATTACTTCCGAAGCAGGAAGAATTCCGCCGGTGAAAATAACATCAAAACCCCGTTTCTTAAGTGCGTACTTGTAGAAAAGGAAATTATTATCTGACAGGTTATCAGAGGTATTGATCATTGCTACAGAAGCTTTTGGCTTAGACGGCAACGGAGTCAGGGAGTTGTCTTCAATAATCATTATCTGCCTGATCGTACTCCTGACAAATTGCTCCTGCGATCTTGACAGGCTGCCTGTCTGCCAGAGGATCCTCGATTTTTCAAGCAACGGATGGAAAAACCTGATGTAGGCCTCTTCTATGCCAAAATGTTTGATGTAAGGCAGAAGCGAGTCCTTGAATTGCTGCTCATTAAACCTTATTGCTGTCATAAGGATCTTTCCCGGCTGGAAATTCTGATCCCTTGTCTCATCCTGACTGCTGACAACCATTACCTGCCTTGTCAGTTCGTCCTCATTCAACTGGGCAATCCTTGAAATTTTAAGTCCGTTTCTGTTCAGGTAAGCAACATTAAGTATCTTTTTTAATTCTGTCTCGTTGTAAGTTCTTATATTTGAATCCGTTCTGTCAGGTTCAAGGATCCTGTACCTTTTCTCCCAAATCCGGATAGTATGTGCCTTGATGCCTGAAAAGTTCTCAAGGTCTTTAATTGAAAAAACATTTATCCCCTCTTCCATGCCAGTAAGAATATATATTGAATTTGTACCGACTTATCTCCAATATTGATAAACAAATCAAATTGCTGATTGTTCTTTTTGACTCAGTATAAAATAGTTTGTGTTATTTGCGGACAATTCCCCTATTCCGCTGTT
>Ga0105095_10002293_pt1 | contig 10278 bp, 6 predicted proteins | sample PPLLak2March2015_2_FD_79180 | JGI IMG/M metagenome (GOLD analysis project Ga0105095, IMG submission 79180) | Freshwater sediment microbial communities from Prairie Pothole Lake near Jamestown, North Dakota, USA - PPLs Lake P8 Core (3) Depth... | ecosystem: Environmental > Aquatic > Freshwater >... | reverse complement strand
CGCTCGGTGCGTTCGGTGTCATCGGTGCCGATGCCGTGGATCTGCATCGGTTCCAACAACGTCTGCCCAACCGTAAAACGTTGATTGAGCGACGCATACGGATTCTGAACTATTATTTGCAGCCGTTTCTTGTACGGCCGGAATTCGCCGGCCGACAGCGCCAACAGGTTTTTGCCGTCGAACAGCACTTCACCGCCGTTCGCCGCATGCAGTCGAAGCAACGCCTTTCCCAAGGTTGTCTTGCCGGAGCCGGATTCGCCCACGACACCCAGTGTCTTGCCCTTGGCCAAGCGGAAAGAAACATCCTTGACGGCATGGAACTCGCGCTTGCCAAACAGGCCGACGCGCTCGGTAAATACTTTGCTCAGGTGTTTCACCTCCAGCACAATCGGATCCGCCGGATTCACGCCGCGCGTGCGCTCACCGACCGGCAATTGCGCCTCGCGTCCTTGCAGGAAATCCTCCACTACCGGCAGTCGGATCGGCCGGCGCTCCGGGGTCGGACGGCAGGCAAGCAGGGCCCGGGTGTAGACGTCTTTCGGCGCGCCGAAGATGGCACCGGCCGGACCCTGTTCCCGGATGACGCCGGCCTGCATGACGACCACATAATCGGCAATCTCCTTGACCAAGCCGAGATCGTGGGTGATGAACAGAATCGACATGCCATGCCGGTCTTTCAGACCCATTAGCAACTCGATGATCTGCTTCTGAATCGTGACATCCAGCGCCGTGGTCGGTTCGTCGGCAATCAGCAGCTTCGGTTCACAGGCGATCGCCATGGCGATCATAACGCGCTGCTGTTGACCGCCGGACAGCTCGTGCGGGTAATGGTGGATGCGTCTTTCCGGTTCGGGGATGCCGACTTCGTGCAGCAACGCTGTCGCCCGCTGCAAGGCGGCGTCCTTGCCCATGTCGCGGTGCAGGCGCAGTGCCTCCGCTATCTGACTGCCGACCGGGTAGACCGGGTTCAACGACGTCATCGGCTCCTGGAAAATCATCGAGATATCCGCACCGCGATGGGCACGCATCCGCTGCTTGTCTTCACGCAGCAGATCCGTGTTTTCAAACAGCACCTGGCTTTGGGGATCGATCAGGGCGTTCTGCGCGCGCAGCAGGCCCATCACCGCCAACGCCGAAACGGACTTGCCCGAACCCGATTCACCCACCAACGCCACGACGCTGTTCACCGGCACATCGAAGCTCACACCCTGGAGAGCGTGGATCACCTCGCCCTGGCCGAGTCGAAACGCCACCTTGAGGTTGCGTACCGAGAGCAGCAATTTCTCTGGATTGATTGGCGATGTCATGCGCATCCTCACAATCGGCTGGACTTCGGATCGAGTGCGTCGCGTAGCACGTCGGTGAACAGGCCGAACGCCACCACGAACACCGACATCGACAGCGCCGCCGCGGTCAGCTGCCACCATTTCCCCAACACCAACTCCGCCAACACCTCGTTGATCTGTATCCCCCAGGACACCAGCTCGGTGGGCACCCCGAAACCCAGGAAGGAAAGGATCACTTCCGCTTTGATGAATTCCACCACCAACTGCGATAGCTGGACCAGAATCAGCTGACTCACATTCGGAAGAATGTGCACGAACATGCGGCGCAGCCGGGAGGCGCCGATCGCGTCCGCCGCCAGCACGTATTCGAGGCCGCGTTGCTTGATGTATTCGGAACGGATCAACCGATATACGCCGGTCCAACCGGTGAGACCGAGCACCAGAATCACGGTGCCGATCCCGCGGCCGAAAACGGCAGCGAATGCGAGTACCAGCAGAATGTACGGCACCGAGGTAAAAATGTTGTAGAACCACTCGAGGGCATCGCCGATCCACCCACCGAGAAAACCACCGATGGCACCCAGCAACACGCCGATGGCGACGGCCAGCAAGGCCGCGGCCACACCGACGGTAATGGAGATCTGCCCGCCCTTGATCGTTTTGGCGACGATGTCGCGCCCCCACTTGTCGCCACCGAACGGCAACGTCCAGCTCAACTCGGGTATCGATTCCTGGTAGTGCGCAGCACGTCGTTCGATCTGCTCGTAATACGGTGCGAGCGGATCGATAGCCCGAGTGGCTGCATCGACCTCGATCTTGTCCACGGTAACCAGGCTGTTCTGACCCTGCGGATTCGGGTAATCCGGCATAAAGCTGGGGCTGGCGTAGGAAACACCCACCTCGGTGTTCCAATTCTTCGCGATCAGGCCCAGGGCCGACAAGCCGACGAGCAGGAAATAAAACGCCAGGATCGTTACGCACACCCGTGCCAGCCGGTCCCGCCAGAGCCGTTCGCCCGCCGCGCGCCAATAACCGTGTGACGATGCCATGCGTATCATCCCTACTTCAGCTGCACGCGCGGATCGAGCCATTTATACAGCAGGTCGACCAGCAGGTTGACCAGCATGGTCAACATGGCAAGGTAGATGGTAATCGCCTTGATCACCGGAAAGTCGCTGCGATCGACGGCGAGAATCACCTCACGCCCGAGTCCGGGAATCGAAAACACCTTCTCGATCAGGAACGATCCGATAAACAGCGCCGGCAATGCCAGGGCCAGATTCGTGACGATCGGAATGGCGGCATTGCGCAACACGTGCACCAGCATTACACGCTGCTCGCCCGCGCCCTTGGCGCGCGCGGTGCGTACGTAGTCGTGTTCGGTTTCCTCCACAATGAAGGAACGGTACAGGCGCGTTGACGGCGCGATGCTCACCAGCAAGGCCAGCACCACCGGCAACGGTGCATAGGTGGAGATGTTTTTCCAGAAATCGTCCGACCAGCCCATCACCGGGAACCAGCCGAGGACGTAGCCGAACAGGTACTGGCCGACGACCACGTACAGCAGGAAGCTGATCGACATCGCCGCCGTACAAATCGCCATGATCGCCCGGTCGGTCAGCGAGCCACGCCGATAGGCCACCCACAGCGCGAGCGACACGGAAATGACGGCATCCAGCAGCCACACCTGCCCCATCACGGTGAGCGATACCGGCGCCTTCAGCAGGATGACCTGGGAGACGAGTTCGTTTGTGCTCCAACTGCGACCGAAATCGAAACTCACGACCTGTTTGACGAATATCCAGAGCTGCACCCACCACGGCTGATCCAGGCCGAGTTGCTGCCGGATGGCGAGGATTTTCTCCTGGCTCGGGATCTTGCCGGCGAGGATGGTCGCCGGATCGCCGCCGAACAGATTGAACAGAACGAAAACCAGCAGGATCACCCCGCCCAGGGTCGGGATGATTTGCCACAGGCGGCGCAGCAGGTACCCGCTCATCCGTCCTGCTTTTTGGCGGGCAGCGCACGGGGGGCGCCGCGCTGACCGGTGATTTCCTGGAAGAACGCCTCCGGCGACGGCTTGCGACCCAGGAACCGTTCGACGAGTTGCATCGGCGGAACCTGACCGCCATTCTCGAGCACGATCTGGCGATAGCGCCGGCCGACCTTTGCGTCCATCACGTTGCCACCGAAGGACGCCAGCATGTCGAGCGCCAATACCTCGGACCACATGTAGCCGTAATATCCCGCCGCATAACCGCCGACGATGTGGCCGAAGGTCCCCGGAAACTGGCTGCCGGACACATGACCGAGTGGCGTTTTACTTTCCATATCGATCCAGACCTGCATCGGTTCGCCCGGTTCTTCCCCGGCCAGCGCCATATCGTAGGCGGCATACAGGCGCTGGCGCGCGTACTTGGTGCCCTGACCGAACTGGCGGGCGGAATTCATGCGCTCAATCAACTGCAGGTCGATCGGCTTGCAGGCCGGACAGGTCTCGTTGAACAAGCGCAACGACTCGGGCCGGCGCGCCCATTCTTCATACATCTGGGACGGTGCCTCCACGAAATCCCTTTTCACCGCCGTGCCGGCGTTCATGACATAGCGGGTCCTGGAAAGCACGTTGTGCATCACGTGCCCGAACTCGTGGAACAAGGTCTCCAATTCGTTCTGATCGAGGCCGTCGCGGTTGAAGTTGGTCACCAACGCCGAAATCGGCGTGCGGCCCACCAGCGTCGAAACGCCACGTATCCCGAAGGCCGCGGCATGTTTGTATTTCCCGTCGCGCGGGAACAGGTCGAGGTAAACGCTCGCCAGATACCGGCCGTTGTCCCGATTGTAAACATCATAGGCGCGCACCTCGGCGTGCCACACGGGTAATTTCGGATTGGGGCGGAATTCAATCCCATAGAGCCGGCTGGTGACGTGCATCAACCAGGCAACGGTCGGCTCGGTCGGAAATTGGGCGCGCACGATCTGCTGATCGACGGCGTAGCGCTCTTTCTTGAGGCGTTGTTGATAGAAAGTCACATCCCAGCGCTGCAGCTTGTCGTTCGCGCTGCCGTTATGGCCGGCCTTTTCCTCCGCCAACAATGCGAGCTCGCGTTTTTCCACTTCCTCGACCTTGGCCGCCACCTCGTTCAGGAAGGACTGAACAGTCTCCGGCCTTTCCACCATTTTGCGCCGCAGCGACCAATGTGCATAACTTGGGTAGCCGAGCAAGCCGGACAGCTCTTTGCGCAACTGCACCACCTCGCGCAAGATTTCCAGATTCTGTTCGGTGCCGCGGCGCGACATTTCATAATAGTAGCGCTGGCGGGTAGCCGCGCTTTCCGCGTACCCCATCACGGCGTCTATCTCCGGATAGTCGAAACCGATCAGGTAACGACCCTCCGCATCGCGCTTCTCCTGCGCCAGGAAGCCGGCCGGCACGCCGGTCAATTCTGCGGCGCTGAACGTGAGTCTGGACTGATTGTCGCGCAGATTGCGCGCGAAATCCTGCTGCAGTTTGTCCAGGCGGTCGAAGATTTTCAGTGCCTGGGCGCGTTTGTCCTTGGGCAGGTTCACGCCGCGGTCTTCGAATTGTTCCAGGAGTGTTTGAGTCGTCGTTTTATCGATCGGATCGGAGAGTTTGAGCGCCTTGAGCCGTGCATACAGTGACACGCTCTGGTACAGCAGGTTTTCCAGTGCGGACAGGTTCAACACACATTCTTCCGCGGCCTTGCGCACCGCCGGATCGGGACTGACCTCCGAGAGCAGGAAAATGGGGCTACCTACCTCCTGCAGCGTCATATCCAAACGATTCCAGGCGAACAGCACGTTCTGCTTGCTGGCCTTGGACAGCGGCAGGCGTTCGAGGCGCGCGATTTCGCGCCTGGCAGAAGCGAGGGCGGCGTCGCATTTCGGGCCGATTTCGGCGACCCCGGGCTGCCAGACCTGCCCTGGCGGTGCCGCGAACACCGGCCCGGCCAACAGGCAGGCAACCGCAGCCCATAGAGACCGCTTCGTGCGTCCGTTCCTCTTCATGTCAGTCCTGGCCTCGTCAATGGCGGTACTTGAACGCATCGCGTTTCTCCGTATCGATATCGTAATACATGAATCTGGCCAAACCACCTGGAAACGGTTTGTACCCGCTCACCCAGCTTTGCGACAGGTGGGTAAAGATGCGGTTGGTGTTGACCATCCACGGTGCGTAGGCTGCCACCAACCGGCTCATTTCCCGGAGCTTCGCGTTGCGCTCAGGCGAATCCGGGTGGGTGGCGATGTATTCATACAACCTGTCGAATTCCTTCAGGCGAAAGCGCGACTCGTTGGCGGGACCGGCGTTCGGACCGTACAGCAACTGCATAAAGTTCTCCGCGTCTGGATAGTCCGCTCCCCAGGCCGCACCGGCGATCTGGTAGGTGCCACCCTGGCGACTCTTCACCACATCCGGAAAAGGCATTTTTTTGATTTCCAGCCTGATGCCGATCGAATGGGTGCCTTTTTGAAACAGCTCATCCAGATCACGCGAGCCGGAGGTACTGGTCAAGTAGGTGAGTTGGAGGGGTACGCAGTTCGGCTGCTCGCGCCAGCCGTCGCCGTCGCAATCTTTATAATCGAACAGATCCAGCAGTGCGTTCGCATGTGCCGGGCTGTAGCGCCCGAGGACATTCTTGAAGTCCGGATCGTAGCCGACGATTTGCGGTGCCAATGGCGATTGTGCCGCCAAAGCCTCGCCATTCCGGATAATCGACACTTCCTTCAATTGGTTGTACGACATGGTCAGTGCGCGCCGCAATGCGATTTTCTCCAGCGTGTAGCCGCCCACGACCGGGTCCTCCATGTTGAACTGGATATAGGTGATATCCGCCTCGGCCTGGCGAAAATGGTGGACGCCGCGCTCCTTCAGCTTCTTGTTCAGCGTACCGCCCGGCGCCGCGACCTTTACGAATTCGGAGGACATGCGCTGCAACAAGTCGAGATCGCCTCCGTCAAACGACAGCCAGGCCGCCTGCCCCAATTCGATAATCCGAATATCGATGATACCGATCCTGGGAAAGGTTTTGTTCGCCAGCTCCTTCAGCACCGCCGGATCGATGCCCTGCGCCCCGGTCGCCGGACTGTAGGTCGCACCCCGAAAGTTCGGATTTTTTTCGAGCACAATATGTGTCTGGCGCTTCCAGGAGCGCAGCCGGTAAGGGCCGGTCCCAACCGGATGGGCGTCGATATCGTTACCGAATTGCTCTACGACCTCGCGCGCGACCGCCCCGGTACACGGTGCCGCCAAAATGTAAGGCATGTTGAAGTCGGGGCGCTTCAAGCGCAACGTGAGCGTATAGCGGTCACTGGCCTGCAGACCGTCAACCGGTTTGTCGTAGTCGAATTTGCCAGTCTTCTTCGCTGCCTCGATTTTTTCATCGAGTCCGATCACCTTGCCTTTCAACATGAAGTCCCAAGGCGCCTTACCGGTCGGATCCACGAGTCGCTGGAGCGAATAGACGTAGTCGTTGGCCGTCAGCTCCCGTCGCTTGCCGCCGAACACCGGGGAATCCGCGAAATAGATACCGGGTTTGATTTTGAAAACGAAGCGGCGCCCACCGTCGTGAATTTCCGGTAGCCCGACGGTCGTATTCGGAACCAGCTTTTGCGGGCGGGCCAGATAATCGTACGCGAGCAGCGGTTCAAATATACTGCCGATGACCTCGAGGGAGTAATGGTCTGAAACCTGAGCGGGATCGAAACCGGTTTCGGGCGCTTCAAAATAATAATGCAAGGTCTTGTTCAGGTCGGGTGCCGCGAATGCCGCGGCACCCATGCACATCAGCACCGCAACCAGACAGCCGGTGATCGCGTGTCGAGGGATCATCCTGGTGCCGCGCCGTGGCACCCGCCACCCCGTCGGAATCCACGCCAGCGCCAACGGCAACACGGGCAGCCGTGTCGTCCCCCAGCCCGCTCCAGACATCCTCGAACCCGTTGCTTTGTTTGTCATTGCTTATAGATACGTTATCATAGCCTTACTTCAGGCGCCCGCCTGCTCAAAATAACTGCATTCTCCGAACAATCAGGAGTCCAACATGGGTTTTCTTACCGGTAAGCGCGCACTCGTCGTGGGTGTCGCCAGCGAACGTTCCATCGCTTGGGGTATCGCCGAGGCCATGCATCGCGAAGGTGCCGAGATCGCCTACACCTATCAGAACGAGAAACTCCTGTCGCGCGTCCAGAAGGTCGCACAACAAACCGGCTCGAAGATCGTGCTGCCATGCGATGTGTCCAGCGACGAACAGATCCAGTCCGTTTTCGATGGCATCGCCAAACACTGGGATAGTCTCGACATCATCGTGCATGCGGTCGCCTACGCGCCGCGCGAGGAACTGGCCGGGCCGTTCGTCGAGTCTTCAACACGCGATGGTTTTCGTATCGCCCACGAGATCAGCTCCTACAGCTTCGTGGCACTCGCCAAGGCCGGCATGCCGCTCATGAAGGGACGGAACGGCGCGCTGCTCACGCTCACCTACATCGGCGCCGACCGTGCCGTGCCGAATTACAACGTGATGGGTCTGGCCAAGGCGAGTCTCGAGGCCGGTGTGCGCTACCTCGCACAATCGCTCGGGCCCGAGGGTATTCGTGTGAACGGTATCTCTGCCGGCCCGATCCGCACGCTCGCGGCCGCCGGCATCACCGATTTCAAAAAGTTGCTGGATTACAACGATCTGATGGCGCCGCTTGGGCGCGGCGTGACGATCGAGGAAGTCGGCAACGTCGGAGCGTTTCTGTGTTCGGATCTGGCCGCCGGTATTACTGGCGAGATTACCTACGTGGACGGTGGCTTCAACACCGTGGCGATCGGCCTGAACTACCAGAGGCTCCTCGTCAAAGAACCGTAACCGCCGTCAGAGTTGATCCTTGTAGACCTTGATCTTCGCCTGCTGGCGCAGGCCACTGCGATAGCTGTCGAGATACTCACGACCCCGGCGCGCCTCCACCAGCTTGCGTAAAGCGTCGGCCTCGGCACCCATCGTGGCCGGCTTTTCCGGTTCCGACACGCGCTTGAGCGCAAACACCGCCACACCACCATCCGCCAGCACGGCGCTGCCGTACGCCGGCTTGCCGCCTTCGGGATGTGCCGCCTTGAAGAGCGCGCTGAGCAGCTGTGCATCGGTACCGGCCGCCTTGCGCGCGTACAGGCGCGCTGCCTGAGTGTCCATCCCATACTGCCTGGCAACGCCTTCGAAAGACTCGCCCGCGCGCAACTTGCCGAGCGCCTCCTGGGCAATTCGTTCGGCCTCGACCTGCATTGCGCTGGCGAGCAATGTCTTTTCGATTTCGGGACGCACCTCGGCGAGCGGCCGCAGACTGCGCGGCTCGTGCGCCGCGATACGCAGTGCCACCAGCATGTTCCGGCTCAACTCAATGGGGCTGCTGTTGCGTCCCTGCTCCAGCACCTCTGGATCGAACGCCGCTTCGATAACCTTGGCCTGCGCCGTGATACCACTGCCGCCGCCGGTACGCGTGAACCAGCCGCTGCTTTCAATCCTTAGTCCCAGCAGATCAGCCGCCGGTTTGAGACTGTCCGGCTGCTCATACACGAGGTTCTGGAATTTCTCGGACAATTCAAAGAAACGTTCCTCGGCCTTGCGTGCCCTGATCTCGGCCTCGACCTTGGTACGTGTCACGGCCGGCGTGGCAGGCGGGGCCTTCACCCCAGTGAGCTTGATGAGGTGCATGCCGTAACGGGTGCGCACCGGGGCACTTAATTCCCCAGACCGCTTGAGCGCGAACAACGCCTGCTCGAATTCCTTCTCCAACGCGCCGCGCCCGACGAAACCAAGATCACCGCCCTGGGAGGCAGAGCCGGGATCTTCGGAGTTCTTCCGGGCGAGCGTGGCAAAATCCGCTCCGGCCAGCAGCTTGGCGCGCAGCTCCTGGACCCTGGCCATGGCCGCCTTTTCCGCCTGCGCATCCGCGCCCGGCAGCAGCTTGATGAGGATATGGCCCGCGCGCCGCTCTTCCCCGCCAGCCGCGCTCGCTGCCCCTTCCGTCATGGCCTTGCGGATTTCGTCGTCGCTCACGCGTATATCCCTGGCGAGGTCCGCGGCGGCGAGACGGATGTACTCGATGCGTATCCGTTCGGGTGTCTTGTAGCGTTCGGCGTTGGCGGCATATTCCTGCTCGATCGCCTGGGCGCTGATCTTGGCCCGGTCGCGCAAACGCGCCGGCTTGAGCGCGGCGACCGTGGCCTCGCGCTGTTGCGCCTGCAGCCTGAGCAGCGTCTGAATATCGGCGGGGGTCACGATGGCACTCTGGGCAAAGCCGCTCTCGGCCTGGCGCACCAATACATCGCGCCGTAACCTTGCCTCGAAACCGGGCACGTCCAGACCGGCGTTGCGCAGCAGAGCTTCGTACAACTTCGGGTCGAACTGACCGTCGCGCTGAAACTGAGGCGCAAGCCGGATCTGCCGGCCGAGCTCGGCGTCGCTCACGCGATAGCCGTGTTTCTCCACATCGGCGGCGATAAGCAGTTCATCGATGAGACCGTCCAGCACCCGTTGGCGGAATTCAGGAGTGTCGAACAATCGCGGGTCGGCGGCGCGGCCGAGCAGCTGCTGGAGCGAACGGCGCTGGTCCTCGATCGCGCGCCGGTAGGTCTCTACGCTGATATCGGCGCCATTCACTTCGGCCACGTTGAGCCGGCCACCACTCTCGAAATAGGTATTGATGCCCCAGAGTGCGAACGGAATCGTTACCGCGCCGAGTATGATCGCTGCGATCCAGCCCTGGGTCTTCTCTCTGATGGTTGTGAGCATGTGCGTGTGTCGAGGCGTTTCGAATCGTCGTCCCTTGCCGGCGACAGCAGGCTGAGCCTCCAGCCTGCCGACAAAGAAAAGGGCGAGACCGGGCTCGCCCTCTTGATGCTTGGCGGAGCGGACGGGACTCGAACCCGCGACCCCCGGCGTGACAGGCCGGTATTCTAACCGACTGAACTACCGCTCCAAGACTTTATGGTGGG
>Ga0105095_10002286_pt1 | contig 10293 bp, 8 predicted proteins | sample PPLLak2March2015_2_FD_79180 | JGI IMG/M metagenome (GOLD analysis project Ga0105095, IMG submission 79180) | Freshwater sediment microbial communities from Prairie Pothole Lake near Jamestown, North Dakota, USA - PPLs Lake P8 Core (3) Depth... | ecosystem: Environmental > Aquatic > Freshwater >... | reverse complement strand
CCAACCATTCGCGCTCCCGTCCGGCGACGGCGTTCTGAACGCAGGTGACGCCCCTCCCGGTGTAGATGCGATCGATGCAGCCGGAGTTGTACCCGTGGCAGATCCGGATGTCTTCGAGCCGGCCTTCCTGAGCTTTCCGCGGAAGGTCCGGATCGGCGATGAGGGCCCGCGTCATCACGCAGAGATCCGCCTGTCCGTCTCTCAGCACGCGCTCCGCGAGCCCCGGCTCGTTGATGCGGCCGGTCGCGATCACCGGCACCCCGACCACGGCTTTGATCGAGGCCGCGAGATCCGTGAACAGAGCCACGGGAAAGCTCATGTCGGGCACGGTCAGGGCCTCGGTACCGTAGGTCTCGCAGCTCGCGCCCACGACGTTGAAATAGTCGAGAACCGCGAGCTCGTCGAGCTTTCGGGCGATCTCCTGCGCCGTTCGTCGATCGATGCCGCCCTCGAGCATCTCGTCTCCGGTCATCCGGATGCCGATGATGAAGCCCGGTCCGACTCTCTCGCGGATCGAATGCAGCACCTCGACCGCGAATCGCATGCGGGAGGCGAGCTCGCCTCCGTACTCGTCGGTGCGGCGGTTCACGCGGGGAGTCCAGAACTGGTCGACGAGGTGGCAGGCGCTCGCCATCACTTCACATCCGTCGAACCCGCCCTGCTTCAGCCGGTACGCGGCGTCGGCGAAGGCGCGGACGATCCCGGCGATCGTCTTCCGGTCGAGCTCGTGCGGCGTCTCCCGGTGGTTCGGTTCGCGCACCGGAGACGGACCGAGGAGCGGACGGAAGTCGTTGCCTTCGCTGTGACCTCGTCTGCCCTTGTGGGTCATCTGGGCGACGCAGGGGACCCCGTGCTCGTGCATGGCATCGGCGAAGGTCGAAAGGTAGGGTATGACCCGATCGTCGAAGAGCTCTACGCCGTTCCAGACGCGCGCGGAGCTTCCCGGGTGAACGCTCGCCGAGCCGAAGCACATGAGGAAGCCCGCGCCCCCGCGCGCCCGGGCCTCGTAGTAGCGGACGGCGCGCTCGGCTGGAACTCCCTGTTCGCCGAGGCTGTCGGCATGGGCGCTCATGCAGATGCGGTTCTTCAGCTCGTGCGAACCGAGCTTCAGGGGCGAGAAGAGCATGGGGAAGGCGGTCGTCATTTCTCGAGCTCCTGCGTGCGCCGCATTCTGCATCGGCGGCCGGGAGAAGTCACGCGCGAGGATGACTGCGTTATGATCTCCAGATGAGATTCCTGATTCTGGCGATGTTCCTGTCCCAGCCGACTCCGGACCCCGCCTCGGTGGACGTCTGTCAGCGCGTTCCCGGCCCCGAGGTGGCCAGGCTTTTCGGGAAGACCCTTAAGCAGGCGAAGCCTTTCACCTCGAAAGACGAGTTCAGCCGCTGCACCTATCTCGTCACCAACCCCGGCTCTTCCGAGACCGTCGTCGGGTATTCGCTCTGGTTCTATCCGCCCGAGGACTATGACGAGCTCCTCGAGTACACCGAGGGAATCGTCGAGAATCCGTCCGGGTTCGGAGACGCGGCCGTCCTGTTCAAGGACGAAGACGGATTCTCGAAGTTGAGGCTCGTGGTTCGCGGGAAATTCAGCCTCGAGGCCGTGGCCTCGGACGCGGAGTCGGCGAAGAAGCTCGCGAAGCTCGCTCTGGAGCGCTTCTCCCGTTAGGCCGCGGGCCGAGTGAGGCGCGAGACCACGAGGATCGAGATCGCGGAGACGGCCATCGCCGGCAGCACTTCGTAGGCGACGCTCGAAAGCGCCGGAAGGTTGCGCCACACGAGCACCGTCAGCGCTCCCGAGATCATTCCCGCGAGACAGCCGGAGCGCGTCATCCCTCGATAGAAGAGCGCGAAGGTCACCGGCGCAGAGAAGCACCCGGCGAGCCCGCCCCAACCGTAGAGCACGATCTTGTACACGGTCGATTGAGGGTCCAGTGGATTGGTGCCGAGGGCGAGCACCACCGCGGTAGCGCCCAGGGCCAAGGTGACCGCGCGGGAGATGAGGACCAACTCTTTCTGACCCGCGGCCGGCCGGAACAGACGGTGATAGACGTCCTCGGTCACCGAGCTCGTGACCGAGAGCAGGAAGCCGGAAGCAGTGGACATGATCGCAGCCATGATGGCGGAGATGACCAGGCCCGCGAGCCAGGGCGGGAGCACCGCTAAAGCCAGTCGCGGCAGTATCTCCTCGGGATCCAGGAGCGGCTGCCTCGGATCCGCGACCCCGGCGACGTCCCCGAAGTGGAAGGTGCCGTGGCCCAGAAGCCCCGCGGCCACAGCCCCGGCGCAGACCAGAATCGCGAAGAGGATCGAGAGCACGAACGCCGGCTTCAACTCCCGGGAGTCGCGGATCGCCATGTACCGCACGGAAATGTGGGGCTGACCCAGATAGCCTGCCCCGAGGCCCGCGTCCTCGAACAGGAACGAGAACAGAGACAGGCCGACGAGCCCTGCGAACCATGAGCCGAGGTGCGAGCTCGTCGCGGCGATTCGGGACCCCGAAGCCGCTGCTTCCGCGGAGGCGCGCGTGAGGGCCTCTGAGACTCCGGCCCAGCCGCCCATCTTCACGAAACAGGCGACGGGCAGGATGACGAGCGCCGTCAGCATCATCACCGCCTGGAACGCGTCCGTCCAAACGACGGCGCGGTAGCCGCCCTGAAACGTATAGAGGATGATCACGATCGCCGATAGCAGGACCGCGGGGAGGTAGCCCCACTCCAGCATCGTCATCATCGCCTTTCCCGCCGCGACGAACTGCGCCCAGAGGTAGATGAGCATGAAGAACGCGAGCGCGAGCGAGGCGACCAGCTGGAGGGCGTGCCCGTCGGGTTTGGGGAAGCGCCGCTCAAGGTACTCGGGCACCGTGAGCGCGCGGAGCCGCGCCGTTTCGTCTCGCAATCGGCGGGAGACCAGCATCCAGTTGAGCGAATCTCCGATGACGCAGGCGACTCCCGCCCAGATCGCCGCGAACCCGCGGCTGAAAGCCCGGCCGGGAAATCCCAGCATCAGCCAGCCGCTATAGGCCGTGGATTCGTACGAGAGCGCCGTGAGCCACGGGCCCGTTTTCCGGTCTCCGAGGAGGAAGCCCTCGAGGCTCTTGGTGTATCGCTCGGCCACGGAGCCCAGCACCAGAAGGATCCCCAGGTAGACGAGAAAGACCCAGAGCATAGAGCAGGCCTCGGAGACCATATGCGCAACTCTCGCCGCAGGCAAACGAGGCGCGAGCAGCTGGTCGAGGGATCGAGGTCCACATGGCGACCGCCGTGCGGCACGCCGAGGACTCGACGAGCATCGTCGAGGACGGAATGAACAGGACCCACGAGCTCCGAAAGAGCTTCGAGAACATCGGCGCCTCGGTCTCCGAGCTCTTTCGCTGCTCCCGCGAGATCGGTCAAGCCATAGCCCAGCAGATCTCGGGCGCCCGCCGTATCGAGGAGGTCTCGGCGAAGCTGTCGGATCTCACCCGGCAAATCAACGCGGCCACGCAGGAGCAGTCGAACGGCACCGAGCAGGTCGTGAGCGCCATCGAGCAGATTCGGGGCATGGCGCACACCAACGTCAAGAGCGCGACCGATCTCGCGTCCTCCGCGGATCAGCTCTCGCGTCAGGCCGAGATCAGGCGGGATTGGTCTCGCGGTTTCAGGTGAGAAACGGATCCCGGAGCTCCGCTGGCGAAGAGAACCTGAACTGACGCGGGCGGCGGCGCAGCCCGGCCGGCCGATCTCGGCGACCTACGGCGCGGGCGCCCAGCTCGCGAGCTCCGTTGAGCGCAGGAGCTCCCGGTCGGGCGCGGCGGTCGCGTAGATTTCCACGCGGCCGTCGCCGAGGAGGACGACCGCAGGGCGGGTTCGTACTGCCCGTCGCGGCAGCGCGTTCCAGCCGGCCCAGGCCTCGCCCGGTCGGCGACGATTCCAGTGGAGGTCGGCCCCGGCATCGGCCACGACGAGCCGCAGCTCGCCGTTCCGATCGAGCGAAGCGGTGGGCGCGAGGGGGAGCGTGGCCGGCCCGTCGAGCACCGTTTCCGAGAACCCGCCGCCGTCGATGTCGCCGCCTGCGATCCAGACGTGTTGAGTGACGGCATCTCGAGCGAGCACCTCGAGGGTCGTCCCGACCGCGACCGCGGTGACGTCGCTCGAGATCGCGCGAGCGCCTACGGGGGACCACCCGGACCAGGAGCCGTACTCGGTGATCTGCCGGTTGACGTGCGCGAAGCCGTCGCTACCGCGCGCGAGCAGGGCGAGGCGCCCGTCGCTGGTCGTGACGAGCGAAGGATTGCCCACGATGCCCGCACCCGCGACCGGTCCCCCGAGAGCCTGCCACGGTTCCCAGCGGTCGCCGGCAACGCTGCGCGTGCGATACACGACTCCGCCGGCGCGCACGGCATGAACTTCGACCCCGCCGTCGCGGAGGGTCGCCACCAGGGGCGTCGACACGAAAAGGTCGGCCGGGGTCCCGATCCGCTGCGAGGGCGAGAGCGTTCCGTCCGCTTGCTGAAACGTCGCTTCGATAGCCCCGGTCGGTGCGAGGGCGAGGAGGAGCAGGCGACCTCCCTCCACCGGAGTCGCCGCGATCGCCAACGCGGGGCGGCTACCGAACCTCAGCCAATCCGAGAGGCCGCCTTGCGAGTCGTAGCGATACTGCACGCTGCGATCCGTGTGAACGGCGAACACCGCGACCCTTCCGTCGCCGAGGACGAGCGGCACCGGGGAGGCCGCGAGCCTTCCGCCGAGGATCTGCCACGCGCCGGGGCCGAGATTCCGGAACGAGCCGGGCGCCTCCGTCGGGATGGGAAACGTCTGGATGAAGTCGTAGCCGTTCCGGGCGTCCCGGACCTCGACGCCGGAAGCGGCGTCCCGGCTCCACGAGACGGTGGCGACATCCATGAACGAGCCGTCGGTGGTGCCGTCGTCGACGACCCGAAACACCATGAAGGTGCCGGTGCCCTGCGGCGGGTTGCCGAAATAGCCGCTGCTGCCGTCGAAGTTGTAGAAGATGCCGTCCTCGCCGATGAAGTTCCGCAGACGCGGGAGCTTCTTCCCCGCCGGGCAAACGACGGGAGTCTTGTCGGCAGGGAGCGCGTGATGGGTGTGTCCGGATACGACACCGAGAACGTTGTAGTCGCAAACGAGATCGAGGAACGCGCTTCGGTCCGCATCCGTCCACCACACCGGTTGGCGGGAGAACCCGTCGAATCCGTAGTGCTGGAACAACAGCACCGGAGCCTCGGGTCCGACGCGCAGCAGGTCGTCGCGCAGCCAGTCCAGCCCGCCGGTGGTGCGGGCGCCGGCCCATTCGTGGAGCTGAATCAGGTGGAGCCGCCCCCAGTTCCACGAATAGTTGCCCGATGGCGTCTGGAAGTTCGTGACCCCGAAGCACCCGGGCATGACGCCGCGGATGTGGCGGAGCAGGGTCGCCTCGCCGCGTTGCAGGGAGCCTTTGTCCCAGTCGTGGTTGCCCAGCCCCGCGTAGACCGCGTAGGGAATGGCCTCGATGTCGCGGATCGTCGGGTCCTCGAGCGCGTCGAGGGGCGGAAGACCGCGCGAGCGGCTCCACAGCCATTCGAAGCGCAGCCGCTGGATCAACCAGGTGAACGGGTATTCGCCGCCTGGACCGCCGAAGATATTGTCGCCGGTGGTCACGATTCCCGCAGGCGGGGCGATGGTGGAGCCCGCGCCCCGAAAGCCCTCGGGCCACGGCGTCCGGCTCCGTGCGAACTCGACGAGCTCGCGCTGGTAGCGGACGTACTCCTCGACGGGGCGGCCGCGGCCGATCTCGCTGTCGCTGGTCACGTAGAACGTGACATCCAGGGGGCCGCCGGACAGATCCGGCGCCCACTCGCAGGAAGCGTTCGCGATCCGCAGGCTCGCTGCGGCCAGAAGGACGATGGAGAACACGTGCACCCCCCTGACGATGGCGGGACGATTATTGCCCAGGCGGGGAGAGTGTCAAGGAGGGGTTGGAGCGAACCTGCTCGATCCGGTGGGGCGACTCGTTTCGTGATTCGGCGGCGTCATACCCTCGAGTCCTCGACGTCGTCGCTCCATGGTAGTATCGGCCGCGACCCGGGGCGTCGCCGCCAACCCCAAGCGATTCAAAACGGCGGCATCAAGAGAGGAGAAAAGGCTGATGAGATTCGTGTCGACCGTGCTCGGGTGCGCGGCTTTGTTGAGCGCGAGCCCTGTGATGGCGCAACGAGACGTCAAGGCTTCGGAACCCTTCAATCTCGGGACGTTTCAAATCGACGCCGGCCCGACAGTCGGCATCGTCATCCAGGAACGATACGTGGTAGAGCTGGATCCTGCCAACACCGCGCTTCAGCTCGACCCTTCCTACCCGCCTCTGCCGATGCCGGCCAACATGCTGGAGCTCATCGAGCAGTACGAGTACGGGCTCAAGTATCGACTCTACGAGATCGTGAACGACCTCGTCGCCGGCAACCGCCTCACGGGCGCGCGTAGGCCCGGCTACGTCCACGACGTTGCCAACGTCCGGACGCTGGCGCCCATTCTCTACCCGGGCAAGATCCTGAACGCCGCGGTGAACTTCTACAGCCACGCCTGCGAGGGGTGCTCCGAGGCGGATCTCCAGGAGAGCAACCGGAAGCGGCGGGAGAACCGCGGCGTCCCCTATCTCTTCCTCAAGCCCTCGAAGGGCGCCGTGATCGGGACCGGGGAGCCCGTGGTCATTCCCTACGGAAGGGATCGTATCGATTGGGAGGTGGAGCTCGGCACCGTGATCGGCCGTGCCGCCCGGTACGTTCCCGCCTCCGAAGCCCAGGACTACGTCTTCGGCTACGTGGTCTCGATCGACATCTCGGATCGCGGCGGCCGTCCGCCGGGAGGCTTCGGCCAGGGGTCGGATTGGCTGGTAGGGAAGGGGCACCAGACGTTCGCGCCCATGGGCCCATGGATCGTGCCGAAGGAGTTCTACGGCGACCCCATGGAGCGCCTCCATCAGCAGTTGACCATCAACGGGGTGACGGTGCAGGAGGCGAAGGCCGGCGACATGATCCACTCGCTCTGGGAGCTCATCGAGTACGGATCGTCCATCATCACCCTCTATCCCGGCGACGTGCTGAACAGCGGGACCTCGAGCGGAACCTCTACCGGAGCCTTCGCGCAGGGAACGCGCACCGGATTCCTCAAGCCGGGCGAGGTGATCGAGGCCACCATAGAGGGAGTGGGCACGATCCGCATGCCCGCGGTCGCTGGGGAAGCTCCGGCGGACAAGCTCAGCGGCGCGGAGCTCCCTCCGGTCAGTACCTACCGGAAGGAAAACTAGCGGGCAATCTGATTCGATCCCCGCCTCCGTCGAGCGCGGAGGCGGGGATCGCGCTTCCGTCTCACTGGAGGCAAGGGGACACGCGGAAGGCGTCATCCGCCCTCGCGCCGGGCTCGGGCCATTGCCGGGTTCGAGGGTTCCCCGGGAAGGTGGAGCAGCTCCTTCGGAGTGATTTCTATTCTCTGAGGTCGACGCGCTCCTCGCGGCCTTCGATTTCGACCTCGAGAACCTGGTAGTCCCATCGTCCCGCGGTCTTCCTTGCGGAAACGAAGATCGTGCCCTTTCCTCTGGGGCCTGCGATCGGTATCGAGACGTCCGCTTGTCCCGAGGCCCCCTGGACTTCGATCGATCCGGTCAGATACCACCCGGGCTCGACCGGCTCGCCGAGAGCCTCGACGACAGCCTCGTTCGAGGTCGCTCTTTCGAGCGCGTACTGGTAGACGTCCGACGATCGCAGGAACCCGAAGACGACGAGAAAGATGCCGGCGAGGAAAGCGACGAACGCGGCGATGATCGATAAGCATCCGACGGGAACGACCCACTTCCAGTTCCGGCCGAACCAGGACGGCGACGCAGGGGATGGCAACGGGCCTCGAGCTTGCATGAAGAAAGAATAGCATCCCAGCCAACGGCGGCTCGGTCGGCTCCAAAAGCCGCAAGCGGCGGGGTCGAGCTTGTCCTCGACGAAGGGGACGCGGTGGTAGAATCGAGCCCGGTAAGCCCGATCACCCCAGTCTCTGACATGAGAAACGACCCACCCGCCTGGCCCCGGCAGGTCTTCGAGGTCCTCCACGACGCGGGCGTCCGCGTCGTGTCCTACGTTCCCGACGCGGGGCTCGCCGGTCTCATCGAGCGGTGCCGTTCCGAGGCGACGATGGTCACGGTTGCATTGACGAACGAGGAAGAAGGCGTCGGAGTCGCCGCCGGGGCCTGGCTCGGAGGCGATCGCGCCGTTCTCCTCATGCAGTCGAGCGGCCTGGGAAAGTGCGTCAATGGTCTCGCGATGATCGAGGAATGCCGCTTTCCTTTCCTGGCCCTGATATCGATGCGGGGAGAGTGGGGGGAGGTGAACCCCTGGCAGGTGCCCATGGCCCGGGCGGCGGAGACGATCCTGGGCGAGATGGGCGTGAGCCCGCTCCGGGTGGCGGATCCGGACCGAGCGGCGCTCACCGTTGCTTCCGCCGCGAGGATGGCTTTCGAAGGCCATCGCGCCGTCGCGGTACTTCTCTCTCAAGAGATGCTCGGGAGCAAGATCTTCGGACCCGAGGAGGGCGCGGATGGCTGAAGCTCTCGCCCGAAGAGAGGTGGTGGCGGAGATCCTTCGCGATCGGGCGGGGCTGCTGGTGGTCGCCGGGCTCGGAGGGCCGGCCTGGGACTGCGCCGCCGCCGGCGACGAGCCGCGGAACTTCTACCTCTGGGGCGCGATGGGGCTCGCGCCGATGGTCGGCCTCGGGCTCGCGATCGCCCGGCCCCTCCAGCAGGTTCTCGTGGTCACCGCCGACGGGGAGATGCTCATGGGCATCGGAAGCCTCGCGACGATCGCGGTGAAGCGTCCGAAAAACCTCTCCCTCGTCGTTCTCGACAACGAGGTTTATGGCGAGACCGGAGGTCAGGAAACCCACACCGCCCGCGGAGTGGACCTCGCGGGCATGGCGCGGGCCGCGGGATTCGCCGAACCCTGGACGGTGCGGGAGCGAAGCGAGCTTCCCCGTTTGCGCGCGCGGATTCACGAGGGAGCGGGGCCGTTCTTCGCCGCGGTCAAGGTCGAACACGCGCGAGTGCCGATGGTTCTCCCTCCCCGGAGCGGAAGCTTCCTCCACCATCGGTTTCGCGAAGCGGTGGCGAAGGAAGGGCGGCCCAAGGAGCCGTCCCGATCGGCCTAGACTCCGGTCACGATCCTCGTCCGAGTACCGCTGCGCGCCGGATTCGAATCGGAGGTACGTTGTGAAGCCGCTCGATTCAATTCCGGGGCGCGGGCGTCGGGACCCGGTCTCGGACGGCCGCTTGAAAGAAACGCCAATCGGTGTCGCTGAAAACTTCTTCGACGAGGCGGAATCGGAATCGCTTGTTGCTCAAGATGCCCATCAGATCCCGGTCGCTGGTGACCACGTTGAAGTTGACCGCGTCCGGCCGGTCCATCGATACCAGCTCGTCGTACGCCCAGGCCCATTCATGATCGCTCGAGCGAAAGCTCAAGCCGTCGAAGGTCAGCGAGAGGACTCCGTCACAGCCTCCGATGCGATGGTTGTGTCGAGCGTTGAACGTCTTTGGGAGGGTCGTGGTCCAGATCCGGCGCTCGAGCCTCTCCTGGAGCTCGGCCAGCCCGGAGTAGCCAGGGTTGATCTTCAGTAGCGCATTGAGCTTGGTCTGGCTCACCGCGAGCTCGCCTCGAGCGAGAGCATTCTCGGCTTCCGCGAAAAGCTCGGCATCGCTCGTTTCGGTGGCGACGGGAGGAAGCTCGGGCGTCACCTCGGCGGGGCGCCGTCTGCTTTCCGCCGCTTTCCGTCGCTCCGCCTCGACTTGCTCGAGAAGCGCTTGCGCTCCGGGAAAGTCGGGGGTGCGCTCCAGAAGCGCCATCAGGGCGCTTTCGCTTCCCTGAAGGTCGCCTCGCTCGAGAGCGGACTTCGCCTCCGCGAAGAGCGCCTCGTCGCTCGGCCCCGCGAGCAGCGCCGCGAGAACCTCCTCGGACGGTGGTGAGATTGGGACGGGCGTCACCGAAACGTTGCCCGCCGGAGCCGAGGGCAGCTCGTTCCATGGCGGCTCCTCCCGAGCGATGAGGGTCCATGCCGCGCCAACTCCAACGACCGCGACCAACGACGCGGCGGCCACGACGGCCCAGATCCAGCGGCGGGTAGGCTTTCGTGGAACTGCCGGTCGCGCCTTCTCCGCGACCGGAGCCGGCGAACGCCCGGGCAATTCCCGGTGGTGCGATCTCGGCAGAGACGCCCCCCCCTTGGCGGCCACCGGCTCCGGAGCGCTCGGAGCCTCGGCGGCGGCGGCCGGGGCGGCCTGT
>Ga0105095_10002285_pt1 | contig 10295 bp, 10 predicted proteins | sample PPLLak2March2015_2_FD_79180 | JGI IMG/M metagenome (GOLD analysis project Ga0105095, IMG submission 79180) | Freshwater sediment microbial communities from Prairie Pothole Lake near Jamestown, North Dakota, USA - PPLs Lake P8 Core (3) Depth... | ecosystem: Environmental > Aquatic > Freshwater >... | reverse complement strand
GTGGTAAATCCGCAAGCTCTGACAGGAAAACATATCCTTCTGGTTGATGATGTAGTTACTACAGGAGCCACATTTGAGGCATGTGCAAATGCAATCCTGGAGGTGGAGGGAACCAAGGTAAGTATAGCGGCGCTGGCGGTAGCCTGAGAAGAAATCGAGTTACAAGTTGCAGGTTACAAGTTACAAGTTGGAATAATACTTTTAATAATGAAAAGTTACAGAGATCTTAGAATTTATCAGATTGCATTTGATTTAGCGATAAGAGTTCACAGGTTTTCGTTTCAGTTACCAGAGTTTGAAAAATATGAAATTGGAAGGCAGATGAGAAAATCATCAATGAGCGTAAAAGATAACATAGTTGAAGGATACGGACGCAAAAGATACAAACCGGAATTTGTAAGATTTTTAATTATTTCACATGCTTCTTCCGATGAAATTTCTTCACAACTTGAAACTATAAAAGTTCTTTATGCTAAATTAAATGAAACCGAAAAACTTCTAATTGAATATTATGAACTTGGGAGACAAATTAATTCATTTATAAGCTATGTAGAAGACAACTGGAGGTAATTAACTTGCAACTTGTAACCTGTAACTTGCAACTGAACCTTGTACCTTGTACCTTCTATCTTGATATCTGATAATAGACAGAGAAAGTCAAAACGTTATTATACTGTCCTTTATTCAGTAAATACGTCTGTCCGCTGGCATGTTCCCTGATAGGGATAACAGAATAATTATATCTGACATTTGCAGTAAAACGTTCGAGGAAAATATAACCTATCCCTCCGATAGCACTCAGGTTAAACAGATGGAAAGGTGGCGCATCTTCGGGGGTTTGACCGTACTGGTCATACTCCTGGTTATATACAAGGAATTCGGGAGATAATCCAAGTTCGAACAGAACACGATCGCGATAATGATAATTAATCAGGACCGGGACATCAGCGTAATGCAGTGCCAGTTTATAATATACAATGTTATCAACATTCTCAGCTTCATAAGCCCCTTTCATAATATATCTGACTTCAAGCTGTCCGCCTACATTGTCACTAAACATCCGCCTGACCCATCCGCCGCCAAGTAATCCAAGTTTATTAAATCCCCAGTATGTATCACCATCTACCTGGCTTGCGCTCAATCCAGCAACTACACCGCCTTCAAAGTACTGCGAGAAAGAGAAAAAGGGAATAAACAGCAAAACGGCGAGGATACTTACTTTATTTTTAAACATAATTAATATGTATTAAGAGATAGTTATTTACTTAAATTTTTCAGGATAGTACTTTTCTATTAGTTTTTGTTTCATTATCGGAACTCCCACGCTGGCGACCTCCTTAATAAATTCAATATTGGAGTAATGGGGTAATGGGATATCATTAGGGTCTATAATAAAAATGGGTATATTTTTCTGGACATTGGCAATTAACCCTGCGGCTGGATATACTGCAAGAGATGTTCCGATTACTGCAAATATATCTGCTTCATTTGTAGTCCTGATTGCAGTGTCCATAAGAGGGACCGGCTCTCCAAACCATACTACATGCGGACGCAACTGGTGTCCAAGTTCACATTTATCGCCGGGATTAAGTGCCCATGAATCAAGTTCATATACCAGTGAAGGATCACCGGTACTTCTGGATTTCATCAGTTCCCCATGAAGATGCAAAACCTTCTTACTTCCCGCGCGTTCATGAAGATTGTCAATATTCTGAGTGATAATGTCGACATCAAAGTATTTCTCTAGTTCTGCCAGTCCAATGTGTCCTCTATTAGGTGAGGAATTCAATAACTGTTTTCGTCGTTCATTATAAAACCTCAATACAAGGTCCATATTATTAGCCCACCCCTGAGGGCTTGCCACTTCCTGAACGTCAAATTGTTCCCATAATCCTCCCATTTCACGGAAGGTTCTTAATCCGCTCTCTGCACTAATTCCGGAACCGGTTAAAACGACAAGTTTTTTCAAGTAATTATTTATTTACGTACAGACAAAAATAAAAAAAATAGATCAGTCAGGAATCAGGCTGATTTCATGTCTTTTTATTGTATAATTTAGTGAAGAATCCCTGGAAATATATATGACTCATTATCAGGCAATTTCAAATTAAAATGATAGACCGGCAGACCATTGAAAAAATTTTCGATGCGATAGATATCGTGGAGGTAATTTCAGATTTTGTTTCACTGAAAAAAACAGGCCAGAATTATAAAGGATTCAGTCCATGGACCAATGAAAAGACGCCTTCATTTTTTGTTTCACCATCCAAAGGTATTTTCAAAGATTTCAGTTCAGGAAAAGGTGGTAATGCGGTTGGATTCCTGATGGAGCATGAAAAGCTTACATATCCGGAAGCATTACGCTGGCTGGCAAAAAAATATAATATCGAAATAGTAGAACAGGAGCCAACAGATGAGGAGATACAGATACAGAATGAAAGAGAAAGCCTGCTGGTGATCAATACATTTGCACAAAAATATTTCACTTCGAATCTATATAATCAGAAGGAAGGGCAATCAGTAGGTCTGGCTTATTTTAAAGAACGGGGAATCAGGGAAAGTACAATTAAGAAATTCCAGCTGGGATACTCTCTTGAACAAAAAGACGCTTTCACGAATGAGGCAAAAACCAAGGGATTTAAGTTAGATCTTCTTGCAAAAACCGGCCTGACTATTCAAAAGGAGAATAATACGTTCGATCGTTTCAATGGCCGGATAATGTTTCCCATTCATGGATTATCAGGTAATGTAACAGGATTTGGGGCCCGAACCTTAAGATCGGAAAACAAAACAGCAAAATACCTGAATTCACCAGAATCGGAAATATATCAAAAAAGCAGGATTCTATATGGGCTTTATTTTGCCAGGCAATCGATAGCGAAGATTGATAAATGCTTCCTGGTAGAAGGTTATACCGATGTTTTATCAATGCACCAGGCAGGAATTGAAAATGTTGTGGCATCTTCAGGTACATCTCTTACGGTTGAACAGATAAGACTGGTTAAAAGATTCACGTCAAATGTTACAATTATTTACGATGGTGATGAAGCCGGTATCAAAGCTTCATTAAGAGGTATTGACCTGGTTCTTGAAGAAGGTCTGAATCTAAGAGTGGTGCTGCTGCCTGATGGTGAAGATCCGGATTCTTATTCCCGTAAGCTCAGCTCGAAAGAATTCATAGATTTTATTAAAAAAGAGGAGAAAGACTTTATTTCTTTTAAAACACAATTACTGGTTGGTGAATCGGGAAGTGATCCGGTAAAAAAAGCCGGTCTTATTAATGATGTTGTGCGTTCAATATCAGTTATTCCGGATACTATTACCCGGTCGGTATACATCAAAGAATGCAGTAAAATACTTAATACTGAAGAAAGAATCCTTTATTCCCAGGTTTACCGGCTGAGAAGGCAAAGAGCTGAAGATAAGTATACACACCGTACACGTGAAGAGATCATAAAGTTTCAATCTGCTCCGATTCCTTCTTTTGTAAGTGAAGTATTCAGCGAACCTCAGGAAAAAATTCTCATCCGATTCCTTCTGTTATATGGAAATGAAAAACTATTTGAAAGTGATGAAGAGCAAATCGGGAGTGAATATATATCTGTGGCTGAATATATTATAAATGAAATCCTGAATGATGAACTTGAATTTACCAATCTGCTCTACAGGCAAATTTTTGAAGAAGTACATGAGTGTATAAAGAGGGGAGAGGTAATTGACATAAAGCACTTCGTTAATCACAGTAACGGCCAGATAAGCAAGATTGCGGTTGACCTTTTAAGTGTTCCTTATGAATTGAGCAAATTGCATAAGAGAAAAGGTGCAAATGTTGAAACAGAGGAGATGCTTTTGAAAAAAAACATTCCAAAAGCTATCATTGAATATAAGAGAAAGATACTTGAAAATGTGCAGAAGGAAAAGGAGGAAGAAATACGTAAGGCACAGCAAAACTCTGCTCCCGAAGAACAGATTAACAAAATAATGCAACAGTATATTACTATTTCTTCGATTATTACGGTAATGTCAAAAGAAAAAGGATGGGTTGTACTTAAATAAGGATGTCAGTACTTGACAAATTACAGATTAAATCTTAATTTTAAATTTAAAGTAATTCCATAAATCCCTTTTCTGCCATGAGAATAGATCTTTCTAAGTACTTGACAGAGAGGTATCTGGATTCTGTTTCAAAACAAGAATTTGAAGGGCCTGTTGTTACTATTTCCAGGGAATTTGGTTGTCCTGGTAAAAGAATTGCATCAGAACTGGCTACCCGCCTGACTAAATTGAAAAGCCCAAAAGCCAAACCAATCGACTGGCACTGGGTAAGCAAGGAAATCCTTGCAGAATCCGCCAGGGAATTAGGAGTTGATGCATCTGAAATCGGATATGTTTTCAGGTATGAAAGTCGTAATGTAATGGATGAGATCCTCTCTTCCTATTCAAAAAAATACTATAAAAGCGAAAGAAAGATCAAAAGTACTATATACAGGGTTATCCGTAACATAGCAAGGGACGGGAATGTAATTATAGTCGGCAGGGGAGGAGTAGCCATTACCAGGTATATGGAAAAATCCTTTCATATTAATCTTGAGGCTCCTCTGGATTGGCGTGGGGTAAGAGTGAGTGAGAAATTTAATATGTCAATAGAAGAAGCCAAAAAATATGCCGTTGATATTGACAGGAAGAGGGCTGCTTTCAGGGATTACTTTCATGGCAAAGGAAGTGACTATTCGCGATATGATGTTACATTTAACTGCATGACTCTAAGTATCGAGAATATTACTGAGGCCATTATTAAGTTATTGCAACTGCGGGACCTTGTTTAATTTCCTGTTTTCTCATCACAAAACACCAATTTTTCAGTGAAATCTCAGATAATCTTCTTTCTTTCAGGTTTCATATTTTATGTATTCCTGCTATCGTCATGTAAATCAGGGAAAATTGAAAATGAAGATACTGATATTGAAACAGAAATGCTTGAGATACTTGATTCCATCCCCGCAGAGCCAAAAGAAATTTTCTATCAGATGTCTCTGCCGGTAGAAATGGCGAAACTATTTGAACAGGTCGGAGCAAATTATTTTCCTGAAATTCTGAATTCTGCAGATCAGCTCAGCCGATATGACACACCATTAAAAGTTGCGATGAACCTGGGAGTCTTTGGTGTTGATCTGAGCTATGTGAAGATATTCAACCGCCAGCAGGATGTGGTAAATTATTTTACCGCATTGCAAAGACTTTCTGACGACCTGGGAATTCCTGCGGATCTTTATTCTGATGTCCTGACAAACCTGGAAATATATGTCAGCAATAAGGATTCACTGGCCAGGGTGGCTGCAAAAATCTACAGATCAACGGATGATTATCTGCAGGAGAAAGGGGAAAAATCATCTGCAGCGATGATAATGATGGGAGGGTGGATTGAAGGTATGTACATTGCCACCCAGATCTATGAAAGAGATCAGGGCAATATTAAACTCCTTGAAAAGATCGCAGAGCAGAAATATTCACTGAACAGCCTTATCACGCTGATGAATAATTATCATGGAAATGAAGAGATGACTGAATACCTGCTCATGCTCAAGAACCTCCGAAGATCGTACAACCAATTCCAGATATATTATAAGATGGATGATGTAAGAGTGGATACTGTCAATAAGGTAATTTCTGCCAACAAGTATTATATTGATGTAAAACCTGATAATATTCTTGAGATTAGCTCTAAGCTTGCCAGTCTGAGGACTAAGATTGTCAGGTAATTAGTGGGATTGTGTCAGAAATATTTTTAAAATGTTATAATAATTAATAGAAAAAAAGCAATGAAGGCAATGTTGAAATTTCTGGTTTTCATTATTTCTATCAATATATTTCTAATAAAATGCAATACTCCTGAAAAGAAGAATTTGGTTGAAATAAAAAAGGAGAACAGCAAATATATTCTTTATCGTAATGGAGAACCGTATTATATCAAAGGAGCTGTTGCCCATGAGAAGCTTGATCTGATTAAGAAATATGGAGGTAATTCAGTAAGAATGTGGAGGCCTGACAGTGCAAAACTTCAGCAGGCTCAGGAACAAGGCTTATCAGTTCTTTTCGGATTACCTGTCAGAGCAGAAAGGGACGGAATGGATTATAATAATGAACAGGCCGTTCAGGAGCAATTTGAAAACGTATTGGATCAGGTTAAAAAATTTAAAAATAATCCGGCAATCCTGATATGGCAGCTTGGAAATGAACTTGATTTCATTGCTCATCTGGTTGACCCTAACTGGAAAGTTTTTGAAGAAGTCAACAGACTTGCTGAAGCTATTCATGATGAAGATCCCTCACGCCCGGTAACTACAGTAGTAGGGACCGGTAACTGGAAAAAGATGAAAATTATTGTTAAAAAATGTTCTGCCATTGATATACTTGGTATCAATACATATGGTGATATTGCAGAGGTTCGCAACTGGCTTGACACCTCCGGATGGACAAAACCATATTTTTATGCAGAGTGGGGACCTACAGGTTTCTGGCAAGTACACGGAACCGAATGGGACATACCTATTGAAGAGACAAGTTCTGAAAAAGCCTTGGTCTACCGGGAAAGATATGAAAAATATATATCAGCAGATAAGGATAAATGTATTGGATCCTATGTTTTTTTCTGGCAGCAGAAACAGGAATTAACACATACGTGGTTCGGAATGTTTGATGAGCAATGGAGAGAATCAGAAGCGGTGGATGTAATGCAGTATGAATGGACCGGTAACTGGCCAGACAACAGGGCACCTGAATTGATATCGCTGCTTATTGAAGATAAAAAAGCTACAGATAATGTTTACCTTAAGCCGGGTAAATTATATACAGCCCGGGTTATCGCTTCAGATTCTGATGGAGATGAACTGACTTATCAATGGGAGGTTCTTAAGGAACCAAAAAAGTTTGGTTATGGAGGAAGGGGAGAAGTTAAGCCGGATTCAATAGCCGTAATTCAATCGGCTGTAAACAAATCTGAAATCAGGTTCAAAGGGCCTCAAACAGAAGATTCTTACAGGTTGTTTGTCTATGTCTATGATGGTAGAAATCATTTTGCAACGGCCAATATCCCGTTCTATATTAAACCATGAATCCAGGAGAAGGATATATAAAGTTTGTCATTAACTGGATTAAGACTGGCCCATTAATTACAGCGGAGGAATCTGATAAAATAAATACCTGGCGGGAGGTATTGTACAGTCTGGGAATGGTTGGTTCAGGTGAGCAGGGGATTGGATTTGGAAATCTCAGTATTCGTAAATCCGGTACGGAATACTTTTATATAACAGGCAGTGCAACAGGCTGTCTGAAAGAACTTGATGAAAATCATTATTGCCTGGTGAAAGGATATAATCTGGATGAGAATACCTTAACCTGCACAGGTCCGATAAAAGCTTCATCCGAATCAATGAGTCATGCTGTTATATATTCAGAATTTCCAGGTGCAGGTGCAGTCATTCACATACATCATAATTTATTCTGGAACAAAGTGATAAACCGGGTACCAACCACCCTCAGAGAGGTCGAATATGGCACTCCTGAAATGGCAAAAGAGATCGTAAGATTACTTAGAGAACCCGGAACACTTGAAGGAAGGATAATTGCGATGGGAGGACATAAGGATGGGATCGTGGTTTTCGGGAAGGATATGGATGATGCAGGAAGGTACGTACTATCTTATTATAATACGATAATCTAAAATCGCTACAGGGCTGCATGGCAACAGGAGCACAAAAAAAGTTTAAAATTCTACCAAAATTTTCAGGAATTTTCCGGGATCAGATGACCAGTCATTAAATGCTTCGGCTGCTGTTTCAGGTTTAACAATTCGGGTAATAATATCATCAAGCGGCAGAAAATTCCCTTCCATGAACCTGATAACGGATTCAAAGTCAGAAGGTGTAGCGTTCCTGGATCCCATGATATTAATCTCTTTTTGTACAAACAGTCTGGTGACAAAAGCTACTTCCTCTCTGGCGTAACCAATACATACTACCCGGCCGCAGAAAGCAACCTCTTCAACTGCCGACCTGTATGTAACAGGATTTCCTGCTGCTTCAATGATCACATCCGGACCATTCTTACTGGTTAATTCTGATAATTTATTATGGAGATTTTCCAGTGCAGAATTTATGAGAAAATCAGCCCCGAGTTTTCCAGCCATAATCAGCTTTTGGTTATCAATATCAACAGCAATAACTTTGGCTCCCCTTTGCCTTGAACTGATTATAGCCCCTGATCCTATCAAACCACAGCCAAGCACCATTACTATATCCTTCTCAGTAACTTCTGCCCTTGCCACAGCATGAAAGCCTACTGTAAGTGGTTCAACAAGTGCAAGTTGCTTTTCATTCAAGTGGTTAGAGTATAATATCTTTTGCCATGGCACTGAAATGTACTCACACATTGCTCCATCGCGCTGCACACCCAGTGTCTGGTTGAACTGACAGGCATTAAAGTGTCCATTTTTGCAGGCATGGCACTGTCCGCAATTGGTATAGGGCATGACAGTAACTTTCTGTCCCTTCTTTATGTGATCCGGAACGCTGGACCCTATACGCTCTATTGATGCAGAAATTTCATGGCCAGGAATGCGGGGGTATTGTACCATCGGATTCCTACCCATATATGAGTTGAGATCTGACCCACAGAACCCGACATAATTTATCTTAAGCAATACTTCACCTGCTAACAGCTTGGGCAAATCTTTTTCTATGATTTCAATCTTTCCAGGCTCAAGTATCTGAACTGCTTTCATTTTAATTTAAATCAATTTATAAATTCTTGTGGCATTCAAACCAAGAATACCTTTCTGTTCATTATCATTAAGCTGGCTGATGAAATCTTTCACTATATTAAACCATTGCTGGTATTCGCAGGCAACAAGGCATACTGGCCAGTCAGATCCAAACATCAACCGGTCAGGTCCAAAGGCTTCAAGCACGGTATTAAAGTATGGATGCAACTGCTCAACAGTCCAGTTCCAATAATCTGCTTCAGTAACCATTCCTGAAATTTTACAGTGAACATTATCTCTTTTTGCCAGCTCAATAATATTTTTTTTCCAGGGTAAGTTTACATTATTTTTTATTATTGGTTTGGCAATATGATCAATAACAAATACCTGATCGGGATGGGCATCAACAAACTTCAATGTTACAGGTAAATGCCGTTCCAGGATCAGAATTTCATAAACCAGGTCATATTTATTTAATAAACTGATTCCCATATTAAAATCATCACGTAACATATATTCATGATCTGGTTCTGCCTGCAGAACATGCCTTAAGCCTTTTAGCCATTGATTATCCTTATATTTTTCAAGATAATCCTCAACATGTTTATCAATCAGGGGTAACCAGCCTATTACACCTTTAATAAAATCATTTCCAGATGCATGCTGAAGTATCCAGTCGGTCTCTTCAATACTTTGCCTGGCCTGGATAGTTATGACACCATCAACACCAGTTAAGGTAATTACTTCCTTTAAAGCTGAGGGAAGAAAATCTGCCCTGATCCTTTTCATGTCATTATCAATCCAGTCGTATTCAACAGGATCGTAAATCCAGAAGTGCTGATGGGAATCAATAACCATAGTAAGTTTGCTTAATTTATCCGGCAAATTGATAGTCCGTTCTTATCAGACCGGCAAATTTCAAAGCCTTCCAGAAATCATCCGGAATTTCATTCCTTACCAGATCAACATTTTGTGAAATTCGTTTTGGATCGCTGGTATTCAGGGCTATACTAACAATACCTGGAGGTGTCATGCCGAAACCAACACAGGCTTCAGCAGGTTTTATTTTATATTCTTTGCAAATATTGTAAAATTCATCCCTGTATTTGAATAATGACCTGTTCTTTTCATCTGCGCGGTCGACTAATCTATAATCGAAAAACTTACCTCCTGTAAGAAATCCGCCATGAAATACGGCTGAATTGATAATTGGGATTCCCCTCCTGGTTAATTCTTGTATGTATTCTGTTATGTCTGGGGGATGGGTCATAACCGTAAAACTTACAGCCAGCATAACCCAATCGAGATTTACCTTATCAGTAAGTTGTTTTATAACTTTCCAGTCTTTTGATCCTACACCTATGGCTTTAACTTCACCTTTTGTTTTAAGATCAAAAAGTGCTGTATAGGCTTCCAGAATTTTATTAAACCTCCTGTTATATTCTTTTTTTGAATCAGCATGGGCAAGATATTCATCAGGATCATGTACAGAGACAATATCTGTTTTATATCCGTCCAGCAATTCAAGTCCCTGCTC
>Ga0105095_10002284_pt1 | contig 10298 bp, 10 predicted proteins | sample PPLLak2March2015_2_FD_79180 | JGI IMG/M metagenome (GOLD analysis project Ga0105095, IMG submission 79180) | Freshwater sediment microbial communities from Prairie Pothole Lake near Jamestown, North Dakota, USA - PPLs Lake P8 Core (3) Depth... | ecosystem: Environmental > Aquatic > Freshwater >... | reverse complement strand
CCCAAAGAGGCCCATCGGAAAGACATCGAAATTCTTTCCATTCCCATCAATGAGATTGCGATTAATCATGGAAACCCAAAACTGGCGAATATGATCGCCCTGGGCGCCTTTAATCAAAAAACCAAACTGGTTCAGATGACCTCTCTGTTTCAGTCTTTGGAAAAGGTGCTGGATGAGCGGTATCATCATCTTGTCCCATCCAATATCAAGGGGATTGAAATCGGAGCCGAGTTTGTTCAATCTCTTTAAAGGGCCCTGAACCACGCAGAGGTCAGGGGGGAAAGGAAAAATCATGGAAGAAGAAACGGATGTTAAAGAAATCCGCGTTGGAGAAAAGGTGAAGACGTTGAGGGAACAAAAAGGCCTTTCACTGAAGGATTTGGCCGACTTGACTGGATTTTCTACGGCGTTGCTTTCCCAGATGGAAAACCACCTTGTTTCCCCTTCCCTTGGAACCATGATCAAGCTGGCGAAAGCATTGGAAGTCAAAGTGGGCGACTTTTTGGGTGAAACAGAGGGAGAGCCTTTTGCGATCGTGAGGAAGGACGAACGAAAGACGGTTTCTCGATTTGCCTCGAAAGAAGGAGTCAAGTATGGCTATTTCTACGAGGCTCTGGGGTTTGAGAAGAAAAACCGCCACATGGAGCCATTCATTGTGACGCTGGAGCCCGCCACGGTTAAGACCTCCAAGACCTCCATGCATGACGGGGAGGAATTTATCTTTGTTCTGGAAGGTGCGATGGAAGTCATTCTGGGGAGCCATACCGATGTCCTTTACCAAGGGGATTCGATATATTATGATTCTAACATTCCTCATCGCGTCCAATGCCACCAAGATCAGGTGACGAGAATTCTGGCTGTGCTCTATGCAGCCAGTACTTAACCCCGGACAGGTGAGAGTGGAGGGTGGTCAGTAGATACAGAAGCTAAGAATCAATTCCCGAGCTTAATGATGAAAACGGTTTCTTCCTTTCTCTTGGTGCTTCTCCTCATCCTCAATTTTCCTAAAATCGGGGCCGGCCAGGGCACTCTCAAGATTGGGGCTCTCATCCCCTATTCCGGCCGATGGGGAGATTCAGGAAGGGAATGTGCCAGGGGAATGTTGGACGGAGCGAAATGGGTCAATCAGCATGAGGGAATCGCCGGAAGAAAATTAGAGGTCATTCTCATTGACGATACCTCCCAACCGGCCGAGTTTATGGCGGCCTACCGAAAACTGAATGAAGCGGATCGTGCTCTGATTCTCTTTATCTATTCCATGGAAACAGCCCTCGCGCTGGCTCCTCATTTCCATTATGACCAAATCCCTGCCTTCGTCAACTCCTTTCCTTCCCAATTTGCCAACGTATCCAAATATCCCTATGTTTTTTCAATCGTCCCAACCCAGCTCGATCTGGCAAAAATAGCAATGAATTATATTTCGGATAAATCCGGCATCAAAGTGAGAAGACCTAAAGTCATCTTCGTTGGATCCTCTGACCATCTGGGGCGCCATTTTTTGGATGAAGCGAAGGAATATGCCAGAGCCTTAAGCATTGACATCGGACCGGATGTCTGGATCTCTGATTTGTCGCAAACCGGAGGAGCCAAAGCGGAGAAACACACCCCTCCTCTCCTGGCAACGATCAATTCATACAACCCCGATTTCGTCTACCTGAGCTTTACCTCCAAGGAAGTCTCCTTCCTGCTGCGGGAGGTTAAGAAAATGGATCATAAGACGAAATGGATTTGCACGATGAGGGCCTTTGACGAAAATCTGACGCCCTTCGACGGGGTTTTGGGAGTGCAGCCCATTTCTCCTTTCGGAGAAGGTATTCCCGGGATGGCCGCAATCAAAGAAGCCCATCAGAAATGGCACCCCTTCGATGCCCATACCCTTTCTTATGTTGAAGGCTGGGCGACCGCCCAGATTATGTCAGAGGCTTTAAAAAGGTCTCTTACAGGACAAGGATTTTCTCGCGCGCGGGTTAAATTTGCGTTAGAAGGCTTTAGAAGTTTCGTCACAGGAGGCCTCACCCCACCCATTACCATTACTCCCAGAGATCATCGTCCCAGTGTGGAATCGAGGGTCTTTATCGTCAGAGATGGAAAGCTCTCGCGACATACGGGCTTCATTTCTCTGGCGAGATAGGAAGCGGTTCGACTTGATACTTCGACGGCGCCAAACCCCATTCTTTGGGGCGGGCGAAGAAGTCCCGCTCAGTATCAACCCTGAGCAAGTCCCGGACTTTAGGCCGCGGAAAGTCAAAGGTTGATGTCTTACTGGGATCCGTCCAATGATGCTTATCCATGAAGAAGACCGAAAGAAGCGGTTATCTTTATATTTTGATCGGGACGACACTCTGGGGTGTCTCGAGTGTAGTCGCCAAATCTCTTTTCATCATCGGACTTCCCCCTGCTGAATTGGTTCAAATCCGGCTGACCCTCGCCACGCTCACGCTTCTTCTCACCCTTCTTATTTTCGACAGGAAACGAATGATCATCTCTTTGAAAGACCTTCCCTACTTCTTCGTTCTGGGGTTCGTCGGTGTCGCCGGTGTTCAATTTACCTATTACTACACAATCAGTAAGATCCATGTCGGGCCCGCTGTTTTGATCCAGTATCTCTCCCCCGTCTGGATTGCACTCTATGCTTTTGTTTTCCAGAAAGAACCCCTCACAAAGACAAAAATCGCAGCCTTGCTTTTGGCTCTCCTGGGATGCTACTTCACTGTGGGTGGATATCGATTGGACCTATTTAGATTAAACCGGATCGGGATTGTGAGCGGCCTGATCTCTTCTCTCTTCTTCTCATTTTATGCCCTTTATGGAGAAAAAGGACTGAAAAAGTATGACCCCTGGACGCTCATCCTTTATGGTTTTGGGTTCGGTGCGGTCTTTTACTGGCTTCTCATCTCACCGATGAGGGTGATCGCGGGAGGGTATTCTTTCAAAATCTGGCTGGCATTTCTTTATATCGCCATTATCTCAACCCTGATTCCCTTCGGCCTCTACTTCAAGGGGATTGAGCGGGTTCGTGCGACCCGGGCAAGCATCACAGCCACCTGGGAGCCTGTCGTAGCAGGCGTCACCGCCTATTTTGTTTTAGGAGAAGTACTATCTCCATTCCAGGTAGTGGGTGGCTTCGGAGTCATTGCAGCAATTGTGCTTCTCCAGATGGCCAAGGAAAAAGCTTCCCCTTGCACCCCGATAGAGACGCGCCGAAAAGAGTGAATGGGAATGGCGAAGGGACACTCTCTCCCTGCCAGGACCGCTGGGCAGGAACCCCTGCCTGTCCCGTTCTGACGGGAACGGGGAACGTTCCGGCGAAATTGATAAATGTTCTACAAAATTCTTGCAGATATTGTTGTCCTGATTCATTTTTTCTGGATCCTCTTCCTTTTTCTCGGGGCTCTTTGGGGGATCAAAAACAAGACCGCAAGGATTTTTCATCTCTCTGGTCTTGCCTTTGCTTTTATCATTCAAGTGTTCAGTTGGTACTGCCCTCTCACCTATCTTGAGGTCTGGTTGAGGTCAAGACACGATGCTTCATGGACCTACACAGGCTCGTTCATACTCCACTATGTAGAACAAGTCGTTTATATTGAACTTTCTCGTGCTCTGATCTTTGTCCTCACCCTGGTTCTTTGCGGTTTGAATCTATGGCTCTATCTGAAAAAAAGATAATCCTTATTGAAAAAACCTGGTGTAGGATATAAAATTCAACTGCCGGAAGAAAATGACGTTCGCCGGCTCTGAATTTTTGGAAAAAACTCATCGAAGGAGAGAAAACATGTTTGACCTTTTTGAAAAACTCACCGGAATTCCAGGCGGAAGTGGCTTTGAGGAAAAAGTCATTGAAGTCATCGCATCGGAATTGAAAAGAAGACTCCCAAATGTCTCCATCGATCCGTTGGGGAATATCATCGGAAAACTCGGGAAGGGGAAAAAATCAGTCATGGTTTGTGTCCATTCCGACGAAGTGGGACTGCTGGTAAAATATATCGACCCGAAAGGGTATATCTATCTTGACTTGAATGGCATGATTGATGAAAGGGTCCTTCTCAGCACCAAGGTGGATATCTGCGCGGACAAAGGAATTCTGACGGGCGTGGTGGGAGTGAAGAATCGTCACCTGTTGACCCCGGAAGACTTGAAACGCCCGATCAGCATTTCAGATCTCTGGATCGATGTCGGCGCCGAGAGTGCGAATGAGGTCAAAAGTTGGGGAATAGAAATTGGAGATCCCATTGTCTTTCATCCCAATTTTCAAAAAATCAGCAAAGAGACCATCATCAGCAAAGCGATTGATAACCGCGCAGGTTGCGCGATTCTAATTGATCTGGCGGAGAGAATGAAGTCAAGAAAGATAGATTATCAGCTGTTTTTCGTTGCCGCGGTCCAGGAAGAGATTGGCTCACGAGGAGCAAAGGTGGCAGCTCAAACCCTTGACCCGGATATGGCCATCGTCATCGACACGGTTCCAGCCTCCGATCCGATTACCCCACCCCAACAAGCCACGGCTGAATGCGGTAAGGGGCCTGTCATCCGCTCTATGGACGTCAATGCACTAGGATGGGGGACGGTCTACTCAAAAAAGATTCGCAAGAGACTCATCGCCACCGCAGAAAAGAATGGGATACTCCACCAAGAGGATGTCGCCAGGACCTGGACAGATGCCGCCACCATCCATACCTCAGGAAAAGGCATCCCGTGCGGCGGGCTCTATATCCCCCGCCGCTATAGCCATTCCCCCATGGAATTGGTGAAGTGGCCGGATATCGAAAGAACCGCAAATCTTCTCTATCTGTTTATGAGCACCCTGAGTGCAGACGCTATCGAAGAGTTGATTCGTAAGATCTAAATTGGCTCAGTTTCGTCAGAATAGAGACGGTTATTTTCCCATCAACCCAGGTAGAAATAAAGCGATCTGAGGGTACAAAGTGATTAGAAAAACAACAAACAAAATAGCGATGACAAAGGGCAGGGCTCCTTTGAAAACTTCCTCAAGGGGTGCGTCTTTGGCGATGCTGGCCACTGTAAATACACAAAGACCCACGGGAGGCGTGATCAAGCCGGCTCCCATCATGAGGACGCATACCACTCCGAACCATATCGGATCAAAACCGAGCTGCAATACAACAGGAAAAATAACGGGCAGCGTTAAGATCATCATTGAGATGGCATCTAACAAACACCCAAGGATGAGGTAAATGAGGGTGATGATGGCAAGAATCACATATTTGGAAACGGCAAGCCCAACGATCCATGTAGAAACCTTCATCGGGATCGTGGAGAGGGCCAGAAAATAACTGAATACATTCGCGCCAGCCACCAAAAAGAGAACCATCACGGAAACCCGCACAGCTTCCAACAGCGAGTCGAGGAGTACCCGCAAGGTCAATTTCTTCTTCCAAATCGCCATCAAGAAAATGACCGTTGCCCCAACGCCAGCTGCTTCAGTCGGCGTAAATAAACCGGTATAGATTCCCCCAATCACCAGCAAGAAAATAACCATGGTTTCCCAAATTCCTTTCAGTGCGGAGATCTTCTCCTTCCAAGATACTCCTTCCGGACTGCTCAGAGCCGAATTCGGATTAAATTTCACCCAAACGTACAAGATGATCATAAAGGCTCCAGCGAGCATGAGACCGGGGATCACGCCGGAAATGAGAAGCTTCCCGATGGATTGTTCCGTCAGCATTCCGAAGATCACAAACCCGAGGCTGGGTGGGATGAGGAAATCGATGGTGGCTCCAGCCGCAACTGTTCCGGCCGCCAGCCGGGGTGAATAGTTGAATCGCCTCATTTCGGGATAAGCGATTTTCCCAAATGCGGCTGAAGACGCAACGGAAGAACCCGAAATAGCCGAGAATCCAGCGATGGCCGCAATCGTTGCCATCCCAAGACCTCCCGGAAACCTTCTCAGCCACTTATCAAAAGTGGCATAGAGATCACCGCTAATACCTGTGATCTCTGCGTAGGAACCCATGACGATGAAGAGAGGGATGATCGTATACGGATAATGGGAAACGGACTCATAGACTGTCCTCGCCACCATCGGAAGTGCGGCGTTTATTGAAGTCAGATAGGCCGTCCCCAGAAACCCCGCAAGCATCAGAGAGAATGCGATGGGGACACCCATTAGCAGAAACATAAAGAGCAAACAAGCGCCGAATATCCCCACCATGACAGGATCCATCAGGATACCTTCCCCATCATTTTTGTCAAAGAATCTCCGAGATCGATCACCAGATCAAGACTCGTCAAAAAAGCGGCAACGGCGACCATCAGCCTGAACGGGTACTGTGGAACTCTCAACATATCTGAAACAGTCTTTTCTTCAATCCCCACCACCCATCCTTGCCATACAAGAATACAAGAGATGAATAAACACAGGAGCGTGGCAACGATACTGAGGATGAGTTGAGCATGATGGGGGAGCCGAGAAGTGATCACAGAAACGCCCACATGAGCTTTCACCTGCTGACTATAGGCGAGTCCCAGCAGGATGAAGATCGCTAACATGCACTGAGATAATTCGACGGTTCCGGGGATGGGATGGTTGAATACGTCTCGACCCACGACATCGCCCGCCGTGATGATCATCAGGGGAATGAGAAAGCAGGCCCCCACTCCAGCGATAAAACGGTTCACCTGATGTATCCCCTTCTTAAATCCTTCAAACCATCCCTTTTCTCGAATAGTCCGCTCACTCATTATTTCCATTCCGGAGGGAATGCGACGACCTTGACCCCTCTCTTCTCGCATTCGTCATTATACATCCTCACAACCTCTTTGGCCTTAAGTCCCTTCCCCTCCAAATCACGCACCCATTTTCTTGTCACCTCCCTGAACCTTTCATACCATCGTTCAGCTTCCTTAGGAGGAAGAGCAAAGAGATCCACTTTTGCATCGGTAATCTCTTTCATCATCTTCTTATAAACATCCCGAGTGAGGCCCCCCGTCACATGGTAGGGATTGTGAGTGACCTCATCAAAAATAGGTCTGAGTTCGTCGGGAATGTTTTTCCAGCTCCCTAAACTCATGATGACCCCTTCAGAAACGCAGCCAAATGTCGCCACAACCCCGTATTTTGCAACCTCGTGAAGCTTAAAGGCAAGGAACTGGGGAGGACAGGTAACAATTCCATCCACCGTTCCAGTTTCCATGGCCAGATAGACATCGCCGAGAGGCATAAAGATTGGCTCTGCGCCGATGGCCTTAATATATTGTGTCTGATGACCACCCGGAGACCTTACTTTTAAGCCCTTCGCCTCTTCAAGGGTCCTCACCGGTTTCTTCGTCCACAGAAAGGACTGGATGCAACCATTGAGTTCGACCATCTTCACCCCTTGAAACTCCTGCTGAAGGACTCTCTTGTACATCGCATTGCCAATTTCCACCGCAATATCCTTGCCATCAACCCAGGTAGCCAGGGAAAGCACATCGGTCAGCGGAAATCGGCCCGGCGTCCATGTGGCGGTGAAATAACCCATATCGGAAAGGCCTTTTGCTACAATATCATAATGCTCCGGTCCCTTTCCAAGGGCAGCTCCCGCAAACATGGCATACTGGATCTTGTCCTTACTTTTCCTCTTCAACTCTTCTAACATAGGGATCCAAACGGTTTGGACATCCCTGCCCGCTGGAACATGCCATGTGCTAAATCTTAAATGGGTCTGTCCGTGAGCAATATGAAAATGGCCGAATCCAGCACCTAATCCAACCCCTCCAATCAGTGAATGTTTCAAAAATTCTCTCCTGGTGGTCCCGTTCCACATTTCAAACACCTCCCGTCTGATTCTTCGGTGCTTTGTCTTTCATTGAATTGTAATTCAAATCCTAAGGTTTTCCCATTCGCTCAAAAATAGGTAAACCTTATCAGAATCCTATTTTTTCCACAATGTATAATCCAATTTAATGTTGGAAAGGGCACGGAACATATTTCCTTTGACCCGGCGGTCGTTCTTGCTCAACATCTCGATTAAATCCTTCACCACTTTTCTTTTCGTCCTTCCGGAACTCGGACAACCACTGGGACCAAAAGGAAATCCTGCCTCCCGGGCGAACCTTTCAATCTTTTTCTCCTCCAACAGGGCAAACGGACGAATGAGCGTAATCTTTCCCTTAAAGAGGGTTTGAAGGGGAAGCATCGTGCTGATCTCGGCGCTATAAAAAATATTGAGCAGCAGAGTCTCTACGATATCGTCTTGGTGATGTCCCAGGGCGATCTTGTTGCATTTAAAACGATGGGCAAGGCGAAAAAGATTTTTTCTTCTCTCCCAGGAACAGAGGAAACAAGGATTCTCTCGATTCTCAGCGCTGTTCGCCCTCACTCCGATATCGGTGAACTCAATGTGATAAGGGAACCCTTTCGCTTCAAAGAAATTCTTCAGGATCTCGGCCCGGCCGGAATCAAAACCCAGGTCAATGTAAACCGGTAGAAGTTCGTAATGGATGGGAACTCGCTTGCTTCGCTCATGCAGAAGGTGGAGGAGTGAGAGGCTATCCTTTCCTCCGGAGACCCCGACCAAAATGCGGTCCCCCTCCTGGATCAAACCATAACGGTGAATCGCCTTTCCCACCAAACTCCGAATCTCTTTTTCCCAGTAAGCCATTTTTTTTTACGATGAACGATGAACCATAAACTATGAACAAAATAGATTTATGACCTCGCCTGACTGTCTGTCCCGTCTTGAAACGGAATTCCGTCTCCCGATTGCACTATCCCTCCATCTTTCTTCGTTCTATGCCTTTCAGAGTGCAGAGATCAATGACAAATGGCTAAATTTCAAATAGCCTGTCACTTTTGAATTTAGGCTTTCCTTTGATATTTGAACTTTGACATTTGTCATTGCTTTACCCTATTTTAATCTCTTCTGGAATCTCAATGAACTCAGAAGAATCATGAGGGCGCCCAGGATGCCCAATGCTAGCATCTGGGGCCAAAGGATATCCAAACCGATCGCCTTTAAAAAGACGCCTCGAATGATCACCAGGAAGTAACGAAGCGGGTTGGCATAAGTCAAGTACTGAATCCACTCAGGCATATTCTCAATCGGAAAGGCAAAACCGGATAGAATAAAGGCTGGCATTCCAAAAAAGAAGGTTGAAATCTGAGCCTGTTGTTGAGTGGAGCAGATGGTGGACACAAAGAGTCCAATGGCCACCGAACTCATCAGAAAAAGCACCGCGCCCAGCAGAAGGACGAGGGGGTTTCCTCGAAGAGGAACTTCAAACCAGAACACACCGACCAATGCAATCATGATGACATCAAAAAGGCCCACCAAGGCAAAAGGGAGGGTTTTCCCGATCATCAATTCCCAGGAACGGATCGGAGTCACCATGATTTGTTCCAGGGTTCCGATCTCCCTCTCCCTGACAATGGCTTGGGCGGTCAAAATGATTGGGATGAGAAAGGCAATGGAGGCGATCACGCCCGGGACGTAAAAGAGCCTGCTTTCCAGATTAGGGTTGAACCAGATCCGATGTTGCAGCTCTACCCCCGCTTCCTTAAACCCGATCATGCCCGCTCGATTCAATTTTTTTACAAGAACCTGTGTTGAAAACTCTGAGAGGATCTGGTTGGCATAGCCCAAGGCGATCAACGCTGTATTGGACTCCGTTCCGTCGAGGATGATCTGAACCGTGGCCGTGTCCCCCTTTTTCAACTTTCGTGAAAAATCGGTCGGTATCTCGATGCTGACCGTTACCTCTCCCTGGTTGATGAGGTCTTTAACTTCTTTTGGGGTATTGGGAAAGGAAATAATGTCAAAATATTTTGAACTTCCAAATCTTCCGATCAGGTTCCTCGACTCAACACTCTGGTCCAGATCCCGGACAGCCGTATGGATATGCTTCACATCCAGGTTGGCGGCATACCCGAAGATAATCAGTTGAAGGATGGGCGGGACAATCAAGATATAGCGCATCCTTTTATCTCTTAAGGTCTGGATGAGTTCCTTGACAAAGAGATATCGGACCTTGTTAAACAGAAGAAACTTCATTCCATCTTTCCTTTTTCTTAACGTAACTCCTTCTTAAAACTCCTGGTGGCCACCCAGAGCCCTGCCAGCGCCATCCCCGCCAATACCAGGGTTTCACGCCAGAGAAAAGAGAATCCCGCCCCTTTTAAAAAAATCTCTTTCACGATCGTCACATAATACCGAGGCGCAATCCCATAGGTAATGATTTGAAGCCACATGGGCATGTTTGCGATGACAAAGGTAAACCCGGAGAGGAGAAACGTAGGCAGAAATCCGATGACCATCGCCATCTGATTGGCCAGAAGCTGTGTCCTTGCAAAGGTGGAGATG